>Ga0265332_10000009_pt1 | contig 295760 bp, 271 predicted proteins | sample 41926metaG_FD_202084 | JGI IMG/M metagenome (GOLD analysis project Ga0265332, IMG submission 202084) | Rhizosphere microbial communities from Carex aquatilis grown in University of Washington, Seatle, WA, United States - 4-19-26 metaG | ecosystem: Host-associated > Plants > Roots >...
TATAGGTCCACGTCTGTGTACATCCTCTCTGCCTCTCCGGATCCAATCTTGGATCGCAGGATAGGCTTGGGACTGATACCCGGTTACGCCGCCGCTAACTGGCTCCTTTTTACTCCGCCGTTCACACCAAAAGTGACGCGTTGACATCTGAGCTATCAAATCCGTAGAAATAGAGCTCCAGCACAGAAAGGTTCTTCTTTAACCAGTGGTCCCCGCCGGTGCGACCAATCCGCTTTCGCAATGGAAACGTCAATTGATCGGCGAGGCTATCCTGTATTTCGACTAACTGTTTCGTCAAATCTTCGAATTGTTTGACAATAGGTGCGGCAACATCTACGGTGATGGCCCGCCAGTTTTTCCGGCTTTTGATTGGCGATTGCGTCAGATCTCTGAACATGCTGGCCAATATGGCTGGGACTTGCTCGGTAATCTCGCGAGGGTCTTTTATGATCGGAACGAAGTTTGAGTTGCTACCTTTCGCAACGGCCTTGGGAAAATACTGCTGATGCAGAGTTTTCAAGTCATCGGCGATGGGCCGCATTGCTGCCAATTGAGGTTCAACGTAGCCATCTAGGCAAATCAAAAAGTGGAGCTCAGTGGACTTGGTTGAAAGGTAGTCGAGCGGCAAAGGTTGCCCTACGACGAGTTGCTTGACCGTTCCTTCCGGATCTGCTCCTTTTAGCACGGTGATTTTGGTGACGATTTCCGGCTGCTGCTGAGTTCCAACTGTGATTTCCCGTCCAGATGAATCGATGTGAATCAGCGGCTTGTTTGAGGGACGCAGTGCCCAAGTGCCGGCACTCCACACAGGCTCATTAATATAGTGAAACCAGGACTGGTCAGCCTCCAAGTCTTCCAGTGATTGCCTGTCGGGATGCACCCAATCGGAAAGGCCGTAGTCCCGAGCTGCATCAAACTCTCGAATGTCTAGCTGGGCTATGCTCGCAATGCCTCCATGGTCGTTGAGCCACTCCTGAAGAGTAGCCGGCACGTAAGCAAACTGCTGGTGTCTACGGCGAATTGGCTTCCCATCGGCTATGAAATAGCGAGAGTCTAGGTTTGCAACAGCATCGGGTAGTTCAGTAGGAAGCGGAAGGTCATACGCTGGGGGCCATATCGGCTGACTTCCGGGAGGCAACTGCTTGATTCGAAAGTGAGAAATCAGGCGTCTCGCCTCATCTAGGTGAGAGTGCACACCAGGCCGTACACGGACTAACTCGAAGTCGTGCCGGTAGTATGGATTGAGACGCAGGAATGACCACGCCCAGTTGTCGGTACTTCGCGCTTCGTCTTTTTCCGTGAGCAAGAATGGGTAGTTGCCGTCCGCCAGAGGCAGAGTAAATTTCATGGAGGCCCCCTGTGGCTGAAAGAAGGCGGTTGCTTGTATGCGTCGCCTCCCTAAGTGCTGCTTATCTTAATGCTGTGCGGCTGAGCAACTGAATATCCGCACCATCCTGAGCCATTTTTACCGTATGACCTTTGGCGAAGTGCGTATAAATCTGCGTGCTGCGCAAGTCGGTATGGCCCAGTATTTCGGCGATCTGTGCCAGGCTGTAGCCCAGGCTGGCAAATCGCGAAGCTGCGGTGTGTCGCAGATCATGAAATCTGAATTTGGTCACCTCAGCGCGTCGCAGAGCAGTGTTCCAGGCTGATCGAATTTCGACGGGCTTGACATCTTTCACGGCGCTGGGAAATAGCAGGGCGTCTTCTGAACTTTCATTCTTCTGCAAGTCGTAGCGCTGTCGAAGAGCCTGATGGGCGTCCCGAACCAATGGCACCACGCGTTGCTTTTTGTTTTTCGCTTCCCGCACGATGATTAGCGCATGGTCTTGATTCCATTCGAAGTCACTCCAGCGCAGCTTCATAATTTCGCCGCGACGCATCCCGGTCCGCAACGCGATCAAAACGATGTCCGCGAGAAATTTGTTTTCTGACGCTCTGGCCGCTGGTAACAGGCGTTCTTGCTCTTCAAGACTGAGAACGCGAGGTATCTTGCCATGTGCCGCCGCAGGCTTTTTGACGCCAGCAATTGGTGAGCGGTCCAGCCATTCCAGATTCTCGACAGCAACCGTCATTGCGCAGGAAAGTACCGCCAAGTACCGTATCGTTGTGCTTGCCGCCCGTTCCTTTTTCTTCTTTCCTACGGGCGTGTTCGCGAGCTTGGTGACGATTTTCTGAATGATAGGTGCCTTGGCGTCAATGAGAAGATAGTTGCCGAGCTCCGCTTCCCACCAATCAAGAATTTGCGTGTAGTCCTTGCTCCTGGTCTTTCGCATGTAGTCGTTTTTGAATACCCGGAAGAGTTCGGAGACCGTTTTTTTCTGCGCGTGATTCACCGTTGCAAAGCGGCCAGTCCGAATCGCACGTTCAGTCTCCTCGACCCATACCTTCGCGTCCGATTTGCGTGCAAAGGTTTGAGTCTGAGGTGGATGGTTCTTGATGCGAACCTGAGCGTGCCACTTAGCTTTGCCATCAGCGCCGATGCGTTCACGGATGGATGCCATGTCCAATCTCCTGGGTCAAATTGATACGAATTCGATCAAAGATACCCGTTGCCGTGAATTGTCCTGGTCTGCCGCAGCCATTGTGCCAGGGCTGTGCCAAAAGCAAGAAATCGCGCTCAAAGGCGCGACTTCTTCGTTGATTTATATGGGGATTTTTACGAGGTAGCAGCATCATTACGAATGAGCTGCTCTACCGACTGAGCTACACCGGCTGGTAAGCCTCACATTATATCCGGGAAGGTGTCAGCTCTCGGTGTGGTAGCGGGTCACGCGTTCCACTTCGTTCTTCGAGCCCAGCACCACGCTGACACGTTCGTGCAGCTTGCCGGGCTGGACGTCCAGGATGCGCTGGCGGCAGTTGGTGGCGGCGCCACCGGCCTGTTCGACGATCCAGCCCATGGGATTGGCTTCGTACATCAGGCGCAGCTTGCCCGGCTTCTCGGGTTCGCGCTTGTCCCAGGGGTACAAAAAGACGCCGCCGCGGGTCAGGATGCGGTGCACGTCGGCCACCATGCTGGCGATCCAGCGCATGTTGAAATCCTTGCCGCGCGGGCCTTCCTTGCCAGCCAGGCACTCGTCCACATAGCGCTTCACCGGGGCATCCCAGTGGCGCATATTGCTCATGTTGATGGCGAATTCCTTGGTGTCCTCGGGAATCTTCACGTGTTCCTGGGTGAGCACGAAGGAGCCCTGTTCGCGGTCCAGCGTGAACATGGCCACGCCATCACCCACGGTCAGGACCAGCGTGGTCTGCGGGCCATAAACGCAGTAACCGGCAGCCACCTGCTTGGCGCCTGGCTGCAGGAAGTCCTGCTCCGATACGCCCGAGCCTTCGGGCTTTTTGAGCACGCTGAAGATGGTGCCGATGCTCACGTTCACGTCGATGTTGCTGGAGCCGTCCAGGGGATCGAACAGCAGCAGGTATTCGCCCTGCGGATAGCGGTTGGGCACCAGGTAGATGCCTTCCATTTCCTCAGACGCCATGGCCGCCAGGTGGCCGCCCCATTCGTTGGCTTCGATCAGCACTTCGTTGGCGATGATGTCCAGCTTCTTCTGGACCTCGCCCTGCACGTTTTCGCTTTCGGTGGCGCCCAGCACGCCGCCCAGCGCCCCTTTGTTCACCGCCAGGCTGATGCTCTTGCAGGCGCGTGCCACCACTTCCAGCAGCAGGCGCAGTTGGGACGGGATGGAGCCGTCCACCCGTTGTTCTTCGACCAGATAACGGGTCAGGGAGATTTTGGGAGCCATAGGTTTCCTTGTCGTTGAATATCAATCGGCCAGCGCGCGGTCGACGACTTCGCGCACATCGTTGCTGAGGTCGGTCTTGGCGGACACGCGCTTCAGTGCCTCACAGGCGGCGCTGCGATAGGGTTCGGCCAAACGTTTCCAGCGGTCCAGGGCGCGCGCCAGACGGGCGGCCACCTGGGGGTTGATGGCGTCCAGCTCGACCACACGTTCGCTCCAGTACACGTAGCCGGCCGCGTCCGTGCGGTGGAAACCGCCGGGATTGGCATTGCAGTAGCTGAAGATCACGCTGCGGGCGCGATTCGGGTTGCGGATGTTGAAGTCCGGGTGGGCCATCAACTGGCGCACGGCCGGCAGCACCTGGCCACCGCGGTCCGGCGCGCCAGCCTGCATCGCAAACCATTTGTCCAGCACCAGATCCTCGTTCTTGAACAGCGCGTGAAAGCGCGCCAGCGCCGGTGCTGCCAGCGCGTGGCCGCTGCCCACCAGGGCCTGCAGCGCGTTGGCACGGTCGGTCATGTTGCTGGCATCCTTGTAACGCTGCAGGGCCTTGCCGGGCCAGACGGCGTCGCCGCTCCGGGTGGCGGCCAGGCACAGGTAGGTCAGGGCCATGCCGGCCAGCGCGCGCCGGCCAGCGGACACGGCATCGGGGCGGTAGCCGCCGTTGTCCTGGTGGGTCTCAAAGGCCCACTGCCAGTCGGCCTGCAGCACGGTGGCGAGTTGCATGCGCATGGCCTCGCGCACGGCGTGGATGCGCTGCGGGTCCACCACATCCAACTGCTCGGCGATATAGGTTTCGCTGGGCAGCGTCAGCACCAGCTCCTTGAACGCGGCATCCAGCGTCGGGTGGCGCAGAACGCTGCGCATGGCTTCGACGTATGCATCATTCAGGCCACCAGCCCTCGTGGAATCTGCGTCAGCAGCTATTGAAGTGATAGCACTGCGCAGCGCCAGGCGCTGACCGGCTTCCCAGCGGTTGAACGGATCGGGGTCGTTCGCCAGCAGGGTCAGCAGTTGCGCGTCGCTGTAGTCAAAGTCCAGCACCACGGGGGCCGAGAAGCCGCGCAGGATCGACGGCACGGGTTCTTCTGTCACGCCGGTGAAGGTGAGGCTGGCGGACTCGCCGGTCATCACAAACAGGTGGTTGGCGGCCGGGGCATCGCTGCTGCCCTGCACTTGCAAGGGCAGGGCGGCCCCGCTGGCGCTACCGACCAGACCCAGCAGGACCGGAATCACAAACGGCTGTTTGTCGCTCTGGCCGGCGGTGGGTGCGCACGTCTGGGTGAATGACAGCGTGTAGGTTTGCGCCAGAGCGTCATAGCTGCCGCTGGCACCCAGATGCGGTGTGCCGGCCTGGCTGTACCAGAGCTTGAACCGGGGCAGCAGGTGCGCCAGGCTGGACTGCGGATTGGCGTCGGCCATGCTCTGCGCAAAGTCGTCGCAGGTTACGGCCTGGCCGTCAAAGCGCTCGAAATACAGCTTCATGCCCCGCGCAAAACCGTCCCTGCCAACCAGGGTCTGCATCATGCGCACCACCTCGGCACCCTTTTCGTAGATGGTGACGGTGTAGAAGTTGTTGATCTCGATGTAGCTGTCCGGGCGCACCGGGTGGGCCATGGGGCCGGCGTCTTCGGGGAACTGGGCGGTGCGCAGCACGCGCACGTCTTCGATGCGCTTGACGGCGCGGGCCGATGCATCGCCACATAGGTCCTGGCTGAACTCCTGGTCGCGGAACACGGTCAGACCTTCCTTCAGGCTCAACTGGAACCAGTCGCGGCAGGTGATGCGGTTGCCGGTCCAGTTGTGGAAGTATTCGTGGCCCACCACGCTTTCGATGTTGGCGTAGTCCACATCGGTGGCGGTGGACTGGTTGGCCAGCACGTACTTGGTGTTGAAGATGTTCAGGCCCTTGTTCTCCATGGCGCCCATGTTGAAGTCGCTGGTGGCGACGATCATGAAGCGTTCCAGGTCCAGGCTCAATCCGAAGCGGGCCTCGTCCCAGGCCACCGAGGCCATCAGCGAGTTCATCGCATGTTCGGTCTTGTCCAGGTCGCCGGGGCGCACGAAGACCTGCAGCAAATGGTCCTTGCCGGCGCGGCTGGTGATGCGCTGCTCGCGTGCCACCAACTGGCCTGCCACCAGGGCGAACAGGTAGCTGGGTTTCTTGTGCGGATCGACCCATTTGGCAAAGTGGCGGCCATCCTCCAGGTCGCCGCTGTCGACCAGGTTACCGTTGGACAGCAGCACCGGGTACTTGGCCTTGTCGGCGCGCAGCGTCACGGTGTAGCTGGCCATCACATCCGGGCGGTCCAGGAAGTAGGTGATGCGGCGAAAGCCCTCGGCCTCGCACTGCGTAAAGAACGAGTCCTGGCTGACATACAGGCCGGACAGCTTGGTGTTCTTGACCGGGGCACAGGTGGTGAAGATTTCCAGTGCAAAGGGCTCATTGCCTTCGGGCAGGTTCTCCAGCACCAGGCGCTCGCCCTCCATCTTGAAGGACGTGCCCTGGCCGTTGACCAGCACGCGGGCCAGGTTCAGTTCCTCGCCGTCCAGTTTCAGCGGCTGCGCTGCCACGTCGGGGTTGCGGCGGAGTAGCATCTTGTTGAGGACGCGGGTTTTTGCCGGATCGAGGTCGAAACACAGCTCGACGGCGTCAATCCAGAACGCGGGGGCGCTGTAGTCGGCGCGGTGGATCACGGTGGCGAGGCCTTCACGGGTCATCGTCAAACTCCTTGCTTCAGGGAAGCTTCAATAAACACATCGAGGTCGCCGTCCAGCACTTTTTGTGTGGCCGAGACTTCGACATTGGTGCGCAGGTCTTTGATGCGGCTATTGTCCAGCACGTAAGAGCGGATCTGGTGGCCCCAGCCGACATCGGTCTTGGAGTCTTCCAGCTTCTGCTGCTCGGCCTGGCGCTTGCGCAGCTCAAAGTCGTACAGGCGGCTGCGCAGGCGCTTCCACGCCACGTCACGGTTGCTGTGCTGGCTGCGGCCGTCCTGGCACTGCACCACGATGCCGGTGGGAATGTGGGTCAGGCGCACGGCCGAATCGGTCTTGTTGATGTGCTGGCCGCCGGCGCCGGATGCGCGGAAGGTGTCGGTGCGCACGTCGCTGGGGTTGATGTCGATCTCGATCGAGTCGTCGATCTCGGGGTAGACAAACACGCTGGCAAAACTGGTGTGGCGGCCACCCGAGGAGTCGAACGGCGACTTGCGCACCAGGCGGTGCACGCCGGTTTCGGTGCGCAAGAGGCCAAAGGCGTATTCACCTTCGATCTTGATGGTGGCGCCCTTGATCCCGGCGGTGTCGCCCGCGGTCTCGTCTTCGATCGTGGTCTTGAAACCCTTGCGCTCGGCGTATTTCAGGTACTGGCGCAGCAGCATGCTGGCCCAGTCGCAGGCCTCGGTACCACCGGCGCCGGCCTGGATGTCCAGGAAGCAGGGCAGGGGGTCCGCCGGGTTGTTGAACATGCGGCGGAATTCGAGATCCTTGATGATGGAAGACAGCTTCTCGGTCTCGCCTTCAATCGTGATCAGGCCGACCTCGTCGCCGTCTTCCTTGCTCATCTCGAACAGTTCGAGGTTGTCGGAGAGCTCGCGCTCCAGGTTCTCGATGGTCAGGACCACGCCTTCCAGCGCCTTCTTTTCCTTGGCCAGTTCCTGGGCCTTCTTGGGCTCGTTCCAGACGCCGGGGTCTTCTAGCGATGCGTTGACTGTGCGCAGGCGTTCATGCTTGGCATCGTAGTCAAAGATACCCCCGTAACTCTTGGGTCCTGGCGGAGAGGTCCGTGAGTTGGGTGCCAATGAGGTTGACGCGTTCTGCTTCCATGGTGCTGTCCTAAACGGTGAATTCTTGAATAACCTTGCATTTTCTCATGCTTGACGCTGGCGCCTTCAAGAATGCCGTCTTCGGCACCGATCAGGCGATAAAACGCTCAATCAGCTCCGCCAGCAAGGCGGGCTGGTCATGGTGCATCATGTGGCCCGCGTCGGGGATCAGCGCGATCTCGACGTTGGGCACCTGTTGGATACGCTCGTGGTACTGGGCCAGCGTGTAGCGCCCGTCCCAGAAGGTCTGCAGGCTGTTGTCCGAGGCCTCCACCGCCAGCACCGGCATGGTAAGGCGCCGGTACAGGGCCAGGGCCTCCTCTACCTGGTATAGGTGGGCGCTGATGACCTTGTGCGCAGGTTGCCCCTGGATGGACCACTTGCCACTTGCGTCCTGCTGCGCCCACTGCTGGGCCAGCCAGTCGGCCTTGTCCTGGCCCAGGCGCGGGTTGGTCTTCATCAGCCGACGCGCCACGCCGCCGATGGTGTCGTAGGCGCGCATATCCAGCTCGCCGCGGTGCAGTTTCTTCAACTCGTCCATCCACTTGGCGTAGCGGCTGGCTGCCATGTGGGGCGTCGTGGCCGGCATGCCAAAGCCTTCCAGGTTGACCAGACGGCGGATGCGCTCGGGGCGCACACCGGCGTACAGCATGACGACGTTGCCGCCCAGGCTGTGGCCCACCAGGTTGACCGGCTGGTCGGGCGAGTAGTGGTCCAGCAGAAAGTCCAGATCGGCCATGTAGTCCGGAAACCAGTAGTTGTCCACCGGGCAAGAACTGGCCCCCACGCTTCGCTGCCCCCCGAGGGGGCCGTCAGCACCTTGGGGCGGCCCGGCGGTGCTGGTCGTCTTGCCATAGCCCCGCCAGTCCGGCGCAATGATGTAGTGGTCCTGCGCAAAGGCATCGACGACGAACTGGTAGCTGGCCGCCACATCCATCCAGCCGTGCACCATGACCAGCGGCGTCTTGCCGGGCGCGGGCTCGCCCCAGATTTGCACGTGGTATTGCAGGTTGCGGATAGGGACAAACTCGCTACTGGAAACTTTTTTGACTTGGTACATTCGGGTAATGATACGGAGACAAATCATGCAAGCCAGTCAAGACAGCGACAAGGCCACTCCCCCAGCCCGGGGAAGTGACCTGTCGTTTGGCGGCGTACCCCCGGCGTACGTCCAACTGCACCAGACCTTCACCTGGGCCGTGCCCGAGCACTTCAACATCGTCCAGGTCTGCTGCGCGCGCTGGGCGGCACAGCCGGATGCTACAAAAAGAGTAGCTATTAACGCCTATTCCACGAGGGCTAGCAGCACTTTTTATACCTATGCCCAGTTGCAGGAGCAGGCCAACCGGTTGTCCAACGCGCTGGCAGCCCAGGGCGTGCAGCGGGGCGACCGTGTGGCCATCGTCATGCCGCAGTGCTTTGAGACGGCGGTGGCCTATATGGCGGTGCTGCAGATGGGCGCGGTGGCCATGCCGCTGTCCCTGCTGTTCGGTTCGGAGGCGCTGGAATACCGCCTGCAGAACAGCGAGGCCGTGCTGGCCATTGCCGATGCATCGTCGCTGGCGGACCTGCACCGCGCTCGCAAGCGCTGCCCGCAACTGCGCACCGTGGTGGGCGTGGGCGCGTTGGACGCCATGCAGGGCCACGCCGACTGCGAATGGGGCGACACGCTGGCCCAGTTCAGCACCGCCTTCACCCCGGCCGATACGCTGGCCGATGACCCTGCCATCCTGATCTACACCAGCGGCACCACCGGCAACCCCAAGGGCGCGCTGCTGGCGCAAAGGGCGCTGATCGGCAACCTGCCGGGTTTTGTGGCCAGCCAGAACTGGTTTGGTTTTGATCCGTTTGCCAAGGGTGAAACGAAAGCCGTGTTCTGGTCTCCCGCTGACTGGGCCTGGACGGGTGGCCTGATGGACGCGCTGCTGCCCACGCTGTACTTCGGCCGCCCCATCGTGGCTTTTAATGGCCGCTTCAGCCCGCAGACTGCACTCGAATTGATGGGGGAGTGTGGCGTCACCCACACCTTCCTGTTCCCGACCGCGCTCAAGGCGATGATGAAGGCCTATCCCGGCAGCCCGAAGCGCCCAGTGCGCCAGCAGTTCAAGCTGAAGCTGCAGGCCATCATGAGCGCCGGCGAGGCCGTGGGTGACGCGGTGTTTGCCTACTGCGAGCACCAGCTGGGTGTGAAGCCCAACGAGATGTTTGGCCAGACCGAGATCAACTACATCGTCGGCAATTGCAACGCGCTGTACCCGTCCAAGCCCGGGAGCATGGGCATGGGTTACCCCGGTCACCAGGTGCGCGTCATCGACGACGACGGCAACGAGTGCCCGGTGGGCGTGCCCGGCGACGTGGCGCTGAACCGCTATGACGTGCACGGCCGGCCGGACCCGATCTTCTTTCTGGGCTACTGGAAAAACGAATTCTCCACCCGCGCCAAGTTCACCGGCGACTGGTGCCGCACCGGCGACCAGGCGCTGCGCGACGCCGATGGCTACCTTTGGTACCAGGGTCGCAGTGACGATGTGTTCAAGGCCGCCGGCTACCGCATCGGCCCTGGCGAAATCGAAAACTGCCTGGTCAAGCACCCGGCCGTGGCCAATGCCGCCGTGGTGCCCAAGCCGGACCCCGAGCGCGGTGCGCTGGTCAAGGCCTACGTCGTCATTGCTCCTGATTTCATAGCTGCCTTTGCAGGCAATACGAGGGCTATCGCCGAATTGCATGAAAAACTGACGCGTGAACTGCAGGCCCACGTCAAGGACCTGCTGGCACCTTATGAGTACCCCAAGGAGATCGAATTCCTGGACGCCCTGCCCATGACCACCACCGGCAAGGTGCAGCGCCGCGTGCTGCGCCTGCAGGAGGAGGAGCGGGCGCGCCAGCGGGCCGGCGCTGCAGGATGAATTCACACCGTGGCCATCACCACGCGGTTGCGACCCTGTTGTTTGGCCTGGTACATGGCATCGTCGGAGCGGGACAGCAGTTCGTCGGCATCCGGCACCCCTGCATGGGCCTGCGCTACGCCAATTGACACCGTGATCGGGGGCAGGGTGCTCCCCTCGAATTGCACTTCCATGTGGGCCACGCGTTGCAGCAAGTCCTGCAGCCGCTCTGACACATCGACCGGTGTGGAACCCTGCAGGATCAGTGTGAATTCCTCACCGCCATAGCGGCACACGATGTCGCTGGAGCGTGCCCACTGCATCAGCAGGCTGCCCAGCGTGCGCAGAACGGCGTCGCCGGCATCGTGACCAAAGTTGTCGTTGACGCGCTTGAAATGGTCCAGGTCGAGCATGGCCAGTGTCAGGGTTTCGCCTTGCCGGCGGCAGCGCTCCAGTTCGCGCGGCAGCACGTCGTCCAGGTAGCGGCGGTTGAACAGGCCGGTCAACGCGTCGCGCAGCGCCTGCGTGCGCAGGGCCTCTTCCAATTCGAGATGCGACAGGGCCAGCTTGATGGACTCGGTGACGGTGATCGCCAGGTTCTGGAGGGACGCCGCTTCGTCGCCGGGCATGGTGGCGTCCAGATTCAGTTGCACCACGCCATGCGCCGAGAAGCTGGCACGCCCGGGGCCAAACAGCGTCTGCAGGCTGTGGGCAATGATGGGCCAGGCTTCATCCACGTGGCGGCAGGCCATCAACTGCTCATTCATTGCGTTGAGTGCGCGCATTTGTTCCCGGTGGCGCTCACTCCGGGCCAGGCTGGCCTGCAGTTTGCCCTGGGTGGTGTGATCGTCAAACTCGGTGCGCAACGCATTCATATTGATCAGCGCCAGTGGCAGCAGCATGGCGGTCACGACCTGGATCAGCAAGAAATAGCCTTGCAAGTACGAGTCCAGCATGTGATTGACCACCTCGGGCTGGGCGGTCACGCTGTACACCCCGCGGGCGATGGCAGCCACGCCCTGCAGGACCAGGCTGGTGGCCAGCACCAGTTCGCTGGCACTGAAATAGGCCGGGCGCCGGCTCAGAATCCAGTACACCGTGAGCAAGGAGCCGATCCCAAGGTAAAACGAGTACACGGCTATGCGGGCCAGAGCATCCGACTCTGCAAAGCTGGCCATTGCGAACAGCACCAGATACGACAGCACGAGGGCGGCCTCCAGCCCGTAGCCGATATGCCGCTCCCTGAACACCAGCATGCCACGGGAGATGAGGATCAGGCTGATCACCAGCAGGCCGCTGGGGACCAGCATGCTGAACCAGCCGGGTTCGCGTGAACGCAGGATAAAAGATACGGTACCCAGGACTTGGCAGGCCAGACCCAAGGTCCACCAGCCAAAGCCAGGGTAGGTCTTGCGCGTCCACAACACCACGAACATCGCCACCGATGCGGCAAACCCGATAGCGGTCCCGATCACCAGGAGCGTTTTGATGTCCATACGTGTTCGATCGGCTCTATTTTTCGGGTCGAATGACCGTGACAGATTCGGGCGGGACTGTAGCCGATGATACCGCGCCGTCCCGGCACGCAATCGTGTTTTCAACCCCGGATGAAGTCAGGAAACGCCTGATTCCGTGTCAGGCTAGGGTCTCTGCATCCACATCGGCGGGGTTGAAAAGCATGCAGGCCCGTTCGAACCGCTGAACCTCTTCCACAGGATATCGGACCGCTCCGCCAATCTTGACATAGCGTGGGCCGACCCCTACCGCAGCAGACAGGCCGATCGCTGTTTCAGAACGTCCCCAGCGCTGGGCCAGTTCGCGTCCAGTGAGCAGATGGTTGAAGGGTGCGTTCACGTTCTCTCTTGGTTTTTTTTTGCGATGGCCCATTGTGGCGTCCGCACGCACCCGGAGAAGTGAAGAGGTATGGGCGGTTATTGGTCTATTTCCGCCAAGCGTGGGAGTAAACCCCCGCGACAGCCAGGATCCGTCACTGTGGCTAAACTGCCTGCGTCACGTTTTACCCACTTTCACGCACGCACACCATGAACACCGTCCGCCTCGGTCACAGCGATCTCCATGTCACTCCCATCTGCCTGGGCACCATGACCTTTGGTGAACAGGTCAACGAAGCCACTGCCTTTGCCATCATGGACCGCGCCGTGGAGCGCGGCATCAACTTTCTGGACACAGCCGAAATGTATGCCGTGCCACCGCGGGCCGAGACCTTCAACGCCACCGAGAAGATCATCGGCAACTGGCTGGCGGCCCGCCCCGGCCTGCGCGAGAAGCTGGTGATTGCCACCAAGGTGGCTGGCCCGTCGCGCGGCATGCCGTGGATTCGCGGCGGCAAGGGCGACCTGAGCGGCGCAGACATCATCGCCGCCTGCGACGGCAGCCTGCAGCGGCTCAAGACCGATGTCATCGACCTGTACCAGATCCACTGGCCCACCCGCGCCGTGCCCATGTTCGGCGCCATGTACTACAACCCGGCGCACGACAAACCGGTAACCAGCATCCACGAGCAGTTGGAAGCCTTGGGCCAACTGGTCAAGGCCGGCAAGGTGCGCGCCGTGGGCCTGTCCAATGAGACGCCGTATGGCGTGCACGAGTTTGTGCGCCTGGCCGAACAGCACGGCCTGCCGCGCGTGGCCACGGTGCAAAACGTCTACAGCCTGATTAGCCGCACGCTGGAAAATGGTCTGGACGAGACCATGCACCGCTTGGGTGTGTCGCTCTTGGCCTATTCGCCGCTGGCCTTTGGCCTGCTGACCGGCAAGTACGACGAGAGTGGCATCGACGGCCCCGCCGCGCCCAAGGAAGGGCGCATCGCCAAGTATGAATCGGTGCGCAAGCAGCGTTGGGGGCGCAAGGAGTCGGTGGCCGCAGCCAAGCGCTACAACGCACTGGCCCGCGCCAACGGGCTGACGCCCACGCAAATGGCGCTGGCTTTCTGCTACACCAAGTGGCAGGTGGCCAGCACCATCATCGGTGTGACCAGCGTGGCGCAACTGGATGAGGACATCAATGCGTTTGGCACGACCCTGACGCCCGAGACGCTGGCCGCGATCGACGCCATCCGCCTGGAGATGCGCGACCCGGCCTGCTGACAGGCAACGGTAGCACCTAGCGGCCGAACAGGCCCTTGATGGCGTTGAAGGGGTTGGGAATGGCCGACGTGCTGTCCGATTTTTCAGCCGGCGGCTCGTTGCCACCTTGTGCTGTATTGGGCTGCTGCGGGCGTGCCATGCCACGGCCCCGTCGGCCTTGCCCCTCGTCAGCGCCGTCCATGTCCTGGCCCAGCATGGCCATGGTCTGGGACTTCACGCGCAGTCGCACGGACCATTCCTGCTCCCACGGCACCTTGGGATCGGTCGGGCGCGGCGGGTGCACAAAGCCGTGTTCGCCGCCGTAGGCAATTATGCGCAGCATGGCGCCGCCCTCAGAGCGACCCCGGCGTGACCCGGCACTGTCGCCCGGCTGGAAGATGCCCTGGGGCACGGCGCAGTCGGTGGCGCCGGAATCCAGCAGCACCTTCTCCTTGGTCCACTTGGCGATGTCGGCGTTGGAGAGGAAGTCGAACAGGCCAAAGCCGGTGTCGGGCGTCTCGCTGCTGGACCAGAACACCATGTCGTCGCCCTGGGCGCCCATGGCATTCAGGAAGTAGCCCTTGGCATTGGTCACCGGAATCCAGCTCAGGGCCACGCTGTCTTTCAGCGTGCCGCGGCTTTGCAGTTCGATGGCCGGCATCACATCCTGCGCGGCACCCAGCGTGAAGTGGAAGGACTCGGGCACACCGTCACCCGTCACGCGGTGCTCACCCACCAGGGACGCGCCCTTGGGCAGGCCGCGCTGGTCGCGCTCGTTGGGGAAAACGTCGTAGCCCTGGCGTACCTTGGCGCCGCGGTCTGGGGCAAAGCGCCCGGCAAAGGCGCTGGCAAAACTCTGCGCCGATTCGCTACCCAGCTTGCTCAGGTCCACGATGCGCGGCTGGCCGGGTTTGACGGTGGCGCTGCAACCCCAGTAGAACAGCAACCGGCCCTTGGGCTGCTGGTAGTCGCCCATCTCGCGCGGGCCGCGCTCGGGGCTGGTTTCCACCACGCGTTCTTCCTGCACCGGCAGCAGCGGCAGGGCATCGCCCATCTGCATGCCAGCGGGAATGCGCTGCGCGGCTTCCACGCCGGGCTTGAGGCTGTTCCACAGCGCCACGTCCACGATGCGTGGCGGGCTGAGATGGAAGGTGCGGGCCGTGCCGTAATAACTCTTATTGGAGGCGCGGGCATCCGGGTTGCCACGGCCCATGCCGCCCATCAGTCCACCCATAAGGCCTCCCATGCCGGGGAGGTCCATCTCCGGCATGCCGGCCATGCCGCCGGTGGAGACATCCATCCACAGCACGGTCTTCGGTGGCTTGACCACCTGCTGTGCGGTCTGCGCGCCGGCAACGCCGGCCAGCAGGCACAGGGTGGCGCAACTCAGTTTGGAAAGGGCAAAGCACGGGTGTGACATGGAACCTCCTTGTGACTGGGCAATTCGGGCCGAGTATCGCACCTTGGGCGTCGACAGTTGAACAATCGGACTTTATACGGACTAAAATTGGTCCAAATTTTTGAGGTTGCGCCCGCTATGAAACTCTCCACCCAAATCAAGCCCATCAGCTACCTGAAAAGCCATACCGCGCAAATCGTCAAGGAACTGGCCGACAGCAGACAGCCCATGGTCATCACCCAAAACGGGGAGGCGACCTTGGTGGTGATTGACGTCAAGAGCTATGAAGAGCGCGAAAACACGTTGGCGCTGCTCAAGATACTGGCCATGGGCAACCAGGAAATCGAGCATGGCAAGTTTCGAGATGCAGAGGCCGTGTTTGCCGATTTAGACAAGGCCGATCTGCAATGAGAGTGGTCATCCTGGAATCGGCCCAGGCTGACTTGGTGGCGTTGCGCAGCACCATCGTCAAGAACTTTTCTGCCACCTCCTGGCAGGCCACCTACACCAAGCTCAAGCTGGCGATTCGCAATCTGGCCAGCTTTCCACAACTCGGCGGCATACCGGATGAACTCGCAACCCTGAACCTGACCCAATACCGGCAAATCCTGTCGGGCAAGAACCGGATCATTTACGAGTTGCGGCAGGACGCGGTGTATGTCCACTTAATCGTGGATGCGCGGCGGGAATTGAAAGAGGTGTTGATGCAGAGGTTGCTGCGATAGGCTTGCGCCAGACGTAGGGGCTGCGGTATTTTTGTCAGTCAAAGATGCATTGCGGAAGTAGACGGTTGTGATTTGCCTCCTCAAAAGCGGTCCGTCAACTAAGCGAGTCTGAGTCAGCTTTCCGGCGCCGATTTTGTTGAATCGGGCACATCCAATTGGCCAGCTGCGGGTATTGGTGAATGACACCTTTCTGGTAGGCAATCGCATGGCGATTTTGATTCCCTGCGCCTGCCGAATTGAGATGTGCCAACGCATGCCCATGCCCATGCTGATGCACTAACCCTGAAATCAGCCCTCAGGGCCTGGGTGCAACCGTAAACCCCTGGCTCATCGCCCAGATGCTGGTCACCCGGTAGCGATAGTGGGCAGCGCCGTCTTGCCACCAGCCGGCTGGCAGGAATTCGGGCGGAATGCCACCCAGGATCAGTTCGGGTGTCAGTACAAACTGCTGACCGCCAAACAGGGTTACCCAAGCAGTCCCATCTGTTTGAATAACTGTGGAGCCGCCCACTGCCTGCGCCACCTGATTGGCCAGAACCTCGGGGTCCAGGAAAGCGGGCAACAGCCGCTGGACATTACCGGCGCTGTCCGTGAAGCGATACACCCCATCGGCACCCAACACCAGACTGGCAACCCCGGTTGGCGTGACATGCGTCACCAAATAGTCGGGCCGGAACGCATAAATGGTGCCCCCCACATCAAGCGTGAATACACCCTGTGCATTCATAGTGGCCAAGAGTCCCGCTGCGTTGAGGAATGCGCCAAACTCTCTCAGGCTGTACAAGGCGGGCGCAACCGTAAAGCTGCCGCAACTGGTGCCAACCTGGAGCAAATTGCTCCCTTGCGCAGTAAAGCCCGGTTGCAGACTACCCCCGGAACTGGCTGACAGCGGGTATACAGAGACGAAAGAGTCTGCGTTTCCAAAGCGCACGCTGCCGTCGACGTTCTGACCAAGGTAGGCAAAACTACTGCCCAGCATGGCGCGCACCGTTTCCGCCAGACAAACCACCATGGCAGGCCCTGAACCGGCAGACAGGTCAAGGATGGACGGTCGCGAACCCAGGCCGGCCACAGCGGGAAGTGCCGGGAAAACCGGTATCAGCACCGTGGGCTCGGGCACCGGTGCCGCGCTGATCACCACATTGGCACTGGCCGAAGCACTGGCGAAGTTGGCGTTACCCGGCTGCGTAGCGGTTAAGGTGCAGGTGCCTGCACCCACGTAGGTCAGCGTGCTGCCAACCACCGTGCAGATGCTGGCCGCACTGCTGGTGGCGAAGGTAAAGCTCGTCAGACCGCTGGTTGAGCTGGCGGTCAGCACCACAGTTGCTGCGCCCAGTGTGACCGACAGTGTTGGTGCGAAGGTGACGGTTTGGCTGGACAAGACAGAGGTGAACGCCCCCACACTGGTGGCGGTGCCGCCAGCAGTGGTAACCACCACGTTCACCGCACCGGTGGCGTGCGCGGGCGTTGTGGCGGTGATCTGGGTCGCGGAGTTGACGGTGAAGCTGCTGGCAGCGACTCCTCCAAAACTGACCGCTGTGGCGCCCGTGAGGTTGGTACCGACGATGGTCACTGATGTGCCACCCAGGGTGGGGCCGCTGTTCGGTGATACAGAGCTGACGGTGGGTGCAGGCACATAGGTGTACTGATCACTGGCGCTGGTAGCGCTGGTGCCGCCTGTGGTGGTGACCCTGATGTCCACGGTGCCAGTTCCAGCGGGTGCCGTCGCCGTGATCTGGGTGGCCGAGTTGACGGTGAAACCGGTCGCAGGGGTGGCACCAAACGTCACCGCAGTAGCACCGACAAAGTTGGTGCCCGTGACCGTCACCGTCGTGCCTCCGGCGGTGGGGCCGCTGTTCGGTGATACAGAGCTGACGGTGGGTGCCGGCACATAGGTGTACTGATCACTGGCGCTGGTAGCGCTGGTGCCGCCAGTGGTGGTGACCCTGATGTCCACTGTGCCAGTTCCAGCGGGTGCCGTCGCCGTGATCTGGGTGGCCGAGTTGACGGTGAAACCGGTCGCAGGGGTGGCACCAAACGTCACCGCAGTAGCACCGGCAAAGTTGGTGCCCGTGACCGTCACCGTCGTGCCTCCGGCGGTGGGGCCGCTGGTCGGTGATACAGAGCTGACGGTGGGTGGTGATATATAGGTATATAGCGTATTGGCGGTATTCGTTCCACCCGGAGTTGTTACCAGCACACTGGCCGCCCCAGCACTACCAGCCGGAGCTGTGCAAGTAGCAGTTGTTTGATTGCTGACACTTACCGCAGAACAAACCGCACCACCAATAGTGATGCCACTTGCATCGGTTAGATTGGTACCGCTGATTGTTAACGTAGTGCCGCCGGCCGTTGTGCCAACCGTCGGAGAAACAGAAGTTACGGTAGGAGGTAAAACTGAAGTGGGGACGTTATCTAATGAAAAGCTTGTAAGCTTTGCTTCATGAAATGGCCCTGAAGCTGAAATCTTGACCCATGAAACGTCTCGCCAATAATTGCTTTGAAAAATTGAGGCATAGCTGGTGAAGAAGCCGGATGATGTAAATGACCCGCCTCTAGATGAAGTTACTGTGTAAGAGCCGGAGCCATCTCCAACAGAAAATCCAACAAAATCAAAATTCAAACCTGTTTGCAGAGTAAGTGTGACAGAAGTCACTGACTCGGATCCGTATTGTTTTAAATTAACCTCCGGCGCACCAGTAACTTCATATAACCCATCGGTTGATGCGAGTTGAATGCCATTTTGAGTAATGGTCAGATTAGTTCCGACTCCAAAGCCCGAGCCTGAATAAGTTGAGAAATTTGTTGTCAGTACTGCAGCGTATGAAATATTTAAAAGGGATATAAGTCCTAGTATGAATATATTTCTTAATAGACGTGCCAAGAAATTCATGCTTTTTCTTTCAGAAGTCAGAAAAATCTGCGCCAGATAAATGCAGAAGAGTAAATCGACGATGTCACGAACATTGGCCACAGCCCGCAGTTTGGCTACTGAACGGTCACGCAACTACTTGCTAATGCGCGGGTTTGTTAAAGACACCACTTGAGTAGTGGGTAATCTAACACGAACTCTTTTTAGCCTCTATTGAAAGGTCCGGAAGCTGTCATTGGTTACCGCCAGCTATCGCCCCAACTACTGATGCCCAGCGCGCTCAATTGCAGACCTTCAATTTTGATTCCACGTGGTCAAGAGAACTTCCCGAAGAGGTGATGGGGCAGTGGCGCCCGCAGATTTCTGGGCATTTGACAGTATGAGGTGGGCGCCACTGCCCCAGCACCTCTAACCTTCATTTGTGCCGCTAGCCCTCGTGAAATATCAATAATTTGCTATCGAAATAGAAGTAATTCTCGCCTACGCCAACCGCGCCTTGTGCCGCGCGATCTGCGTCTGCACCTGGGCCGGCGCGGTGCCGCCCAGGGTCTTGCGGGCGTTGAGTGAGCCGCGCAGGCTCAGACATTCGTAGACGTCCTTCTCAATGCCAGGGTTGAACTCCTGCAGCACGGCCAGCGGCAGCTCGGACAGGTCCACCTGGTGCGATGTGGCGGCCTTCACCGCGTGGGCAACCACCTCGTGCGCATCGCGGAACGGCAGGCCCTTCTTGACCAGGTAGTCGGCCAGGTCGGTGGCGGTGGCGTAGCCCTTGAGCGCGGCCTGTTCCATCGGAACCGGGTTGACGGTAATGCCGCCTTCCTTCTGGCCAGTGGCCGGGTTCATCTGGCCGCCCACCATTTCGCTGAAGATGCGCAGCGTGTCTTTCAAGGTGTCCACGGTGTCGAACAGCGGTTCCTTGTCTTCTTGGTTGTCCTTGTTGTAGGCCAGGGGCTGGCCCTTCATCAGCGTGATCAGGCCCATCAGGTGGCCGACCACGCGGCCGGTCTTGCCGCGCGCCAGTTCGGGCACGTCGGGGTTTTTCTTCTGCGGCATGATGGAGCTGCCGGTGGTGAAACGGTCCGCAATCTTGATAAAGCCAAAGTTCTGGCTCATCCACAAAATCAACTCCTCGCTCATGCGGCTGATGTGCACCATGGTCAGCGTGGCGGCTGCGGTGAACTCAATCGCAAAGTCGCGGTCACTGACCGCATCCAGGCTGTTCTGGCAGACCTGCGGGTTGCCATCCACATCGACCATGCCCAGCGTGCGGGCCACGCGCTCGCGGTCCAGCGGGTAGGTGGTGCCGGCCAGCGCGGCGGCGCCCAGCGGCAGGCGGTTGGTGCGGGCGCGCACCTCGGCAAAGCGCTCGGCATCGCGGCTGAACATTTCCACATAGGCCAGCATGTGGTGGCCAAAGCTCACCGGTTGCGCCACCTGCAGGTGGGTGAAGCCGGGCAGGATCACGTCCACATGTTTCTCGGCCACGTCGAGCAGGGACTTCTGCAGGTCAATGAGCAGCTCGCCAATCAGGTCGATCTCGCCGCGCAGCCACAGGCGCACGTCGGTGGCGACCTGGTCGTTGCGGCTGCGGCCGGTGTGCAGGCGCTTGCCGGCGTCGCCCACCAATTGGGTCAGGCGCGCTTCGATGTTGAGGTGCACGTCCTCCAGGTCCAGCTTCCATTCGAAGTTGCCGGATTCGATGTCGGCGGTGATCTGCGCCATGCCGCGTACGATGGACGCGTGATCGTCCGCACTGATGATGGCCTGGGCCGCCAGCATCTCGGCGTGGGCCAGGCTGCCGGTGATGTCGGCCTGCCACATGCGCTTGTCAAAGAACACGCTGGAGGTGTAGCGCTTGACCAGATCGCTCATGGGTTCGGAGAACAGCGCGGACCACGCCTGGGACTTTTTATCGAGTTGATTGGTAGACATGGGGAGCGGTGCGGGTTATGGAGTCAAAATCCGGGTTCATGAAAGACACCCAAATATTATCGGCGTTCCAGGAGATGCCGGCGGCGCCCGATTCGCGGCCAGCCGATGCGGCTCCCCTGGAGCCGGCCCTGGTGTTCGATGCCTGCCAGACCGGCGTGGTGTTGCGCGCCGTGCTGTTTGTGGAGGTCTGCGCCGGTGTGGGGGTGGCCTTTGGTGCGGTGAGTGCGCTGGATTGGGTGGTGCGCTTGTCGTTGGTGACCGGGGCTGCACTGCCCGGCGCGCTGGCCTGGCTGCTGTCGGCGTGCCTGATCAAGCGTCTGCTGGCAAAACTGGTGCCAGCACTGCAATATGCGGTGGCGGTGACCCTGGGCGCACTGTCGGGCCTGTATGGCTGCGCCCTGCTGGGGTGGACGGGGCTCATGGTGGGGCCGCCCTGGGTGGCCAGTGCCTTGAGCGGGGCGCTGTTGTCGGCCCTGCTGGTGGCGGCACTGGTCATGCGCAGCAAGGGCCGCATGCCGGCGCACATCTCGGCACGGCTGGCGGAGCTGCAGTCGCGTATCCGGCCCCATTTTCTGTTCAACACGCTCAACAGCGCCATCGCCCTGGTGCGTGCCGAACCGGCCAAGGCCGAGGCCTTGCTGGAGGATCTGAGTGACCTGTTCCGCGAAGCCCTGAAGGATTCCGGTGAGCCGGTGCGCCTGGCCCAGGAGATCGAGTTGGCGCAACGCTACCTGGCCATCGAGCAGGTCCGCTTTGGCGAGCGCCTGCGGGTGCAGTGGGCGCTGGACCCGGCGGCGGACGACGCCAAGCTGCCGCCGCTGCTGCTGCAGCCCTTGGTAGAAAATGCCGTTCGCCACGGTGTGGAGCCCTGTGCGCTCGGTGCCGATGTGCGTATCTCCACCCAACGCAGGGGGTCTAATGTGGTGATCAAGGTGACCAATACCGTGCCCAATGGGCAGGGCGAACAGGGCCAGGGCCTGGCATTGCGCAATGTGCGTGAGCGCCTGGCACTGTTGCATGACGTGCAGGGCCAGTTCCGTAGCGGCATGAAGGACGGCGTGTACCAGGTGCGCATCGAGGTGCCCCTGTGACGGCAATTGCGCCCGGCACGGGCGGCAGGCTGCGGGCCCTGGTGGTGGACGACGAAAGCCTGGCGCGCGCGCGTATGCGTACCCTGCTGGGCGACTGCACGGCGCCCGCCGTGCAATGGGTGGGCGAGGCTGGCAACGCCGTACAGGCCATGGCCTTTGTGCAGCACCAGGCGGTCGATGTGGCGCTGATCGACATCCACATGCCCGGTGCCGACGGCCTGACGCTGGCGCGCTCCCTGCAGGCGCTGCCGCATGCGCCCGCGCTGATCTTTGTGACGGCCCATGCCGAGCACGCAGTGGACGCCTTTGAGCTGGAGGCCGTGGACTACCTGACCAAACCGGTACGACTCGAGCGCTTGCAGGCGGCGCTACAAAAAGTAGAGCGCCTCATGCAGTCTCGACGAGGGCTGGAGGCCAATTCAGCACAAGATGAGATGCTGGTCATCCAGGAGCGGGGGCGCACCGAGCGGGTTCCGCTGCACCAGGTGCTGTACTTCAAGGCCGAGTTGAAATACATCACGGTGCGCACCGCGTCGCGCAGCTACATCCTGGATGGCGCGCTGGGCGAGCTGGAAGAAAAATACCGCGCCGACTTTGTACGCATCCACCGCAATGCGCTGATCGCCCGGCGTGCCGTGCGGGCGCTGGAAAAACACTTCGACGCGGAAGAGGGCGAGGGCTGGGCCGTGCGCCTGAACGGCGTGGACGAGCCGTTGGCAGTGTCGCGCCGCCAGCTGGCCACGGTACGGGACCTGGTGTCACGGGCCTGATGTCAACGGCTCGCAGCGGGCCACTCCACTGCGGTCAAAGCGCTTTCGCAGCAATTGGCGGCGCATGCGGGGATCAAAGCTGATGTGGACCCACGATCCTTCCAGGATGCACTGATCAAAGGGGATATCCGAGGCAGCAATGGCTTCCAGTACTTCGACGGGTGAGCCGAACTGTGCGCAGGTGACGTCCGCCGCAAAGCCCTTGGCGTGGGCTTTGTCGGAAAAGTAGTGCCGCCAGGCCGCGTCGTCAGTGGGGAGTTGCATGGCGGCGCACCATGCACTGAAGTCCCTTGCGCTTAGTACACGTTCCCATGCCTCGCAGCGAAACCCGCTGTTGACATGCACCGGATAGCCGAGCAGTGCGCGAACTTTCTCCAGACCGGTTACGGTGCGGCCCAGCGTTTCAAGAGTTGCCAGGTCCGGGGTGTTATCAATCCCCAGTCGCTCGGCAAAGCTGCACTCCGTCATTTCCGATATGGAAAAGTTGTCACGTGTCATACCGTTCACGCGCATGGCAGGTTCCTTTTGGTGCGTTGTACTTCAACCGGTATTGCGTAGCCCCGCCGCAATGCCGTTGATGGAGATGTGAATGCCGCGCTGCACGCGCTCGTCGGCCTTGCCCTCGCGGTAGCGGCGCACCAGTTCCACCTGCAGGTGGTGCAAGGGGTCGATATACGGGAAGCGGTGGCGGATGGAGCGCTGCAGCGCAGCGTTGTTGGCCAGGCGGTTCTTGTCGCCGGTGATGGTGGCCAGGGCCTGCGCCGTGCTGTGCCACTCAGCTTCAATGGCCGTGAAAATCTTCTTGCGCAGGCGCGCGTCGGCCACCAGCTCCGAGTAGCGCGAGGCAAGGGCCAGGTCGCTCTTGGCCATTACCATGTCCATGTTGGACAACAGCGTCTTGAAGAACGGCCACTGGCGGACCATCTTCTGCAGCAGCGCCAGGCGTTCTTTTTGCTGCGCCGGCGTGCCGGTCGTGGTGAAGGCCTGCACCGCCGAGCCAAAGCCGTACCAGCCCGGCAGGGTCAGGCGACATTGGCCCCAGCTAAAGCCCCAGGGAATGGCGCGCAGGTCTTCGATGCGCTGGCTGGCCTTGCGCGACGCGGGGCGTGAACCGATGTTGAGTTCCGCAATCTCGCGGATTGGCGTGGCGCTGAAGAAGTATTCGGTAAAGCCGGGGGTCTCGTACACCAGCGCGCGGTAGGCCGCCATGCTGGCGCTTGACAACTCGGTGGCCGCTTCCAGAAACGCCGGGGTGGCCGATTTGGTGGGTTGCAGCAGCGTGGCCTCCAGCGTGGCGGCGACCAGGGTTTCCAGGTTGCGCCGGCCGATTTCGGGGTTGGCGTATTTGGAGCCGATCACCTCGCCCTGTTCGGTCAGGCGGATCTGGCCGCGCACGGTGCCGGGTGGCTGGGCCAGGATGGCCTCGTAGCTGGGGCCGCCGCCGCGCCCCACCGTACCACCACGGCCGTGGAACATTCTGAGCTTGATGGGGGTGGTCTTGGCCAGCTCATCAAACAGCTCGACCAGCGCAATCTCCGCGCGGTACAGCTCCCAGTTGCTGGTGAAGATGCCGCCATCCTTGTTGCTGTCGGAGTATCCCAGCATGATGTCCTGCTCGCCGCCGCTGCGCTGCACCAGCGCGGCAATGCCGGGCAGGGCGTAGAACGCACGCATGATGGGTGCGGCGTTGCGCAGATCTTCAATGGTCTCGAACAGCGGCACCACGATTAAGTCACACACTGCGTGCAGCGGGTCGTCCGCGGTGGCGACGGCACGGTTCGGTGTCAGCACGCCGCGCATCAGCCCCACTTCTTTTTGCAGCAGCAGCACTTCCAGCAAGTCGCTGACCGTCTCGGTGTGGCTGATGATGTAGTGGCGGATGGCGTCCGCACCGAAGCGTTCGCGCATCACCTTGGCCATGGAGAAGATGGCCAGTTCGCTTTGGGTGTGGGCAGAGTAGGCCACGCCGTGCACGCGCAGGGCGCGGGCATCACCCAGCAGGTCCAGCAGCAGCGTGCGCTTGGCCTCCTCATCCAGGGCGCCGTAGTTGGCTTCGATGCGGGCCGTGGCCAGCAGTTCGGCCACCACTTCCTCGTGCTTGTCGGAACTCTGGCGCAGGTCCACCGTGGCCAGGTGGAAGCCAAATACTTCCACCGCGCGGATCAGCGGATGCAGGCGCTGCGCCACCAGCACACCACCGTGGTTGGCCTTCAACGAGGACTCGATGGTGCGCAGTTCGGCGGCAAATTCGTGGGCCGATGGGTAGGGGTTCTGCGGGGCCACGGCGTGGCGCGCGGCCTCGGTGCCAGTGAGCTCCTGCAGCGTGGCGGCCAGGCGGGCGTAGACGCCGGTCAGCGCGCGTCGATAGGGCTCGTCCATGCGGTGTACGTTGCGGTCGGGCGAGCTTTCGGCCAGGGCCTGCATGTCGGGTGTGCATTCGGTCAGCATGGCCGATACCGAGAGTTCGCCACCCAGGTAATGCACCTCGGTCAGGTAGTGGCGCAGGGCCACTTCGGCCTGGCGGCGCAGCGCGTATTCCAGGGTTTCCGCACTGACGTTGGGATTGCCATCGCGGTCGCCGCCAATCCACTGGCCCATGCGCAGAAAGCTGTGCACCGGCTGATCACCCAGCAACTGCTCCAGGTTGGCGTAGAGCTTGGGGATTTCGCGCAGGAAGGTGGATTCGTAATAGCTCAGCGCGTTCTCGATCTCGTCGGCCACGGTCAGCTTGTTGAAGCGCAGCAGCCGGGTCTGCCAGAGTTGGGTCACACGGGCGCGCATCTGCGTCTCGTTGGCGGCCAGTTCGCGGGCGGTCAGCGCGTCTTTCTTGGTGTCGAAGAAGGCGCCACGCATCTTGATCTCGTCGCGCTCGGCCAGCAACTGGGCAATGTCGCGCTCGGCGTCCAGAATGCTCTTGCGCTGCACCTCGGTCGGGTGGGCGGTCAGAACCGGGGACACATAGCTCTGCGCCAGCGTGTTGGCAATGGCCTTGGGCGCAATGCCGGCCCAGCGCAGGCGCGACAGGGCCACATCCAGGCTACCCTCCTGGGTGTCGCCAGCGCGCTCGTGGATGGCGCGGCGGCGAATATGGTGGCGGTCTTCGGCCAGATTGGCCAGGTGCGAAAAATAGGTGAAGGCGCGGATCACGCTCACCGTCTGGTCGCCGGAGAGGCCCTTGAGCAGCTTCTTGAGGGACTTGTCGGCTTCATGGTCGGCGTCGCGTCGGAAGGCCACCGACAGGGTGCGGATCTTCTCGATCAGATCAAAGGCGTCGGCGCCTTCCTGCTCGCGGATTTCATCGCCCAGAATCCGGCCCAGCAGACGGATGTCTTCCACCAGGGGGCGTTCATTGTCCTTGCTGCGTTTGGCGGGTAGTGGAGCAGATGAATTTTTCATGAGGCCCATGCTAGCATTGCCCATCCGCGATAGATTACAAATAGGTTACGACTGAAAGCCCATGGTTGCACACTCTTTCACCATCGCCACGCGCGAAAGCCGCCTTGCTCTTTGGCAGGCCGAACATGTCAAGGCACTGCTTCAGGGCATGGGCCACCAGGTCACCCTGCTGGGCATGACCACCAAGGGCGACCAGATTCTGGACCGCTCGCTCAGCAAGGTCGGCGGCAAGGGCCTGTTCGTCAAGGAACTGGAAGTGGCGCTCGAAGCCGGCCAGGCCGACCTGGCGGTGCATTCGCTGAAGGACGTCCCCATGGAGTTGCCGGAGGGCTTCAGCCTGGCCTGCGTCATGGAACGCGAAGACCCGCGCGACGCCTGGGTTTCCAGCCGCTACGCCAGTGTGGATGCCCTGCCGCAAGGCGCGGTGGTCGGCACCTCCAGCCTGCGCCGTGTGGCCCTGTTGCGTGCCCTGCGTCCCGATTTGAAGATTGAGGCCCTGCGCGGCAATCTGGATACCCGCCTGAAGAAGCTGGATGACGGTCAGTATGACGGCATTGTGCTGGCTGCCGCGGGCCTCAAACGCCTGGGTCTGGCTGAGCGCATCCGCGCAGTGTTTGAGCCCGAGCAGATGCTGCCCGCCGCCGGTCAGGGTGCGCTGGGCATCGAGGTGCGGGCTGACCGTGCCGACGTGGCCCAGGTGCTGCAGGCCCTGTTGCACAAGCCTACCTGGTTGGCCGTGTCGGCCGAGCGCGCCGTGAGCCGCGTGATGGGTGGCAGCTGTTCCATGCCGCTGGCCGCCTACGCCACGCTGCAGGGCGACGTGCTGAGCATTCGTGCCACCTGGGGCGACCCCGAGGGCGTGCAACCGCTGGTGCATGCGCAGGCGCACGGCCCGGTGCAGGACGCCGCTGCCGCCACACGGCTGGGCGAGCAGGTGGCACAGCAACTGCAGGCCCAGGTCGGCCAGCAGACCGACGCGGGAGCCTAAGCCGTGCGTGTCATCGTCACCCGACCCAAGCAGGAAGCCCGCCAGTGGGTGAACGCCTTGGCGGATGCCGGTTACGAGACGGTGGCCCTGCCTCTGATTGACGTGTTGCCTCCCCCTCATCCCGAGACCGTGCACGCTGCCTGGCAGCGGCTGCACAGCTTTGATGCCGTGATGTTTGTCAGCGGCAATGCGGTGGACCACTTCTTTGCGCTGAAACCGGCTGCAGCCCTCGTACTGGATGCACAAGGCGCTATCAAAATAAGAGCATTCGTGACCGGACCCGGTAGTTTTTCCGCGCTCAGACGCGCGCAGGTGGACCCGACCGGCATCGATATGCCGGACCGTGAGGCCGGCCAGTTCGATTCGGAAGCCCTGTGGGCTGTGGTCGGGCAGCGCGTGCAGCCCGGTTTCCGGATCCTGATCGTACGTGGCGCCGGTAGCACCGAGGTGCAGGCGGACGCCGCATCCGATGGCGCTGGGCGTGACTGGTTTGCCGACCAGGTGCGCGCGGCCGGTGGCAGTGTGGAATTTGTCGTCTCCTACCAGCGCCGAGCGCCCGAACTGGCGCCCAATGCGCTGGCCCTGGCCCAGGTGGCAGCCAGCGATGGTTCGGTCTGGCTATTCAGCAGTTCCGAAGCCATTGGCAACCTGGTGGCCGCCTGTGCGGGTCAATCCTGGGTACGGGCCAAGGCGGTGGTGACGCACAGTCGCATCGCACAGACGGCCCGTGCGGCGGGCTTTGGCGTGGTGTGTGAGTCACGCCCGACGCTGCCGGCATTGATGGCGTCGATAGAATCCCTGCAATGAATACAGAGCCTAGTGTGAGCGCGGTGCCGATGTCCGCGGATAGCGCATCCAGTGCGGCGCCCGAGGCGCCAACTGTGCGTGGCGCGGCAACCCCATTACGCTGGCTGGTGGCGACCGGCGTGGTGGCAGTGGTCGCCGCGGTGGGCTGCGGCCTGTTGTGGCAAAAGCTCAGTGGCATCCAGGAACAATTGGCGCGCCAAAGCGCGGATGCCGGTGCCCAGGCCACCGAGGCGCGTGCCACCGCGCGCCAGGCCCAGGAACTGGCCATGGAAACTGCGGCCAAGTTGGCTGTGACCGAGGCGCGTTTGAGCGAGGTCTCCCTGCAGCGTACCCAACTCGAAGAACTGATGCAAAGCCTGTCACGCTCGCGGGACGAAAACCTGGTGGTGGATATCGAGTCCGCCGTGCGCCTGGCGCAGCAGCAGGCCCAATTGACCGGCAGCGTGGAACCCCTGCTGGCGGCGCTCAAGACGGCGGAGCTGCGGGTCAACCGTGCCGCCCAGCCGCGCCTCACGCCCGTGCAGCGGGCCATTGTCCGCGACGTGGCGCGCATCAAGGCCACGGCGCTGGCCGATACGCCGGCCCTGCTGGTCAAGCTGGACGAGTTGGTCGCGCTGGCCGACGAACTGCCGGTTGCCAATGCCGTGCCCGTGCCGCGCAGCAGCAACGACACGCTCAAGCGCAAGCCCGAAGAGACGGTGACCACTTGGTGGGTGCGCATGGGTCAACTGGTGGGCACCGAGTTGCGCAGCCTGGTTCGGGTCAGCCGCATTGAAGACCCGGACGCGGCCCTGCTGTCGCCCGAGCAGTCCTTCTTCCTGCGCGAGAACCTCAAGCTGAAACTGCTCAATGCCCGCCTGGGCCTGTTGTCGCGCCAGATCGAGGCGGTGCGCGCCGATCTGGGAACTGCCTCGGTGTCCCTGGGGCGGTACTTTGATGCATCGTCCCGCAAGACACAATCCGCCGCGGCCCTGCTGCAGCAGGTGCGTGGCCAGATGAAGGCGCTGGAGCTGCCCCGGGTGGATGACACGCTGGCGGCCCTGGCCACCGCGGCTGCGGGGCGCTGACCATGCGGGTTGCACTGTGGCTGACGGCACTGTTCGCGATTGCGGTGGCAAGCGCGCTGTTTGCCGGTAACAACCAGGCCAGCGTCACGTTGTTCTGGCCACCCCACCGCGTAGACCTGTCGCTGAATCTTTTCCTGCTGTTGCTGGCGGGCAGCTTTGTGACGCTGCACCTGGCCATGCGGGCCCTGTCGGCGCTGATGAACATTCCGCAGCAGGCACGCCGTTGGCGTTTGCAGCAAAGCGAGCGGGCCATGCACACGGCTCTGCTGGAGTCGCTGGCACATCTGGTGTCGGGCCGCTTTATTCGTGCCCGCAAGGCCGCCGAACTGGTGATTTCGCTGGAAGAGTCGGTGCAGCGCCGGGGCGAGCGGCTGAACTATGGTGCACGCCTGCGCACCTTGTCCCATCTGGTCGCGGCAGAGAGTGCCCATGCGCTGCAGGACCGTAGCCGCCGCGATGAACACTTCCAGTTGGCGTTGAAGGATGCAATCAACCGTGAAGCCCAGGAGGCTCGCGAAGGCGTGCAACTGCGCGGTGCGCGTTGGGCGCTGGATGACCGGGATGCCACCCAAGCCATGCAGTGGCTGGACCAATTGCCCCAGGGCGCAGCGCGGCGCACCGTGGCCCTGCGCATGCGTTTTCGCGCGGCGCGCCAGGCCGGACAACTGCTGGTGGCGCTGGAGACGGCGCGCCTGTTGACCAAGCACCGAGCGTTTTCCGAATCGGCGGGCAAGAGCATCACACGCGGCCTGGTCATTGAATTGATCCGCACCGCACACGATGGGGTGCAGGTGCAACGTGCCTGGGATGCATTGGACACTGCCGAGCAGCGCATTCCCGAGGTCGCCTTCGAAGCGGCCGAACGGTTGCTGGCGCATGGCGGTGATGTGGCCCTGTCGCGCCAATGGGTGCTGCCGGTCTGGGACAGCATGGTGCAGAGTTATGACGCGCTATCCCTGGCGCAGCGTGTGCGTCTGGCGCGGGTGCTGGAGCGCGGCTTTGTGATCACAGGAGGGGAGCTGGACACGGCATGGCTGACCCGCATCGAGACCGCACAGATGGGCAATCCGCGTGATGCGGTGTTGCAGTACCTGGCGGGCGTGGTCTGCATGCGCCTGCGTTTGTGGGGCAAGGCCCAGCAGTTGCTCAAGCAGTCCCTGTCCATGCTGCATGATGTTGAACTGCGGCGCGACACCTGGCTGGCACTGGCCCAAATGGCCGAACAGCGGCAGGATGCGCAGGCCGCTGCAGAGGCCTACCGCGAAGCCGCGAAAAGGTGACGGAGCCAGGATTCGGGGCTATTATGTGACCATGGCTACACTCACCGAACACATCATCAAGCTGACCGATCACCGCGATCGGGAGTTGCTGGATTTGACCCTTGCCAAGGCCTTGATTGATCTGCTACGCATGGACCGGCTGGTCATTGCGCGCGTGGTCAGTGAGGAGGGTGTAAAGCGCTGGCTGGAGGTCGCCTCCCTGGATGTGCGCGGTGGCGGCAAAGTGGTGGACCCGCTGCGGGTGGACTTCCAGTCGCTACGCGAACTCAATGACGAACGCGATCGGCTGCGTTGCCTGCAGGAAGGCAATCTGGTCGAGTACGCCTGGGCTGGAGAAGAAGGCCCCCGAATCAGCTACCTGCCTCTGTTTACCGGTGCCACCAATGATGATGAGGGTGTGATCGAAGTGCACTCCGGCTCGCCGCTGTCGCCCGGACATTTGCAGGTCATCGAAGACATGGTGCATGTGTACCGCAACATGTACAAGCTGCTGGCCTACAGTGACCGCGACGCACTGACCGGGCTGCTCAACCGCAAGGCGCTGGACGACACGTTTTATAGTGCGGTGCTGGAGGAAATGGACCACGGCCTGGAGAGCGAAACCGCCGTGCTGGCGTCCCATGTTTTGCCGGTGTCCGAGCGCCGCCATCGGGTGCCGCCCAATTACTGGCTGGGCACCGTCACGGTGGATGATTTTGGTGTCATCGCCGACAAGAGCGGCCACCTGATTGCCGAAGAGGTGCTGCTGCTGGTGGCGCGCATCATGAACAACACCTTCCGCACCTACGATCGCATCTACCGCCTGGGTGGCGAGGAGTTTGCGGTGCTGATGCACTGTCCCGAAGAGGCGTTGGTGTTGGCGGCCTTTGAGCGTTTCCGCGCCAACATGGAGAAGTTCAATTTTCCGCAGGTCGGTCGGGTCACGGCCTGCGCGGGCTTTACCCGCGTTACGGCGGATGACTCTCCCAACACCACCGTGGAACGATGCGAACGTGCTGTGGACTACGGCCAGCGCCATGGGCGCAACCAGGTTCACAGCCACGACGACCTGGTGCGCCGGGGACTGTTTGGCGATGCCATCAAGGTGGGCGCGGTCGATCTGTTCTGATCAGCTGGACACCTGCCAAACAAAAGGGGCCCGTAGGCCCCTTTTGCATGGTGCACCCCGGCTTACGGGGTTGCTCTCACACCTCAGGCCGCCGGTGGCTGCTCAAAGGGCAGCGTCATGTTGCGCAGGTCGCGCTTGGTTTCCACCAGCACCAGCGGGCCGGTGTCCATGACCACAGGGGCGGGACGCTCGCGTGGCACATGGATGGGCTTGGGCTCCGCTGCAATGGCAGCCTGCACGGCCTGGATCTTGTCGGCATCCGAGTTGACCCATTGCAGACCGGACTGTTGTGCCACGTCCAGCAGCGCATCGGTCGGCAACGTGTAGGCGGTGACCTTGGGCATGCCGGCAGTGGCAGGAGTCGCTACATGGCTGGGTGCCGCTACAGGGGCGGCTGCGACCGGAGCTTCCACTGGTGCTGCGACAACTGCGGTAGCGGTCGCATTGGCTGCAGAGGCAGTCACCGGTACGGCTGCATCGGTGGCATCGTCTGCAGCGGATTGCGCCACAGCGGGGATGCGCAGGTCGGGACGCTCTTCACGTTCACCACGCGGACCGCGTTCACGACCGTAGCGGTCGCGCTGGCGCTTCTCGCGGGGCTCGCCATTTTCACTGCGCGGCGTACCGGTCTGGCCGTTCCCGTCCACAGCAGCCTGCTGGCTTTCAGCACTCACCTCACCGGTTGTGGGTTCGGTATCGGCAAAACCCAACTGGGATTGCTGGCCCTCACCGTTGCCGGAGCGGGCTTCGCCATCGGGGCGCGGACCACGGCCATTACGGCCCCGGCCTCGTCCCTCGCCCCGGCCTTCACCACGACCTTCGCGTGGTTCACGCGGCTCGCGGTTCTGGATGGCACCCGCATTGCGGTTGTCGCCTGCGTCTTCGGCGCCGGGTATGGCGTCGGCGCGGGCTTCGCCACGCTCGCCGCCCTCGCTGCGTTCGCCACCACGGCCACCGCGGTTGCCGCGGTCGCCACGCTCATTGCGTGGGCCACGTTCGGGGCGTAGCTCCTGGCGGTTGCCTTCACCCGCAGCGGGTGCGGCACCCGCTAGCAGGTTGGCGTCTGCGTTCAGCGGCTTGCCTTCGGCGTCAAAGCGCTCGCGTTGTGCGCCGCCCTGGCGTTCCCCACCACGTCCACCACGGCCGCCACGGCCGCGTCCCTCACCACGGCCTTCGCTGCGGGGGCCTCGGCCCTCGCCGCGCGGTTCGTTGTTGCGACCTTCGCCACGGCCTTCACCGGGCTTGCGATTGCCGTCGCGGATGTTGCGACCTTCGCCACGGCCTTCGGCTGGCTTGGCCACCGGTGTGGCCACTGGCTTGACCGGTGCCGGTGCTGCCCCGCCGCCAAACAGGCGCTTGAGCCAGGCAAAGAAGCCTGTTTCGGCTGGCTTGGAGTCGGCGATCGGTGCCGGGCGATGCTGCGTTGCGGCCGGTTGCTGCACGGGTGCCACCGGCTTGGGAGGCGCGATGGGTGCGGGAGCATCCGGTAACACGCCCTTGATGACGGGCGTCTGCTTGTTGGTGGGCTCTTGCGAGCGACGGGTCACGCTGGTCGGGTCCTCGATCTCGTCGGCCATCTTGTAGCTGGCTTCGATGTTGTCCAGACGCGGGTCGTCGTGCTTCAGGCGTTCAAGCTTGTAGTTGGGCGTTTCCAGTGTCTTGTTCGGCACCAGCAGCACGTTGATACGCTGTTTGAGTTCGATCTTGGCGATCTCGGAGCGCTTTTCGTTCAGCAGGAACGATGCGACGTCGACGGGAACCTGGCACAGCACGGAGGCCGTGCTGTCCTTAAGCGACTCTTCCTGGATGATGCGCAGGATCTGCAGTGCGCTGGATTCGGTGTCGCGGATATGGCCGGAACCGCCGCAACGCGGGCAGGGAATCGATGCACCTTCGGAGAGAGCCGGGCGTAGGCGCTGGCGGCTCATTTCCATCAGGCCGAATTTGCTGATGGTGCCGAACTGCACGCGGGCGCGGTCCTGGCGCAGCGCATCGCGCAGGCGGTTTTCCACTTCGCGGCGGTTGCGCGACTCTTCCATGTCGATAAAGTCGATGACGATCAGGCCACCGAGGTCGCGCAGGCGCATCTGGCGCGCCACTTCGTCGGCGGCTTCCAGGTTGGTGCGGGTGGCGGTCTCCTCAATGTCGCCGCCCTTGATGGCGCGGGCCGAGTTGACGTCCACGGACACCAGGGCTTCGGTGTGGTCAATGACGATGGCGCCGCCGCTTGGGAGTTGCACTGTGCGGGCGTAGGCGGATTCGATCTGGTGTTCGATCTGGAAGCGGCTGAACAGCGGCGCGTCGTCACGGTAGCGCTTGACACGGGCGGCGTGCTCGGGCATCACGTGGGCCATGAACTGCTGGGCTTGTTCGTACACGTCGTCGGTGTCGATCAGGATGTCGCCGATGTCGTGGTTGAAGTAGTCACGGATGGCGCGGATCACCAGGCTGGATTCCTGGTAGATCAGGTAGGCGCCCTTGCCGCCCTTGGCGGCGCCGTCGATGGCCGACCAGAGCTTCAACAGGTAGTTCAAGTCCCACTGCAGTTCCGGCGCGCTGCGGCCAATGCCGGCGGTGCGGGCGATGATGGACATGCCGTTGGGGTATTCCAGCTGGTCCAGCGCTTCCTTCAGTTCGGCGCGGTCCTCTCCCTCGATGCGGCGGCTCACACCTCCGCCACGGGGGTTGTTGGGCATCAGTACCACATAGCGGCCGGCCAGCGAGACGAAGGTGGTCAGGGCAGCGCCCTTGTTGCCGCGCTCTTCTTTTTCGACCTGGACCAGCAGTTCCTGGCCTTCCTTGATGACGTCCTGGATGCGCGCTTGCGAAGCCGACACGCCTTCCTTGAAGTACATCCGGGAGATTTCCTTGAACGGCAGGAAACCGTGGCGGTCTTCGCCGTAGTCGACAAAACAGGCTTCCAGCGAAGGCTCGACGCGGGTGACAACGGCCTTGTAGATATTGCCCTTGCGCTGTTCGCGCCCTTCGATTTCGATTTCGTAGTCGAGGAGTTTTTGTCCGTCGACAATGGCCAGGCGGCGTTCTTCAGCCTGCGTGGCGTTGATTAGCATCCGTTTCATGGATAGCGTCCTTCATCAGTTTTACATGCCCAAGGTGGGCGTTGATACCTGAACTGACGACTAGAAACGCGGTGGAATTGCCGGAGAACTTCGACTCAAACGAGGCGTCGAAGCGTTGGCGCATGGATGGGGACGAGGGGATGTGTTTGCGTGGTTGCTATCAGTTTCATAGCTGATTGCGCCCGTTTAACGGGGGCTGAAGGCCGATTTGTGCCAAACAACGGGGCGAAAACGCTCCGCAGGCACAGGGTAATCAGGCACAACAGCACAAACATCTCGTTTCATTCCGTTCACAGACCGTGGGTCTGCAAACTGTGGGTATTCCGTATCAGTGTTTCAATTCGTCGTCTTGACCGTGCTGTTTGCAGACCATCACAGGCATTTGGCGTGTGATTTGTAGGCAGTCCAACCCGGCGGCATCGACCTTCCAGCGCGTCTGTGTATGGCGTGTGGACTAAACTCCAGACAAATCAACCACTTACAGCGCGTCGCTAGTGAAACACATTATAGGGGGCAATCCAAACGCTCCGCTGCCGCAGGTTCAAACGCTGACCATCGACGAAGATGGGGCCGGTCAGCGGCTGGATAACTACCTGATGCGCCAACTCAAGGGCGTGCCCAAGACCCATATCTACCGCATCATCCGCAGCGGCGAGGTGCGGGTCAACAAGGGTCGGGTCAGCGCCGAAACCCGTTTGAACGGTGGCGACGTTGTTCGTCTGCCGCCCGTGCGCGTGTCCGAGCGTGCCACTGAAAAGGCGCAGGCCATGGCCGAGCAGGTGGCCAGCCATGCGCCGGCCCGCGAATTTGCCGTCCTGTATGAAGACGACTGCATGCTGGCCATCAACAAGCCGGCCGGCGTGGCGGTGCATGGGGGCTCCGGCGTCAGCTTTGGCGTCATCGAGCAGTTGCGCATGGCGCGGCCCCAAGCCAAGTTTCTGGAACTGGTCCACCGGCTGGACCGCGAAACCAGCGGTATTTTGCTGGTGGCCAAGAAACGCAGCGCGCTGAAAAACCTGCAGGACCAGTTCCGCGAGCGCGAAACCGGCAAAACCTACCTCGCTTTGGTACTGGGCCAGTGGCCGGCCAACAAAAAGGTGCTGGACAAGCCGCTGCACAAGTATTTGTTGCCCGACGGCGAGCGCCGCGTCAAGGTGGTCGCCAAGGATGACCCGGACGGCATGCCATCCATGACCCTGGTCAAGGTGCGCGCCTCGGGCGGGCAGAATGCGGCTGGCGCCGATGTCGGGCGCGGCTATTCGCTGCTGGAGGTGACGATCAAGACCGGGCGCACCCACCAGATCCGCGTGCACCTGGCCAGCGAGGGCATGCCCATTGCCGGCGACGACAAGTACGGCGACTTCGACTGCAACAAGGCCTTGGCCCGTGCTGGCGCGCAGCCGTCGCTCAAGCGCATGTTCCTGCATGCCTGGCGCCTGCGTTGCAAACACCCGGCCAGCGGCGAGCCGCTGGAACTGCTGGCGGAGTTGCCGCCCGAACTGGCGCAGTTTGCGTCCCAGGTGCTGCCGCAAGCGGCCTGAAACTTGCTCTGATTATTCTTTCTGAATACCCATGCCAACCACCAAGCCCCCCATTCCCTCGCGCCGTTACGACCTGATCGCCTTTGATTGGGACGGCACCTTGTTTGACTCCACCGCCATCATCACGCGCTGCATCCAGTTGGCCGTGGTGGACGTGGGCGGCCGTTTGCCCACCGATCAGGACGCTGCCTACGTCATCGGCCTGGGGTTGATGCAGGCCCTGGCCCATGCCGCGCCGGACGTGCCGCCGGAGAAATACCCCGAGCTGGGCGCGCGCTACAAGCACCACTACATGGCCCACCAGAATGACATCAGCCTGTTTGAGGGGGTTTTGCACTTGCTGGAAACGCTGAAGACGCGCAACCATGTGCTGGCGGTGGCCACGGGCAAGAGCCGGCGTGGCCTGAACGAGGCGTTGCAGAGTTCGCAATTGCACGGTCTGTTTGACGCCTCTCGCACGGCCGATGAGACCGCGGGCAAGCCCGATCCCCTGATGCTGCAGGAGCTGATGCAGGAATTCGGTGTAGCCCCGGATCGCGTGCTGATGGTGGGCGACACCACGCATGACCTGCAGATGGCGTTGAACGCGGGCTGTGACAGCGTGGGTGTGAGCTATGGTGCTCATGCGCATGACACCTTCACCGCTTTGAATCCCCGTTTTGTGGCGCACTCGGTGGCCGAGTTGCATGCCTGGTGCCTGAGTAATGCCTGATGCGACGGACTCTGCCATGAACCAGATCGAGACGATCTCCATTCCCCTGTGCACCTCCACGGATCTGGTCAACGGCGGCGATGCCGTGCCGTTTGATGTGGTCTATTGCGGGCGTGCATCCCGCGGTTTTGCCATCCGCTTCGATGGCACGGTGTATGGCTATCTGAACCAGTGTGCCCACGTGCCCATGGAAATGGATTACCAGCCGAATCGCTTTTTTGACAGCACCGGCCAGTACCTGATGTGTGCCACCCATGGCGCTTTGTACCGTCCGCAGACCGGTGAGTGCCGGGGTGGCCCGTGTCGTGGCGGCCTGGTCAAGATCACGATGAGTGAACAGGATGGCGCTGTGCACTGGCATACTGCACCCAACCTGCAACCGATTGAATTCTGATATGACCGAACCGAACCCCTCCGGCAACCCTGGCTCTGAGGAAAATGTGCCTCCAGCCCTCGCAGAGTCTTCGCAGGGTGCTATTAAAAGTGAAGCATCTGCGAAACCGGCCCCCACCGATGCCGGCATGCCTGACGGCTGGGAGCGTGCCACGCTGGAGACGCTGGCCCTGGCCGCCCTCACCGAACAGCGTCAGGCGCGGCGCTGGCGCAACGGTATCCGCCTGGCCTGGTTGGCGTTTCTGGTGGCACTGGTGTGGTTGGGCATGGACCGCGGCGCGGGCACGGCCGACACGTCCACGCCCCACACGGCACTGGTCAAGATTGAAGGCGAAATCGCGTCGGGCTCTGAAGCCAGTGCAGAGTTGATCGTTTCCGCCATGCGCGGCGCGTTCGAGGACAAGGGCGCACAGGCCGTGGTGCTGTTGATCAACTCGCCAGGTGGCAGCCCGGTGCAGGCCGGCATCATCAACGACGAGATCCACCGCCTCAAGGCGCTGCACCACAAGCCGGTCTATGCCGTGGTGGAAGAGACCTGTGCATCGGCGGCCTATTACATCGCCGTCGGCGCCGACAAGATTTTTGTCGACAAGGCCAGCGTGGTCGGCAGCATCGGCGTGCTGATGGACGGCTTTGGCTTTACCGGCCTGATGGACAAGCTTGGCATTGAACGCCGACTGATGACCGCCGGCGAGAACAAGGGCTTCATGGACCCCTTCAGCCCGCAGACCGAGAAGCAGCGCGTGTTTGCGCAGGCCATGCTCGACCAGATCCACCAGCAGTTCATCGACGTGGTGAAGAAGGGGCGTGGCGACCGTCTGAAGGAAACACCCGAGACCTTCAGCGGTCTGTTCTGGACCGGACAGCAGGCCATCGACAAGGGACTGGCCGATCAGCTGGGCAATCTGGACTATGTGGCACGCGAGGTGGTCAAGGCAGAAGATCTGGTTGACTACACCCGCAAGGACAATGTGGCCGAGCGCCTAGTGAAGCGCTTTGGTGCCGCCATTGGTGAGGGTAGCGTGCATGCGCTGCGGCTGGCGCCCACGCTGCGATAGACAGGCCCCACGCTCCTCAGTGTTTTTTAGCGCCCGATGGCAAACACGGCGGGCGTATGGGCCTCCAGCGTCCAGCCCTTGTGTTTCCAGTTTTTCACGAGATCGCTGCGGCAGGTGGCGCTGTCCAGCGTCAGGCCGCTGGCCGTTGCCAGCCGGGTGGTGTGTTGCAGCATTTGCACGAGAGCCTGCAACAGTGCGGCGTTGCGATAGGGCGTCTCGATAAAGAGCTGGGTCTGCCCGGTTTTGAGCGCCAGGGTTTCCAGTTCGCGGATGCGCTGGCCGCGCTCGGTGGGCGTGGCGGGCAGGTAACCCACAAAGGCAAAGTTCTGGCCGTTGAGGCCACTGGCTGCCAGGGCCAGCAAGAGTGAGACCGGTCCCACCAGTGGCACCACCGGCAGCCCCAGTTCGTGGGCTGCACGGACGACGGACGAGCCCGGATCGGCAATCGCCGGCATGCCAGCCTCGCTCACCAGACCGATGTTTTCGCCGTGCAATGCGGCCTGCAGCAAGGGTCGGGCATCGAAATGACCCTGGTGATCCCCCTTCTTGTGGACGGCGTGCGGCAGTTCCTGCAGGTTCATTTCCTGCAGCGGCACGCGCAGTGGATGGGTCACGTGGATGCGTTTCAGATAGGCGCGGGTGGATTTTGCGTTCTCACACACCCAGTGCGTGAGGGTGGCAGCCACGGCCAGCGTGCCCTCGGGCATGACCCGGTCTAGCGGTGCCAGGGTCTCGCAGCCAAAGTCCAGCGGTGCGGGCACCAGATACAGCGTGCCGGGGGTCATGGCTTGGCGCCCAGCAGCGCAATGCCGGCGGCGCGCAGCATCTGGCTGGTGCGGATCAGCGGCAGGCCCACCAGGGCAGTGGGGTCGTCATTTTCAATCGACTGCAGCAGTGCAATGCCCAGGCCCTCGCTCTTGGCGCTGCCGGCGCAGTCGTAGGGTTGTTCTGCGCGCAAATAGGCCTCGATTTCGTCATCGTCCAGCGCCCGGAATGTCACCTTGACCGGCGCCAGGGACTGCTGGCAAAAGCCGCTTTGCTGGCACACCACGGCCACGGCGGTCTGGAAAATGACCGTCTTGCCGCGCATCTGGCGCAGTTGGGCTACCGCCCGCTCGTGGGTGCCGGGCTTGCCCAGCGCCAGCCCATCCAGATCGGCAACCTGGTCGGAACCGATGACCACGCAATCCGGAAAACGCTGGGCCACGGCCTGGGCCTTGGCCAGTGCCAGACGGCGCGCGAGCGCGGCCGGGTACTCCCCGGGCAGCGGGGTTTCATTCACGTGGGGGGACTCCACGCTAAACGGGATGTGCAGGCGACCCAGCAGTTCGCGCCGGTAGGCCGAGGTGGAGCCGAGTATGAGTTTTCGGTTGGAAATGTCTGGCATGGCTCGATTCTCTTACACTGCGCGGATGAAACATGACTACGATGCCCTGCATCTGAACCCGGAGGCCTTTGCCCGAGCCCATGGCAGCCTGACGGGGAGTGAGGATCTTTCCCGTTTTCAACGCTTGCAGCAGGAGGCTCAGGGCGTTGCCGCAACAGGCCCCGTGCGTTTCACCGCCGAGGGGCAGATCCGCTCCGACGGCGGCCAGGACGAACAGATCTGGTTGACGCTGATGGCCGAAGTGGCGCTGCCGCAGACCTGCCAGCGTTGCCTGGGGCCGGTGGAAGTGCCGGTGGTTGTGGAGCGGGAGTTCCGTTTTGTGGCCACCGAAGAGCAGGCCGAAGTGGAAGACGAGGAGTCCGAGGAGGACGTTCTGGTCCTGAGCCGGGACTTCAACCTGCTGGAACTGGTGGAAGACGAGCTGCTGATGGCCCTTCCCGTGGTGCCCAAGCATGATGTCTGCCCGGAGCCCGTCAAGCTGCAGGCGGCGGATGCAGACTTTACCGAGGAAGAGGACAAGAAGCCCAATCCGTTTGCGGTCCTGCAGCGCTTGAAAGACAAGCCCTAGCCCGACTCGCCACTTTGGGCTATAATCTAAGGCTTCGCGCGTGAATTTCGGCGCGTTTTTACCAACCCCAACGTGTTGCAACCTGTGCAGCACCCTTGCCCAGGAGCCGATCATGGCCGTTCAACAAAACAAAAAGTCTCCTTCCAAGCGCGGTATGCACCGTTCGCACAACGCTCTGGTTGTTCCCGGCATTGCCGTGGAATCGACCACTGGTGAAACACACCTGCGTCACCACATCAGCCCCACCGGCTTCTACCGTGGCCGCAAGGTTTTGAAGACCAAATCCGAAGCCTGAAAACGGCTGTTCGCGCAAAGCCCGGAGCTACAGATCCTGTAGCGTCGGGCTTTTGTTGTTTTTGGCCTCTGGTCTTTGTCTGATGTCTCTTCCTTTTTGGGTGCCTGCCCCATGATCACAATTGCTGTTGACTGCATGGGAGGCGACCACGGCCCCCAGGTCACACTGCCGGCCTGCCGGCAATTCCTGGAGCAGCACCCCGAAGCCGCCCTGATTCTGGTCGGTTTGGCTGAGCCGTTGGCCGGATTTTCCCACCCACGCGCCCGTATCGTGGCGGCCAGCGAAGTGGTCACCATGGACGACCCCCTGGAAATCGCCCTGCGCCGCAAGAAGGATTCCTCGATGCGCGTGGCCATTCAGCAGGTCAAGGATGGCAGCGCCCAAGCGGCAGTGTCGGCTGGCAACACGGGTGCTTTGATGGCTATTTCACGCTATCTTCTGAAAACCGTGGACGGCATTGAGCGCCCCGCCATTGCTGGCCAAATTCCCAACGCCACTGGTGGTGCCACCACGATGCTGGATTTGGGTGCCAATGTGGACTGCACGGCCGAGCACCTGTTGCAGTTCGCGGTGATGGGTTCGGCGCTGGTATCCGTGTTGAGCAACAAGGAGTCGCCCACGGTCGGCCTACTCAATATTGGTGAAGAAATCATCAAAGGTAATGAAACCATAAAAAAAGCCGGTGATTTGTTGCGTAGTGCGTCTAAATCTGGCGATTTGAACTTCTTTGGCAATGTCGAAGGCAATGATATCTTCAAGGGAACCGTTGATCTGGTGGTATGTGATGGCTTTGTCGGCAATGTCGCGCTCAAGACCAGCGAGGGCCTCGCGGCCATGATTCTGGGCTTTTTGAAGGCAGAGTTTGTTCGTAATATTTTTACGAAAATGGCGGCAATTGCTGCTTACTCGGTTCTAAATGCGCTAAAAAAGCGGGTTGATCATCGTCGCTACAACGGTGCAGCACTACTGGGCCTGCGCGGTCTGGTGTTCAAGAGCCATGGTTCGGCCGACGAGCTCGGTTTTGGCTACGCTTTGCAGCGGGCGTATGATGCAGCCCGAAACAACTTAGCAGACCGTGTCCAGGTCCGCATCGCCCACGCAGCGCCCCTTCTGGCGAATTCCGAGAGCGTGCAATAGCCGGCACGGGTGACACCATCCCCACCATGAAACGATATTCGCGAATTACAGGCACTGGCAGCTATTTACCCCCGCGCAGGCTGACCAATGCCGATCTGGTGACGCAACTGGCCGCCTCGGGAGTTGAAACTTCCGATGAATGGATTGTTGAGCGCACCGGCATCCGGGCGCGCCATTTTGCCGACGAGGGCGTGTTCAGCAGCGACCTGGGTCTGGAAGCGGCCAAGAACGCGCTGCAGGCCGCCGGTCGTAGCGCCAAGGATGTGGACCTGATCATCGTGGCCACATCCACGCCGGACATGGTGTTCCCGTCCACCGCCTGCATTCTGCAAAACAAGCTGGGTGCCAACGGTGGCGCGGCGTTTGACGTGCAGGCGGTGTGCAGCGGTTTCGTCTATGCATTGACCGTGGCCGACGCCATGATTCAGACCGGAGCTGCCAAGTGCGCGCTGGTGGTGGGCGCCGAAATTTTTTCCCGCATCCTGGACTTCAAGGATCGCACCACCTGTGTGCTGTTTGGCGATGGCGCCGGCGCCGTGGTGCTGGAAGCATCCGACACGCCCGGCATCCTGGCCAGCGACCTGCATGCCGATGGCAAGCATGTCGGCATTCTGTGCGTTCCCGGCCATGTGTCGGGTGGCGCCATCCTGGGCGATCCCCTGCTGAAGATGGATGGACAGGCGGTTTTCAAGTTGGCCGTCGGTCTACTGGAAAGTGCGGCGCGCGCGACTTTGGCCAAGGCCAACCTGACGGATGCCGACATTGACTGGCTGGTGCCGCATCAGGCGAATATCCGCATCATGCAGAGCACCGCGCGCAAGCTCAAGCTCTCCATGGACAAGGTGGTGGTCACGGTGGGTGAACATGGCAACACATCGGCCGCATCCATCCCGCTGGCGCTGGACACCGCGGTGCGCAGCGGCCAGGTCAAGACCGGTGAAACCCTGCTGCTCGAAGGCGTGGGCGGCGGTTTCACCTGGGGTGCTCTGCTCCTTATTTTATAGCGGCTTGCGCCCAGGTGGCGAGGGCTAGTGGTCATTTTTAATAAGAACAAGTCTATGAAACAGTTTGCATTTGTTTTTCCCGGACAAGGATCGCAATCGGTTGGCATGCTGGATGCCTGGGGTGACAACCCGGTGGTTGCGCAAACCCTGCAGGAAGCCTCGGACGCGCTCGGCGAAGATGTCGCCAAGCTGATCCACGAAGGTCCCAAGGAAGCCCTGGCGCTGACCACCAATACCCAGCCCGTGATGCTGGTGGCCGGCGTCGCCGCTTATCGTGTCTGGATGGCCGAAGTCGGCCAGGCGCCGTCTGCCGTGGCCGGCCATTCGCTGGGCGAATACACCGCGTTGGTTACCGCCGGGTCCTTGACTCTGGCGCAGGCAGCGCCGCTGGTCCGTTTGCGTGCACAGGCCATGCAGGATGCCGTACCGGTCGGGCAGGGTGCCATGGCCGCCATTCTCGGCATGGACGCTGCCAAAGTGGCCGCAGGCTGCCTGGAAGTGACCCAGTCCTTTGGTGCGGGTTCTGCGGAAACCGTGGAAGCCGTCAATTTCAACGATCCGGCCCAGACGGTGATCGCCGGCAGCAAGGCCGCTGTGGAAAAGGCCTGTGAAGTGCTCAAGGCCCAGGGTGCCAAGCGCGCCTTGCTATTGCCGGTGTCGGCGCCATTCCATTCCCGCCTGATGCAGCCCGCTGCAGAAAAGCTCAAGGAGCGTCTGGTCAATGTGGAGCTGCTCGCCCCGCAAATTCCTCTGGTCAACAACATTGACGTGGCGGTCGAGACCGACCCCGACCGCATCCGCGACGCGCTTTACCGCCAGGCCTTTGGCCCGGTGCGCTGGGTGGAGTGTGTGCGGGCGATCAAGTCACGCGGGTTGACTACACTGGTCGAGTGCGGTCCGGGCAAGGTGCTGGCCGGTATGGTCAAGCGCATTGATCCTGAGCTGACCGGGCTGGCGCTGTTCGACCCTGCCACGTTGCAAGACATCAAAGGTGCATTGGTATGAGTGAAGTGAAATTTGAAGGTCAGGTTGCCCTGGTGACGGGTGCCTCGCGCGGCATTGGTGCTGCAATTGCGCTGGAATTGGCACGCAAGGGCCTGAAGGTCGTGGGTACGGCGACCACGGACGCGGGCGCCGCCAGGATCACCGAAACCCTGTCTGCCTTTGTGGGCTGCAACGGACGCACGCTGGATGTGACCCAGGGTGCCGCCGGCGAGGCGCTCATTGACGCCATCGTCAAGGAACATGGCGGTCTGCAGGTGCTGGTCAATAACGCCGGCATCACCCGCGACAACCTGGCCATGCGCATGAAGGATGACGAGTGGGACGCCGTGATCGAGGCCAACCTCAAGGGTGTGTTCCGCATGAGCCGCGCGGTGATGCGCACCATGATGAAGCAGCGCTATGGCCGCATCATCAACATCACCTCGGTGGTCGGCGCCTCGGGTAACCCCGGTCAGGCCAATTACGCCGCTGCCAAGGCCGGCGTGGCCGGCATGACGCGCGCGCTGGCGCGTGAGTTGGGCTCGCGCAACATCACCGTCAATTGCATCGCCCCGGGTTTTATCGAAACCGATATGACGGCCGGCCTGGGTGAAGAGCAGCAAAAAGCCCTGTTGGGCCAGATCCCGCTGGGTCATCTGGGCAAGCCCGCTGATATCGCGCATGCTGTTGCATACTTGGCGTCTCCAGGCGCCAGCTATGTGACCGGCCAGGAGCTGCACGTCAACGGCGGCATGTACATGTAAGAATTGCAAGTTCAGCCGATTTGTCCGTTCGGCGACCCGGATAGAGTTGCGGCTCTAAGCCCGGGTAAAATTACGGATTCTTTTACAACCCTTAGAGGGAAGCCATGAGTGATATCGAAGTCCGCGTCAAAAAAATCATTGCCGAGCAACTCGGTGTGGAAGAGTCTCAAGTAACCAACGAAAAAGCCTTCGTGGCCGATCTGGGTGCTGATTCTCTGGACACCGTTGAATTGGTGATGGCGTTGGAAGACGAGTTCGGAATTGAAATTCCCGATGAAGACGCGGAAAAAATCACCACCGTGCAAAACGCGATCGATTACGCGAACACTCACAAGAAAGCCTGATAGGGCTTTTCGCCGCATTGCGGTGTTAATCGGATTCGGGCAGGCGCGGTCAAAAACCACGTGTCTGCCGGTCCGTAACATGGCCGTTGCAAACGGCTTTTTTTTGACCAAAGCTGAAAACTGATTGCTATGTCCCGTCGTCGCGTTGTTGTCACAGGTTTGGGTTGTGTCAGTCCCGTTGGAAACACGGTAGACGAGGCATGGGCCAACATCATCGCCGGCAAGTCTGGCATTGGAACGATCACCCGATTTGATGCTTCCGCCTTCTCCTGCCAGATTGCCGGAGAGGTCCGCAATTTCAACTTGGATGCCTACATCGGCACCAAGGAAGCGCGTACGATGGATACGTTTATCCACTATGGCATTGCCGCTGCCATGCAGGCTGTGGTTGATGCAGGCTTGCCCACCGGTGACGCGCTCAGTGAGGAAGAGGCCACACGCATAGGCTGTGTGATCGGCTCCGGTATTGGTGGCCTGCCTCTGATCGAGAACATGCACACCGAATATGCCAACCGCGGTCCGCGGCGCATTTCGCCCTTCTTTGTTCCCGCCACGATCATCAACATGACTGCCGGTCATGTGTCGATGCGCTACGGCTTTAAGGGACCCAATATCGCGATCGTCACGGCCTGCACCACCGGCTTGCATTGCATCGGTGACGCCGGCCGAATGATTGAATACGGTGATGCCGACGTCATGATCGCTGGCGGCTCCGAAGCCACCGTGTCGCCGCTGGGCATTGGTGGCTTTGCCGCGATGCGCGCGCTCTCCACCCGCAATGACGACCCCGCCACCTCATCCCGCCCGTGGGACAAGGACCGTGATGGTTTTGTGCTGGGTGAAGGGGCTGGTGTGCTGGTTCTCGAAGAATATGAACACGCCGTGGCCCGCGGCGCCAAGATTTACGCCGAACTGGCAGGCTTTGGCATGAGCGCCGATGCAGGCCATATGACCGCGCCGAACATGGACGGTCCCCGTCGCGCCATGCTGAGCGCATTGCGCAATGCAGGCGTCAACCCCGACCAGGTCGATTACCTGAATGCGCACGGCACGTCCACACCGCTGGGTGACTTGAACGAGACCAACGCGATCAAGGCTGCACTGGGCGACCACGCCAAAAAGACCGTCGTCAACTCGACCAAGTCCATGACCGGGCATCTGTTGGGTGGGGCTGGGGGGATTGAGTCGGTCTTTACGGTGTTGGCCGTCCACCACCAGAAGAGCCCGCCGACCATCAACCTCTTCAACCAGGATCCCGAGTGCGACCTGGACTACTGCGCCAATGTGGCCCGCGACATGCGCATTGATGTGGCGCTCAAAAACAACTTTGGCTTTGGCGGGACCAACGGCGCGCTGGTGTTCAAGCGCGTCTGAGCGCGGCGGGATACCGGTCACACGACATGCACCGCGCCCCTGCGGTCAGTTTCTCGGCAGGCCGGTCACGCTGGCATCTGGGCTGTGTTGGTGTGCTCAGCGTGGCATCGTTGGTCACGGCGCTTGCCTTTGTTCTGAATGCAACCAATGGGGGTTGTCGGGATGCTGCTGTGCTCGGTGCGGCGTTGCTGGCGCCCCTGCTGGCCATTCGCGGTTGGCAAAAATCTCCGTCGGGGCAGTTGCGTTGGGATGGGCAGCAATGGCATTGGTCGGGCTTTGCCGAGAGACAAGCCTGCAGTCTATCCTTGCTGGTGGACCTTCAGCGTGTTGTGCTGGTACGTCTCACCGGTGAAGATCAACCCATTCTCTGGTTGTGGCTCGAGGCCGCACCCGGCAATATCCATTGGATGCCTCTGCGCAGGGCAATCGTCTCCAGTCTGAGGGATGGTGCAGGCGATGCTTCCGCAGATGTCGGGGAACTGGCATGAGCCAAGAACTGCCAGCCTCACCCGAGGACACGGATCTGGTTCTGGTACAGCGCACCGTGGCCGGCGATCAGCGGGCCTATGGCCTGCTGGTGCTGAAGTACCAACGGCGCATCCAACGCCTGATAGGGCGCATGGTGCGTGACGTCGATCTGGTGGAAGACATCTCCCAGGAGACCTTTGTACGGGCCTACCGTGCACTGCACCAGTTCCGGGGCGATGCCCAGTTCTATACCTGGCTGTACCGCATTGCGGTCAATACCGCCAAAAAATTCCTGCTGGAGCTGAAGCACGACCCCACGGTGAGTGAGAGTTTTCTGGCCAACGACGAGGAAGATGAAACTTCCTGGCGGAAAAACGAACTAACCACCGATGAAGGGCCGGAATCCATTCTGGCTGCCAAGGAGATTGCTGCCGTTGTCAATGCGGCTATGGACGACTTGCCAGCCGATCTGAAGCAGGCCATCACCCTGAGGGAAATCGAAGGATTGAGCTACGAGGAAATTGCCGCCGCCATGGATTGCCCGGTAGGCACGGTGCGTTCGCGTATTTTTCGGGCTCGTGAGGCCATTTCGCAGAGAGTAAAGCCCTTGCTGGACAAACAGACCGGTAAACGTTGGTGAGATGACTATGAATGAATCGAATGCAAGCTCCAAAGAGCAGATATCCGCACTGGTGGACGGCTGTTTGCAGGGCGAAGCCTGTGCGCACGCGTTGAATGTCGTGTTGGCCGATGAACAGGCCATGCAGACTTGGCACACTTATCTGGTTGTGGGGGATGTGTTGCGCAGTTCTGAGTTGGCACCCTCTCGCAGCGATCTGGCGTTTTTGGAGAAACTGGAGTGCCGTTTGGCGCTGGAGCCGCAGCGCCCCCAGATGTTGGCGGCTGATCATGTTGCGGCGTCGCCAGCGAATGTGGCTGCGGTAATTGCCGACACTAGTCACCCCGGCGCCAATGCATCTGTGTTTCGCTGGAAGATGCTTGCGGCAAGCGCCTGCGTGGCGCTGGCGGGTGTCGTGGGCATGGGACAGTGGACGCAAACCGGCCAGCGTACGGATGCACAAATGGCAGCCGTCACCCAAGTGGTGCCTGCGGCGCCGCCATTGGTTACGGCCGACAGCAGTGTTGGAACCATGGTACGGGACCCCCGTCTGGACGAGTTGATGGCTGCGCACCGGCAGTTGGGCGGGCACTCCGCGCTGCAGGTGCCGGCGGGCTTCCTGCGCAATGCAACCTATGAAGGGGCGGCACGGTGATGCGCCTGTTCACCAGATGCGCGGGATGGGCATTGGTGTGGTTCATGTGTGTGGCGCAGGCGGGCGAAGTGACGCAGCCCGTCAGCGGCGCGGAAATACCGCTGAATGCCTGGTTGATGCGGGTCCATCAGGCGGCTCGCCAAAGCGTGTACACGGGCACCTTTGTCGTCTCGGCGGGGGGCAATATGGCCAGCGCCCGGATCTGGCATGCTTGCGATGGGGCACAGCAACTGGAGCGGGTGGAGACCCTGAGTGGCACACCGCGCGCCATCTTTCGCCGCAACGACCAGGTGGTGACCTTCTTTCCCGCATCCCGGATTGCGGTGGCAGAAGTGCGCGAGTCCCTGGGGCTGTTTCCCAATCTGCTCAAGTCCAGCGATTCAACGATTGGTGATTTTTACCATCTCAAAGCCCTGGGCTACGAACGCATTGCCGGCTTTGACGCCGAGGTGGCGCAACTGGTGCCAGTTGATCGATTGCGCTACGGCTACCGGGTGTGGAATGAGAAAAAGACGGGCCTGATCATCCAGTTACAGACCCTGGACCTGGATGGCAAGGTGCTGGAGCAGGCGGCATTCTCGGAGTTGCAACTCGATGCGGCGGTTAACGTGGCCAAGCTCTCACGCATGGGCAACACCGAGGGCTACCGGGTGGTGCGACCCGACCTGCAAAAAACCAGTGCTGATGCACAGGGCTGGGTCCTGCACAAGGATGTGGACGGCTTCAGGCCCATGGGCTGCTACCAGCGCCCCGTTGCAGTTCCTGGCGGCGCTACGGGCAGCGTGATCAACACCATGCAGTGGATTTTTTCCGATGGTGTGGCAACGGTGTCCCTGTTTGTGGAGGCCTTTGATCCCCGTCGGCACCAGCGTGAAGGTGTTACAGACATGGGCGGCGCCACACACACGCTGGCGCGCCGCATCAGTGACTGGTGGGTGACGGTGGTGGGTGAGGTTCCTCCCGCGACGCTGAATGCGTTTGCCCAGGCACTTGAACGCAAAAAATAAGTCCCTATTTGGAACGCTGTCGGCAATTTCTGCTCAATGACAGTACCGTTTGTTTCAATGGAAGAAGGAATATGACACGTCTCATGCTGAAACCTTTGCGCACATTTTTTGTGGCCGCCTCTGTGGCCGCGACAGCCTTGGTGGCGGTAGCGCCGCTGCAGCCAGTCCATGCGCAGACGCGGGTGCTGCCCGACTTCACCGATCTGGTGGACCAGGTCGGGCCGTCGGTCGTCAATATTCGGGTCATGGAGAAGGTCAACCCCCGCTCCGCGCAGGGCGGTCCCGGTGATGAGGAGATGCTGGAGTTTTTCCGGCGCTTTGGTCTCCCCATGCCCAATATGCCGCGACAGGCACCACGGCAGAACCGGCCCCAGCAGGAAGAGGAGCATCCACGTGGAGTGGGTTCCGGCTTCATCCTGACCGCCGATGGCTACATTATGACCAACGCCCATGTGGTGGATGGCGCGGACGAGGTCATCGTCACGCTGACCGACAAGCGTGAGTTCAAGGCCAAGATCATCGGGGCCGACAAGCGCAGCGATGTGGCTGTGGTCAAGATTGAGGCCACGGGCCTGCCTGCCGTCAAGGTGGGAGACGTTGGCAAGCTGCGCGTGGGCGAGTGGGTCATGGCGATTGGCTCGCCGTTTGGTCTGGAGAACTCGGTGACTGCCGGCATCGTGAGCGCCAAGCAGCGCGAAACCGGTGACTACCTGCCGTTCATCCAGACCGACGTGGCCATCAATCCGGGCAACTCGGGTGGCCCGCTGATCAATATGCGGGGCGAGGTGGTTGGCATCAACAGCCAGATCTATTCGCGTTCGGGTGGCTACATGGGTATTTCGTTTGCGATTCCCGTGGATGAGGCCGTGCGTGTGAGCGAGCAGTTGCGCAACTCCGGCCGCGTGTCGCGTGGACGCATTGGCGTTTCGATTGAACCGGTTGGCAAGGAGCTTGCAGAGTCCATTGGGCTGGGCAAGCCGACCGGTGCGCTGGTGCGGTCCGTAGAGGCCGGTTCGCCGGCTGAAAAAGCCGGTGTGGAAGGCGGCGACATCATCATTCGCTTTGATGGCAAGACCATCGAAAAGTCCAGCGACTTGCCGCGTGCTGTGGGCTCCACCAAACCGGGCACCAAGAGTACGCTGACCGTGTTCCGCCGTGGTGCATCCAAGGACCTGAGTCTCACCATTGCGGAAATGGATGCCGACAAGCCCACCGCGAAGGCCGCCGCCCGCGAAGACAAGTCCAAGACATCGAGCGCTGGCCAGGCAGTGGGCCTGACCGTGAGCGAGTTGACCGATGCGCAGAAGAAGGAGCTCAAGATCAAGGGTGGCGTGCGCGTGGATGCTGCGGCAGATGCGGCTGCGCGCGCAGGGTTGCGTGACGGCGACATCATCCTGGCGCTGGCCAATACCGACGTTGCTTCGGTGAAAGAGTTTGAGGTTGCGCTGTCCAAACACGACAAAACCAAGCCCCTGCCGGTCCTGATCCGTCGGGCAGACCTGGCCCAATACGTCATCATCAAACCTGCCCACTGAGGCAATTTGCCGACAAACAACCCTGAAACCCAGTGGGTTTTGGGGCAGTTGGGACGGTCAATTCATAGATTTTTTTAATCAACCGTTCCCATCAAGTAAATGTGTGCGCACGCTAACTTTCTAAGCAATTTTGAAAATTGGTTAGAATAGATAGTCTGCAAAGTCCGATATGGGCATATGGACTGAAAAAAATCCATCATATGGGATGACTGTAAGTCCCCCACAGCTGATCCACAGATCACCCACAAGTTGTACAGAACTTCCCTCTTTGAATTGTTGATAAGCTGTGAATAAAATAACTGTTGTTGAGTTGCAACGACATCCAAGTGGTGTTTTTGGGGCTTTGCTTTCGGGGCTTTTTGCCTACAATGAAGCTCCAACCTTCGCAGTTGCCAATGATTGTTGGTTCAGGGCGCGTCATTACTCGACGCGCCCTTTTTTCTTGCTCGCCTCTTTTTAATTCAACCACTTAAGCGTTTTCGTTGATGAATCACATCAGAAATTTTTCGATCATTGCGCACATTGATCACGGCAAATCAACGCTGGCAGATCGTCTGATCCAGCGCTGCGGAGGACTCGAAGCGCGTGAGATGGAAGCGCAGGTTCTGGACTCGATGGACATCGAGAAAGAGCGTGGGATAACCATCAAGGCGCAGACCGCAGCACTGCAATACAAAGCCAAGGACGGACAGGTCTACAACCTCAATCTGATTGACACGCCGGGACACGTGGACTTCTCGTATGAAGTGAGCCGATCACTCTCCGCGTGCGAGGGCGCGCTGCTCGTGGTCGATGCATCGCAGGGTGTGGAAGCGCAGACGGTGGCGAACTGCTACACCGCACTCGACCTCGGTGTTGAAGTGCTGCCGGTGCTCAACAAGATTGACCTGCCCAATGCCGACCCCGACAACGCGCGCAGCGAGATCGAAGACGTGATTGGCATCGATGCCACCGATGCGATCGTGTGCTCGGCCAAGACCGGACTGGGCATCGACGATATTCTGGAAGCCATCGTCGCCAGGATTCCCGCGCCCAGGGGCAACCCCGATGCACCACTGCGCGCCATGATCATCGACAGCTGGTACGACAGCTTTGTCGGCGTGGTCATGCTGGTGCGCGTGGTCGATGGCCACCTGGCCAAGGGCGAGCGCATCAAGATGATGGCATCGGGTGCGATGTACAACGCTGACAACCTCGGCGTATTCACACCCGCCAACCAACCGCGCCAGTCGCTCGAAGCCGGCGAAGTGGGCTACATCATTGCCGGCATCAAGGAACTGCAAGCCGCCAAGGTGGGCGACACGGTCACGTTGATCAAAGCGGGCACCGGTGGTGCCGCGGCAACGGCCACCGAAGCGCTGCCGGGTTTCAAGGAAATCCAGCCGCAGGTGTTTGCCGGTTTGTACCCGACCGAGGCCAGCGAGTACGACTCCCTGCGCGACGCGCTGGAGAAGCTCAAGCTCAATGACGCCTCGCTGCATTACGAGCCCGAAGTCTCGCAGGCGCTGGGCTTTGGCTTCCGCTGTGGCTTCCTGGGTTTGTTGCACATGGAAATCGTGCAGGAGCGTCTGGAGCGCGAGTTTGACCAGGATCTGATCACCACGGCACCCAGCGTGGTCTACCAGGTGATGAAAAATGACGGCGAGGTCATCATGGTGGAGAACCCCTCCAAGATGCCCGACGTAGGAAAGATGGCCGAGATTCGCGAGCCCATCGTCACCATGCACCTCTACATGCCCCAGGAATACGTGGGTGTGGTGATGACCCTGGCCAACCAGAAGCGCGGCGTGCAGATGAACATGGCCTACAAGGGCCGCCAGGTGGTGCTGACCTATGAAATGCCGCTGGCGGAAATCGTGCTCGACTTTTTTGACAAGCTCAAGAGCGTCAGCCGGGGCTATGCCTCCATGGACTACGAATTCAAGGAATACCGGGCGGCCGATGTGGTCAAGGTCGACATTTTGCTCAATGGCGAGAAGGTGGATGCTTTGTCGATCATGCTGCACCGTGCCCAAAGCCAGTACCGCGGCCGGGCCGTGGTCGCCAAGATGCGCGAGATCATTTCCCGCCAGATGTACGACGTGGCGATCCAGGCGGCCATTGGAGCCAACATTATTGCGCGTGAGACAATCAAAGCCCTGCGCAAGAACGTGCTCGCCAAGTGCTATGGCGGTGATATTTCACGCAAGAAAAAACTCCTGGAAAAACAAAAGGCTGGTAAGAAACGTATGAAACAAGTCGGATCCGTCGAAGTTCCCCAGGAAGCCTTCCTGGCCATTTTGCAAGTGGAAGACTGATGCAAGGCCTGACTTCTGCCGTGCTGGCGGCTTTCGTGCTGTATGCGGGTTCTTGGTATTTCGGCATGGTGGAAGGCAACTTTGCCCTGCTGCTGTTCCTGGCCACCGTCGTAACCGGTGCCTACTGGCTGGCCGAACGTTTCTACTTCTTGCCGCAACGGCAGGCAGCGGCTGCCGCGCTGGAAGTGGCTGACCAAAAGCGCCGCGAAGACCTTGGCAAGATGGGCATCAACCAGGTGGACGGCGGCGATATCAATGAGGCCCGCAACCGCATTCTGATGCAGCCCTGGTGGCTGGACTGGACGGCCGGTTTGTTCCCCGTGATCATCTCGGTGTTTTTCCTGCGCTCCTTTGTCGTGGAGCCCTTCAAGATCCCTTCGGGCTCCATGATCCCGACCCTGCTGGTGGGTGACCTGATCCTGGTGAACAAATTCACCTATGGCCTGCGCCTGCCGGTGCTCAACAGCAAGATCACTGAGGGCACACCGCCCCAGCGTGGTGATGTGATGGTGTTCCGCTACCCGCCCAAGCCCAGCCTGGACTACATCAAGCGTGTGGTCGGTGTGCCCGGCGATACTGTGGCCTATCTCAACAAGCGCCTGACGATCAATGGTCAGCCTGTTGCCACGGCCAGCGTGCCCGAGTTTTTCGACGAAGACGCGATGCGCTACTTCAAGCAATTTGAAGAAACGCTGGGTGACAGGAAGCACAAGCTGCTCAATGATGACGAACGCCCGGCCTTTATCCCGGGTGCCGACAATTTTGCCGGGCGTGAGGGCTGCCTCTATTCGGTCGAAGGCGTCACCTGCAAGGTGCCCGAAGGCCACTATTTCATGATGGGCGACAATCGCGATAATTCGCTGGATTCCCGGTATTGGGGGTTCGTGCCGGAGAAGAACATTGTGGGCAAGGCCTTTTTCGTTTGGATGAACTTCAGCCATCCCAAACGCATTGGGTCGTTTGAATAGAAGGGGCATACACATGGCGGTTCAACGCAAGTTCAGGCAGCGTGGCATTACATTTTTTGGGTTGCTCTTTGTGGGTATCGTTGTGGCCCTGAGCGGCGTGGTCGGCGCCCAGATCTTTCCTACGGTTGTGGAGTATCAGTCGATCGTCAAGGCGGTTAACAAGGCGGCGGGTGGTGCTTCAGTGCCAGAAATCCGAGATATTTTTCAAAGAGCAACCGAAATCGACAATATCTCTTCCATTCGAGGTGGCGACCTGGAAATCACCAAGGAAGGTGACAAGGTCGTCGTGAGCTTTGCCTATCAGCGCGAAATTCACCTGGTCGGCCCGGCCTGGCTGACCCTCAAGTACTCTGGACGCTCCAAATAACGTGACAGCTGGTCTGGTGGAGTTGCAACGCCGCTTGCAACACGAGTTTTCCAATGCCTCTTTGCTGGTCCAGGCACTGACCCACCGCAGTTTTTCAAGCGACCATTACGAGCGCCTGGAGTTTCTGGGTGACTCGGTGCTCAGCCTGGCGGTCTCCGATTTGCTCTATGCCCGCCTGGGTACGCTGCCGGAAGGCGACCTGTCCCGCATCCGCGCGAACCTGGTCAAACAGGACACCCTGCATCAGTTGGCAGTGGACTTGGGGCTGCCCGACATCATTCGGCTGGGCGAGGGTGAGATGCGCTCGGGCGGTCAAAAGCGTCCCTCCATCCTGGCAGACACGCTGGAAGCCATCATTGGCGCGGTGTATCTGGATGCCGGGTTTGCAGCCGCGCAGACCCTGGTGCAGCGTCTGTTCAGGGCGGTGGAGATCAATCCCCAGATGGAGGCCATCGGCAAGGATGCCAAGACCGAGTTGCAGGAGTGGCTGCAGGGTCGCAAAATGAAGCTGCCGGTGTACAAGGTGGTTGGTACCATCGGTGCCGCCCACAAACAGAGCTTCGACGTGGAGTGCGAGATTCCCGAACTGCGCCTGACCGAGCGCGGCATCGGCGGCTCGCGCCGCTCCGGCGAACAGGCCGCAGCTGCCGCGATGCTGCAAACCATCAAATCCAAGGCCAAACCATGAATGCTCCTAAAAAAATAGCTGCTCACGCAGATTCCACGGGGGCTGGTAACGAAAAAGATCAACAGCCCGACCTTGACAGCATGCTCGAAGGCCTGCTCAAGAGCACGCCCAAGCTGGCCCAACCCGGCGCGCAGGGAGACGGCCAGCGCTGCGGCCTGGTGGCCATCGTCGGCAAGCCCAATGTCGGCAAGTCCACGCTGCTCAACGCCCTGGTCGGCCAGAAGATCAGCATCACCTCGCGCAAGGCGCAGACCACGCGCCATCGCATCACCGGCATGCATACGCGCGGTGCCACGCAGTTTGTGTTCGTCGATACCCCCGGCTTCCAGACCCTGCACGCCAATGCGCTGAACAAATCGCTGAACAAGACCGTGCAGGGCGCGGTGGCCGATGTGGACTTGATTTTGTTCGTGGTGGAAGCCGGCAGCTTCACGCCGGCCGACGCGCGCGTGCTGTCGCTCTTGGGCAAGAACATCCCCACGCTGCTGATTGCCAACAAGCTGGACAACATCCACCGCCGCGGCGACATCGCCCCCTGGTTGCAGACCATGCAGGACAAACACGCCTTTGCCGAGTTTGTGCCCATGTCGGCCAAGAGCGCCAAGGATGTGGAGCGCCTGCTGGGCATCTGCGAGAAATACCTGCCCGAACAGGCCTGGTGGTATGACCCGGACGAACTCACCGACCGCAGCGAGAAATTTTTGGCCAGCGAGTTGATCCGGGAAAAGCTGTTCCGCCTGACCGGCGACGAGCTGCCCTACACCTCCACCGTGGTCATCGACACCTTCGCCGAAGAGCCTCCGCAGAAGAAGGGCCAGAAGCGCCTGCTGCGCATTGCCGCCACCATCGTCGTCGAGCGCGACGGCCACAAGGCCATGGTCATTGGCGACAAGGGTGAACGCATCAAGCGCATCGGCATGGAAACCCGTGTCGAGCTGGAGAAACTGGCCGACGCCAAGGTGTTCCTCGAACTCTGGGTCAAGGTGCGCTCCGGCTGGGCAGATGATGAAGCGCGTGTCCGTTCATTCGGCTATGAGTAAGTGGCGACCAAGCGCATCTCCGACGAGCCCGCCTATGTGCTACACCGCTACGACTGGAGCGAGTCCAGCCTGATCCTGGAAGTCTTCACGCGCCAGCATGGCCGTGTGGCCCTGGTCGCCAAGGGGGCCAAGCGCCCCAGTTCCAGCTTTCGCCCCGTGCTGCTGCCGCTGCAGATGCTGCATGTGGCCTATGGCGGCGACGCCGAAATCCGCACCCTCAAGAGCGCCGAATGGCAGGGCGGCCACGTCATGCCCACGGGCGACGCGCTGCTGTCTGGCTACTACCTCAACGAACTGCTGCTGACCCTGCTGGCGCGCGACGACCCGCATCCGGGCCTGTTCGATGTCTATGCCAACGTGGTACGCGTGCTCGCCAGCGAACATGGTGAGGCCCTGCAGGCCGCGCTGCGTACCTTCGAGCTACTGCTGCTGCGCGAGATCGGCCTGCTGCCGCAACTGGACGTGCAGACCATGACCCTGGGTGGGTTGGATGCTGAAGACCGCTACTGCCTGGTCCCCGAAGGCGGCCTGCGTCTGGCGCATGCGGACGACCGCACCAGCCTCAGCGGCACCCAGTGGGCCGATCTGCAGGCCGCGCTGCAAGACGGCGCACCGTTCACCACCACGCTGCGCGCCTGCGCCGCTGTGACCAGTGAACTCAAGCAGCAACTGCGAACCCTGTTGCACTACCATTGCGGAGTCAAAACCCTGCGCACGCGGCAGATGATGATCGACATTCAAGCTCTTTGATTGCACGCACAATGAAAACCCATCTCTCCGTCAACCTCAACAAGGTCGCTCTGGTGCGCAACACCCGCCACTTAGGGATTCCCAGCGTCACCCGCGCGGCCACGTTGTGCCTGCGGGCGGGTGCTGCGGGCATCACCGTGCACCCGCGCCCGGACGCGCGCCACATCCGCGCGGACGATGTGATCGATCTGGCCGCGCTGCTCAAGGACTGGCCGGATCGCGAATTCAATGTCGAGGGCAACCCCTTCCACAACCTGATGGACTGCGTGGCCGATCTGGTGGCGCGTAAGCTGCCGGTACACCAGGTCACCTTTGTGCCGGACTCCGAAGGCCAGTTCACCAGCGACCACGGCTGGACCTTCCCGCAGGACGCCGCGCGCCTGCAACCGCTGATCGCGCAGGCCCACGCCCTGGGCCTGCGCGTCAGCCTGTTTATGGACGCGGAACCCGAACCCATGGCCGCGGCCAAGGCCGTTGGCGCCGACCGCATCGAACTCTATACCGAGCCCTATGCCGCCGCCTGGGGCACGCCGGATCAGGACGTCCAGTTGCAACGCTTCGCCCGCGCTGCCCAGGCCGCACTAAACGCTGGGCTGGGTGTCAACGCCGGCCATGACCTGAACCGCGACAACCTGGCCGCCTTTGTGCAAACGGCGCCCGGCGTACAGGAGGTGTCCATTGGCCATGCGCTGATCGCCGACGCACTGGAACTGGGCTATGACGCAACGATCAAGGCCTATCTGGACTGCTTGAAGTGATTTACGGCATTGGCACCGACATCTGCGACGTGCGCCGCATCCGCGACGGCCTGGAGCGCTACGGCGACAGCTTTGCCGCCAAGATCCTGAGTGAAGGTGAATTTGCCACCTGGCAGGCGCGCAGTGCGCGCTGGCCCGAACGCGGCGTGCGCTACCTGGCCACCCGTTTTTCCGCCAAGGAGGCCTTCAGCAAGGCCATTGGCTTAGGGATGCGCATGCCCATGACCTGGCGACTGTGTGAAGTGGCCAAGCTGCCCAGCGGCGCGCCCACCATCGTGCTGCATGGCGGGCTGAAGGACTGGTTCGAAGCCCGCAAGCTCAGTGCCCACATCAGCGTGACCGATGAGACCGACTACGCGGCCAGCTTCTGTGTGGTGGAGCATGTGATTGGTGAAATAGGGATCCTGCCCTCGTAGTTGCTTGATACTGAGCTATCAAAATGGTAGCATTGTCGTTTCCAAGGTGTCAGTCACTCAGCCGCACGCAATCGCGGCCATCCTCCTTGGCGCGGTACATGGCGTCGTCGGCGCTCTTGGTCAGACTGACGGCATCTACACCGTCCCGGGGATAGACTGCAACCCCGACGCAGCAGGAAATGGACAGTTCGTGTTCGTCGATAACGATGGGTTGTTTGACGGATCTGCGCAGTTTTTCCGCCAGCGCGAGCAGGGAGTCTGTGTCCCCTTGGTTTTCCAGCAGAACCACGAATTCGTCGCCGCCAATGCGGCCCACCGTATCAGCCGAGCGCACACAGCCTTCCAGCCGCCGCGCCACCTGTTGCAGCACCTGGTCGCCCATGTCATGGCCATAGGCGTCGTTGACGGGCTTGAACCGATCCAGGTCGATGAACACCATTGCAAAGCTGCCATGCTCGCGTTGTGCCCGTGCCAGCTCGCGACCCAGCCGATCATTGAAGAGCGCGCGATTGGGCAGACCGGTCAGCGGATCATGCTGCGCCATGTGCCGCAGCTCCTGCGTCATCGTGGCGGCAACGTTCAATGCCCGCTGCCGACCATGGATCATCAGCCAGGCTAACAGTGCCAGGACCCCACTTAACATGCTGCCGGCCAGTGCGATTTCCGTGGCCATGCTGCGGCCATACCGGGCTTGGAAGCTCTCCAGTGCGCGCAAGGACAGTGTCCAGTTGTGGCCGGCCACCACCATGTACTCCAGGGCGCTGACCGTATCGGCAGATTTCGGCGCAGCGGTCGCCGAATCCGCCTCGGAATGGTACATCCATGCCTCTTGCCGGGTGTCTGTGCCATCAAACATGGTGAGCTCAAGCCCGGGTGGCTGGCTGCCATACAGACTTGCCAGAAATTCCTTCATTTGAAACGATGCATAGACCCAGCCGACCAAGCTCTCGCGACGTTGCTGCAGATTCTCATGCAGAGAGTCCGGGGCATAAACCGGCAAATACATGATGAAGCCCGGTGGAGCAGCGTCACCGCCGGCGTCCACCCGCAGGGTCACCTTGCCCGAGATCGCAGCCATGCCGGAATCGCGTGCCTGTTCCAGGGCTGCGCGTCGCACTGGGTCGTACCAGGTGTCGTTGCCCAGGGGTGCCCGGTTGCGTCCGACATAGGGCTCGCGTTGCACCACGGGTGCATAGACCTCACGCACGCCAGGGGGGGCAAGTGCGTAGTCGGAAAATCCGACCGATCGCATGGCAGCCAGGTGTTCGGCGCGCCGGTGCTCTGGTACCCACTCAACCAAGCCAATGGTCTGTGCACCGGAGAAGTTCGCATCCAGTTGCAATGCGTCCACATAGTCGTGCAGTGCAGCACGCTTGCGCCAGTGCGTCGTCGCAAAGAGAGATTGCACTCCACGCAGCATCTGTTCATACCCCTGGACGCGCTGTTCGATGCGGCTCACCGTTTCCCGCAAAGCGAAGTCGAACTGCGAATGCATCGACTTGCGAGCGACCTGGCGCTCATGGTCCCAGGCAAACCACGTTGTGCACAACATCACCGCCAGGATGAGCCACGGCAATTGGCCAAGCAGTAGGCGGATGGCTGTGCCTCTGGCATGGTTGTGGATCATGGGCTGGCAGTGTCTAGAAATTCAACAGATTGCGCACCATCTCGGGTTTGAAGTACGTTTCAAAGATGCGCTGCAGGCTGCCGTCGCTGCGCATGCCGTTGATGACACTGCGCCACTGTTCCTGTTGCGTGGCCGAAAGTGACTTTCTCGACATGATCAGTCCGTGTGGTACTGGAGGATCATTGAATTCGAGGATGCTGGTCATGTCACGGATTTTTTTCTCATCCAGCGCCGGAAAATCAAACGGTTCGATGATCATGCCCTGGATCTGGCCCTGCATCAGGGCCTGGTACAGCGGGGCCAGTCCACCAGCCTGGCTGACGCGATTGCTTTCCTGCAGCTTGTCGACAAACCGGTTCGCCGATGCACTGTAGCGGAAGCTGCGGATGACACCCAGCTTCAGGTTGTCGTTCTGTTCAAAGGCGGCCAGTTGGCGGACGTTGGCATCGTTGCGCACGAGCAGGTAGTACCTGTTGCTGAAGTACCAGGCGAAACTGGCGAACTTGTCGCGCTCGGCATTGGCAATGCCCGAAAGGCTGAAGTCCAGGGCGCCAGATTCCACCAGTTGCCAGATGCGGGCACGCGGCATCAGACTCACCACCACCTTGCAACCGCTGCGGCGAATCAGTTCATCGGCCACATCCTTGTCGATGCCAGTGCCGGTCTCCGCGGAATACAGCAAACCATGGTCGTGGAGTGCCAGGGTGTAGGTGCGCTGACACTCTACCGGGGCCGCGTGGGCCTCCGACAGGCAACCCAGCACAGCCAAGAACACGACGACCAGCCCCATGGCCGTTGGCTTTCTCCGAATGTTCTGCATCTGCGCTCTCAATGTTGGGGATTCCTATACCAATTTAAATCAGTTTACGCTGATGCTTTCCAGTTTGCTGACAACTCCCTGCATCCATGCGCCTCACTCCCCCCGGTTGATCGCATCCAGATACAGGTGGTATTTCTTGTTCGCCGGATTCAACTGCCCCACGCGTTCCAGCAGGCCCTTGACCTCGTGCACCAGCGCATCGGTCTTGCCTTCCTTGCGCATCAGGCCGATCAGCAGGCCGCACAGGTTCATGATGACCACTTCGCTGTTGGGCAGGTTTTGCACGGCGCTGCGCAGCAGCTTGGCGCCTTCCAGGAACTCGCCCTTCTTGGCCAGCAAGACGCCCTGGTTGTTGATGGCGACCACTTCCTGCTGCGACTCCTGAACCAGTGAGCGGCCCTCGGCGCCCAGATCGGCCTGCTCGAACAGGGCCTCCACCTGGTGCGAGATGGTGGCGTTCTCGTGGTTGTTTTTCACCAGGTCGCGCATCAGGTCGCTGGCCTGCTCCTTGCGGCCCAGGGCAAGCAGGTTCTGCGCCACTTCCATGGCGACCTCGGGGTTGACCTTGCCGGGCAGCGCGGCCATCAACTGCTCGGCGTTGGCCATGGCGGCTTCGGATTTTTCGGTATCGCCCATCTTCTTGTAGACCGCGCTCTCGGCGGCGGCGGTCTGGATGGCGGCCTCGGGGCTGTCTCGGAACGCGGTCTTGCCCCTGGCCAGCACCTTCAGTGCTTCCTCGGGCGTATCCATGGCGGTGAACACCCTGGCCAGGCCGGTGAAGGCCGATGGGCTCTTGTGTGGCGAGAATTCGCTGATCTTGATGGTCTTCTCGAACGCAGCCTGGGCCACGTCCAGCGCACCGTTTTTCAGTGCCGTGTCACCCAGCGATTTTTGCCGCGTGGCGGAGTTGGGTGAGAGCTTGACGGCATCCAGCAGCACCTGCTGGGCCTGCTCGGCATCACCCATGGCGTCCAGCGTCTTGACCAGCCAGTCCGAGGCTTCCATGAACATGCGGTTCTCGGCCAGCACCTGCTGGAAAAGGTCGCGGGCTTCGGCATACTGGCCCTTGTGGAAGGCCACCTTGCCCAGGCCGGTCTTGGCCCACGGCACGCTGCGCGCGGCCAGGACCGACTGGAACAGTGCGTTGGCGGCGTCATAGTCACCCACGGTCAGCAGCAGCTCGCTCTTGATGCGCTGGATCTCCTGCGGGTTGACCACGCCGGGTGCTTTCAGTTGCTGGTCGCACTGGGCAATGGCGGCCATGAAGTCCTTGGCCCGGATGGCCTCCTCGATGCCGCGCAGCGCCTGCTTGCGCACGATCAGTTTTTCCAGTCGGGTTTCCAGCAGCTTCTGGTTGATGGGTTTGAGCAGGTAGTCATCTGGCTTGACCTCGGCCGCACCCATGACCATGTCGGTGGTTTTTTCCGCCGTCACCATGACCCAGATCGTGGAGACACCAATGTGGTCGTGCATGCGCGCCTCGTCCAGCACTTGCTGGCCGTTGGCGCCCAGCCCCAGGTTGAAGTCGCAGATCACGATGTCGTAGTGGGCGCTGCGCAACTGGCTGATGGCCTCCTTGCCGCTGGCGGCCGTATCGATGCGGGTGATGCCCATGGCCCGCAAAAAATCCCGCAGCATGGTGCGCATGCCCTGGAAATCATCAATGACCAGGATTCTGGCCTGGGTAAGGGAAGCCGACATTGCCGTAACCTTTCTCTATCGTTCTTCAAACGCCATCAGGGCAGTCGCAGCACAAAGCAGCCGCCGCCAAAGGCGCCGCCGTTCTCGGTGCTGAGTGTGCCGTGGCGCGTGCCGTTCTTGTGCATCTGCGCCACTTGCGACGAGAAGTAAAAGCCCAGGCCGGTGCTGCCGCTCAGGAAGTTGATGCCCTTGGCCGCCTCAATGCCCTCCTGCAGCAGCATGTGGGCAGGGTAGCCATGCCCGTTGTCCTCGATGCGCAGTTCCAGCATTCCGTTGGCCACGCGCGCCGCCACCAGGATCTTGTCCGCCGTGTACTGGTAGGCGTTATTCAGCGCATTGGTCAGCACGCCGGTGATCAGGTCGCGGTCGACGTACCAGTACAGGCCGGGATCGCACTCCACGCTGATCGCCACACCCTTGAACTCCATGATGGAGCGGCTCTGCAACAGGCCGTCTTCGATGACCTCGGCAATGGCGTGCTCGGAGATGTCGATGGGGTAGATGGACTTGCCCAGCTTGTACAGGCTCAGCAACTGGATGAGGTTGGAGTTCATCCGGTTGGACTGGTAGATGACGCGCCCCAGGTCGGTATAGGCTTGCGTGTCACCGCGCTCACGGCACTGCGCCGCCACCTTCTCCAGTTCGCTGATCTGCACGTTCAGCGAGTTCTTCATGTCGTGGATCGTCGACGCAATCAGATCCGTGAAACTGATGTCTTCCTGTGCCATACCGGTACTGCCTCCCAGGGTTCAAGCCCTGCCAGTGTAGGACGGTTATCGCGGCCTGATAAGGCTCGCCAGTTCCCGCGTCAATTGCGCCGCCGGCACGGCCTTGCCGCCGCTGACGTTCTGGCCTGCCCATAGCGGTGAGAAGTCACTGCTGCCCCGGGCTTCGGCCATGGCGCGCAAGGGGGCCATACCGCTGACCGCCAGCGGAAATGCCGGTGCCAGTGGGCTGATGGGCCCCAGCTCGCGCACAATGCGGTTGACAATGCCGCGCGCCGGCCGTCCGGTGAACACATTGGTCAGCGCCGTGTGGCGGGCGGCGTCGGTCTGCAGGGCCGCGCGGTGCAGGGCGCTGGTCGTGGCCTCGGGGCACAGCAGGTAGGCGGTGCCCACCTGCACCCCAGCCGCGCCCAGTGCCAGGGCGGCTGCGACACCGTTCGCATCGGCAATGCCACCGGCGGCAATCACCGGCACGCGCAGGGCACGCACCAGTTGCGGCACCAGCGCAAAGGTGCCCACCTGCGTGCTCAGATCAGCGCTGAGAAACATGCCGCGGTGCCCACCGGCCTCGCACCCCTGGGCAATCACCGCGTCCACGCCGTGCGCCTGCAGCCACAGGCCTTCGTCCACCGTGGTGGCGCTTGACAGCACCTTGGCACCCCAGGCCTTTACCCGCGCCAGCAGCTCGATTGATGGCAGACCAAAGTGGAAGCTCACCACCGGCGGCGCAAACTCGGCCAGCAGTTCGGCCGCCTCCGCACTAAAGGGCAGGCGCGCCGCGGCGTTGGGGATGTTGCCGGCATCAATGCCCAGCTCGGAGTAGTAGGGTGCCAGCGCGCCGCGCCACGCGGCCTCCACCGCGCTGTCGGGCGTGGGCGGCGTGTGGCAAAAGAAGTTGACGTTGAATGGCCGCGTGGTCCGGGCGCGTAGCGCGGCCAGTTCCTGGCGCAGGGCGTCGGGGCCGAGCATGGCGCAGGGCAGTGAGCCCAGTCCACCGGCATTGGAAACGGCCACGGCTAAGGCGCTTCCCTGCACGCCGGCCATGGGGGCCTGGATGACGGGCAACTCGGTGCCCAGAAGGGTTTGCAGTGTCATGGTGCTAGTGTGCCGCAAGTCGCGCAGAATCCGGTTTTGGCCCGACGCTTCGTAGTGAAATAGGTCTCCAGCCCTCGTACAATGTGCGCAGGCAGCTACTGAATTCATAGCAAATACCACTACCGCAGACTTCCACCATGACCTTCCACGCCCCCCTGATCATCGATATCGCCGGCCTGACATTGAGCAAGCTGGACCGCCAGCGCCTCAAGCACCCGCTGGTCGGCGGCCTGATCCTGTTTGCCCGCAACTGGCAGGACCGCGCCCAGCTCACGGCCCTGTGTGCCGACATCAAGAAGGTGCGATCCGATCTGCTGATCTGCGTGGACCACGAGGGTGGCCGCGTGCAGCGCTTCAAGACCGACGGCTTCACCCACCTGCCACCGATGCGCGCGCTCGGTGAGATGTGGCTGGCCGAGCCCACAGCGAGGAAGAAGGCCGGCCCGCTGGACGCCACCAACGCGGCAACCGCCTGCGGCTACGTACTGGGCGTCGAACTGCGCGCCTGCGGCGTGGACCTGAGCTTCACGCCGGTGCTGGACCTGGATTACGGCAGCAGCGGGGTGATTGGTGACCGCTCCTTTGGCCGCGACCCGCGTGTGGTGAGCCTCTTGGCCAAGAGCCTGATGCATGGCCTGCTGCAAAGCGGCATGGCCAACTGCGGCAAGCACTTTCCCGGTCATGGCTTCGTCAAGGCCGACTCGCACGTCGATATTCCCGTGGACAAGCGCAGCCTCAAGGCCATCCTGGCCGACGATGCAGCCCCATACCGCTGGCTCAATACCGTGACCAGCAGCGTGATGCCGGCCCATGTGATCTACCCCAAGGTGGATGGGCGGCCAGCGGGCTTCTCCAGCACCTGGCTCAACGACATCCTGCGCGGCCAGTTGGGCTTTGGCGGCGCCATCTTCAGCGACGACCTGTCCATGGCCGGTGCGCGCCTGATTGATGGCAAACAGGTCAGCTATACCGATGCTGCCGTGGCCGCGCTCACCGCCGGCTGCGACATGGTGCTGCTGTGCAACCAGTCCACGCCAGACAGCGTGGGCGGCGGTGCGGCAGTGGACGAACTCATCGCCGGCCTGACCGAGGCCGAACTCAAGGGCCAGTGGCAGGCTCGCGACGCCAGCGAAGTGCGCCGCCGCGCGCTGCTGCCCACCACGCCGGCGCCCGAGTGGGACGCGCTGATGGTGCAACCGGCCTATATGCACGCGCTGGACTGGATCGCCTGAGGTGTTTGTCCGCACCGAATTTGCGGCTGGGGCCTGGTGGCAACTGGTCAGCGCGCAATGGGTGCACTTGAGCTGGCTGCATGCCGGCGTCAATCTGCTGGGTTTGCTGGTGCTGTTGGTCGCGTTCCACGGTCTGGTGCCGTTGCGCCTGCAACTCGTAGCCTTCGTCGGCGGCCATGTCGGCGTGGCGGTGGTGCTGGCGCTGGATGCCAACTGTGCCTACTACGCCGGTGCCTCGGGTGCGCTGCATGGCCTGCTGGCCGGCTGCGCCCTGTGCCTGGTATGGCAGTCCCGCAAGCTGGGCTGGGTGGTGCTGGCAGGGCTGGTCGTCAAGCTGGTGTGGCAGCACGCCTTGGGCGATGCGGCCACACCCGGCTGGCTGGGCGTTGCCACCTACTACCCGGCGCATGAGGCCGGGGCTCTGGGTGGCCTACTGGCGGTTGCGCTGGCGCGCGGCCTGCGCCCGGCGTGGTGTGCGCGCTGAGGCGCCGGCCAACAGCAGGAGCAGGCCTGCCAGTGCATCCACCCAGCCCATGGCACCCCCTCCGCCGCCGCCGGTTGCAGCGGGGGTAGTGGGAGCTGTGGATGCCACGGGTGGCGGAGTCACGGGAATGGTGGTGGTGACTGAAATCTTGACCGTCACGCTGGCCCCGGCAGTCGCTCCGTCGGTGGGCTGGATCACCACGTTGTAGTCGCCCACGGGTTGCGCCTTGGCCCAGTTGAACACGCCGGTGACCGGGTCGAACGTGGCGCCTGTGGGCAAGCCAGTGGCGCTGTAACTCACCTCATCACCCTCGGCATCGGTGGCCGTGGCGGTGAACTGCAGCGCGGCGCCGGGCAGCACGTACTGGGTGGGCAGCGCATTGAGCACTGGCGCAGCGTTGGTAACGCCACGCGCCTGCAGCAGCGTCGTCACCGCGTGGAAGGCGTCCAGGAGGCCGGCACCGCAGTCGGTGCGCCCGGCGCAGTAGGTGCCACTGGGGTGGGGGCGTGCCGAGTTGACCAGATAGGTTTGCACCTCGGCCGGCGAGATGCCGGGCTGGATCTGGGCCAGCAGGGCTGCAACTCCAGCCACATGCGGCGCGGAAAAGCTGGTGCCAGATTCGGTGCCGTAGCTGTCATCCGCCGGCACGGTGGTGCCGGTGTTGCTGGTGCTGTAAATGGTGCTGCCTGGCGCGCTGATGGTGGTTCCCGTTCCGACATTGGCGTAGTCGGCATTGGCGCCGGTGTTGGTGTGGGCGGTCACGGCAATCACGCCGGCACAGTTGGCTGGCTGCGAAATGGTGGTGCGGGAGTAGTCGTTGCCGGTGGAAACCACCAGCACGGTGCCCGCATTGCGCGCCGCGGTGATGGCGGCCTGGTAGGTGAACGAGCAACTGCCGCTGCGCCCAAAGCTCATGTTAATGACCTTGGCCACATTGGGATTGGCCGGCACCCCGGGCACTGTCAGCCCGGCTGCCCACTGGATGGCCGCAGCCGTGTCCGAGGTGTAGCCGCCGCACACGCCCAGCACGCGCAGCGGCAGGATCCTGGCCCGGTAGGCAATGCCGGTGATGCCGACTCCGTTGTTGCCCACCGCACCGATGATGCCGGCCACGCGCGTGCCGTGCCAGGAGGAGTTGGCGACGTCGCACAGCAGGGGCTGGGTGTTCCAGTCGCCAGGGTCCTGCGCATCGGCATCGCGCCCGTTGCCGTCGTTGGCGGTCGTGAAGTCGTTAGGTCCGTCGGCGCTGATGAAGTCGTAGCCAGGCAGGATGTTGGCCACCAGGTCGGCATGTGGGCGGTAGCCGGTGTCCAGCACGGCTACGGTGACGCCGGCACCGCTGACCGGGACACCGCCAGCCGTGCGGCCCCAGGCATTGGGCAGGTTGGCGCCGGCCACTTCAAGCACCGGGGACTTCAGGTTCCACTGCTGGCTGGCGTAGAACGGGTCGTTGGGGGTGAAGTGCGGGTAGACGGGTTCGTCCACCTCGGCATATTCCACGCGCGGGTCGCGTGCCACGCTCTGAGCCAGTGCGCGCAGCTCGGCGTAGCGTAGTGGCTGGGCGGTGCGTGCCACGTGGGTGTGTGGCGAGACCGATTTGAGGTAGGCCAGCGCCGGGTTGTTGAGTGCGTTGACGCGCTCGCGGGCCGACGCCGTGCTTTGCGCCAGATTGCGACCCGTGCCATCGTCCCGGAACTTGATGATCAGCCGGTGGTAGCGCAGCCCACTGGCAGACGCCGGGTTTGCGCTGGGCGTGGTCTGGGCAGGGGCAAGCAGGGGAGCAGCGGTGGCGGCCAGGGCGCCAGCCAGCACGAGGGAGAGACGGATTCCAGTCATGGTGAACGGCTCGTGGATGTCGGAAGAATGTCAGTGCGCCTTGGTCCGTGCGTCGAGCTCGACACGGGCCACGACGGGCAGAGCCGCCAGGCGCTGCAGCGCGAGGGCATTGCTCTGATGGGCGGGCCATTGCAGGCCGTAGACGTGGGTGTCCGCAGCGATGGCCGACAGGTACTGCACCGGGGCCTGGGCCTGGTCCTGCAGGGTCTTGGTGAGCGCGGCATCGGCAGCGGCCACCGGCTGCTTGAACTGCACGATGACGCGCAGCAGGGTCAGGGCGGGGCCACTGCCTTCTTGCAGCAAGTTGGGTGGTGGCAGCACCGGGCCGGGTGGGGTGCGCGTGTCCTGGGCGCAGGCCAGCAGACCCAGTGCGCAGACGCAGGCCAGCAGCAGGCGGGGGATGGAGCGCTTCATGGCGCGCGGTGCAGGCGCGAGCCCTTGAGTGCGGCGATCTGGTCCAGTGTGGCGGAATCCAGCACCGGGTTGCGCGCCAGCAGTCCGGCCGTGGTCAGCAGGGTGCGCAGTTGCTCCACGTCTTTCACGGACGGGGCGACCTTGATCTGGGCCAGCGCGGCCTGGGTGTTACCGCCCTGGATCAGGGCGGTAACCTTGGAGGCCCAAACATGGTGACGGGACATGGTGGCAATCCTCGCTCAGCAAAATAGGTGGGAGCCATTGTGGCACATAGCCCTCGTGGAATGTGCGTGAACAGCTATCAAAAAAGTAGCAAACTGTGGGCGCTTTCTGGCTAGGTTGCGTCCGCCAGACCGACCCATGCGGCGTCCGTGTTCCACTGTGCCAACCACTGGGCCAATTGTTCTGGTGGCATGGGTCGCGCAATGCCGTAGCCCTGAACCAGGTCACAGCCCAGGCGCAACAGGGCGGCGCCGTGCTCCAGTGTTTCAACACCTTCGGCGATGACCGCACGGTTGAATGCAGCTGCCAGGCGGATCACGCCTTCGACGATGCCCAGGTCATCCGGGTCCACCAGCATGTTGCGGATAAAGCTCTGGTCGATCTTCAGCAGGTCCACCGGCAGCTTGCGCAGGTAGGTCAGCGAAGAGTAGCCCGTGCCAAAGTCATCCAGCGCGAAGTGCACACCCAGCTCTCGGCAGCGCCGCAGAACGGTGACGGCGTGGTTGATGTCGGCAATGGCGGCCGTTTCCAGCACCTCCAGCTCGATACGGCCGGCCAGCAATTCCGGATGGTGCTCCAGCGCACCGCGCAGGAAGTCGTAAAAACTTTCGTCCAGCAGATGCGCCGCGCTGATGTTGACACTGACCTGCACCGCCAGGCCCTGGCGCTGCCAGAGGCTGGCCTGTTCCAGGGCCGTGTGGATGACCCATTCACCCAATGGTTTTTCCAGATCGGTGCCATCCATGAAATGCAGGAACTCGGCCGGTGTCAGCAGTCCCCGCTCCGGGTGCTGCCAGCGCAGCAGTGCCTCCACGCCCACCAGAACTCCGGTACGCAGGTTGACCTTGGGCTGGTAGTGCAACACGAATTCGCCCACACGCAGTGAGCGGCGCAGTGTTTCCAGCAGTTTGCGGTGCACTTGCACTTGGCGATCGGCCTCGGGGTCGAACAAATGGTATTGGTTCTTGCCCGCCTCCTTGGCCTGGTACATGGCCTGGTCGGCGTGGCGCAGCAGCGAGTCCGCGTCGGAGTTGTCAGTGGGGAACAGGCTGACGCCGATACTGGCGGTTATGCTGATCGAGTGCCCTTCCATCTGAATGGGCGCGCTGGTTGCCTGCAGGACACGGTCGAGGATCAGCGAGCATTCCTCGGGCGAGGCGATGTCCGCCAGCAGCAGCACAAACTCGTCACCACCCATGCGGGCCAGCGTGTCGTCGGCGCGCAGCACGTGGTGCAGGTTGCTGGTGACACCGACTAGCAGCGCGTCGCCGGCGGCGTGGCCCAGGCGGTCATTGATGTCCTTGAAACCGTCGAGGTCCAGAAAGCACACTGCCAGGGCGTTGCCGCTGCGCGCGGCGCGCACGACGGCCTGGTCCAGCCGGTCGGCCAGCAGGCGGCGGTTGGGTGTGCCGGTCAGCGGGTCGTAGTGGGCGATGCGGTCCAGCTCGGCTTCGTGCGACTTGAGCTGGCTGATGTCCGAGAACACACCTACATAGTGCAGTACGGCACCGCTGGCCTCGCGCACGGCGGATATGGACAACAGCTCGGCATACAGCTCGCCGGTCTTGCGGCGGTTCCACAACTCGCCGCTCCAGAAACTGTGCTGGACCAGGGAGTCCCACATGGCGCGGTAGAACACGGCGTCCTGGCGACCCGACGACAGCACGGCGGGTGAGCGTCCCACGATGTCTTCTGCGCTGTAGCCCGTGATGCGGGTAAAGGCCGGGTTGATCTTGGTGATGCGCATCTGGGGGCTGACCACCATGATGCCCTCGTAACTGCTGGCAAATACGGTGGATGCTTCTTTTTGCGCCATCTCGAACTGCTTGCGCTCGGTGATGTCGGTGTGTGTGCCCGACATCATCAGCGGCAGGCCATCGGCCGTGCGTTCGACGATGCGCCCGCGCGTCAGGATCCAGCACCAGCCGCCGGCCTTGGTGTGCGCCCGAAACTCCGCCTCGTGGACGGGTGTCTCGCCGGCACAGTGCGCGCGAATGGATTCCAGCGCAATCGGCAGATCGTCTGGATGCACCAGCTTGCCCCAGTTCTCGGGGGACACGTCCATCTCGCCCGGAGCGTAGCCCAGCATCTGTTCCCAGCGCGCGCTGACCTCAAAGGTGTTGGTCTGCAGGTTCCAGTCCCAGTAGCCCTGGTCGGAGCCGGCGATGACGCGGGCCAGTTGCTGTTCGCGCTGCAGCAGCATGGCGGCGGCCGCCTTGCGCTCGGTGATGTCGCGGGAGATGCCGAAAAGCCCGACGATGTGGCCGTCGTCGTTGGTGACGGGGCCTTTGGTGACCCAGACGTCCAGCGTCTTGCCATCCTGCGTGGACACGTGCTCCTCGTGGGACTGCATATGCCCCTGGGCCAGCACGCTGCGGTCGATGTCCATGAGGCGCCGGGCAGTCTGCGCATCAAACAATTGGGTGTCATCGCGCCCGAGCAGGGCTTCGACCGGCTTGCCCACAACCTGTGCGCCGGCTTGGTTGAGCAGCAGGTAGCGGCCCTGCAGGTCCTTGACGAAGACGGCGTCCGAGGTGCCGGACACCACGGCATCCAGCAGCAGACGCTTGGCCTCGGTGCGGGAGGTGGCCACGCGCAGCATCTCGCTGAGCACGCTGACGGCCATGCCGTTGATCAGCAGGAAGCACCATTGCAACACGTCGTCACCGCGTTCCATGTGAAAGCTGTGGAGGGGCGGAATGACAAAGTACAGCGTTCCTGCTGCCGCGATCACGGTGGCCACGAGACCCGGCCCAAGGCCCCCCAGCGTGGCGCTCAAGACAATGGGCAACATGAACAGAATCAGCATCAGTCGCTCGCCCTGTTCCGGTGCCATGCTGTTGCGCAAGAGGAGCATGCTGGCCGTCACCGCCACGGCGAATACAACCATGGGCCAGCGGCTCTTCTGGGTGGTGAAGCCGCTGGTCAGTGCGTTGATCAGGGTCTCATCGGCACCGGCATCGCGGGCAGGCACGGAGCGCAGGCCGAAGGCGAACAGGGCGGCGGTGGCCACGACAAAGAACACGCCCTTGGCGGTGGACAGCCAGACCATGGACTGGATGTCGGCAAAGGCCGACAGCAACTGGTCGGACAGAAAAATCCATGCCAGGGAGCAGACGGCGTAGCTGGCGGTAAATAGGGCGATAAATCGATTACGCGCCGTCATCGGTGTGGGGTGGCAGGTGGAACAAGGCAGCGCATGGGACTAATTTACCCTGTTTGTTTACCGCATGACCCTAAGGGGTTTTCCACATCTGGACACCGCCGTGGTCCAGATGCGTCAAATACAGGCGCACTTCAAACTCCAGTTGGTGGTAGCCGCTCTCCATGTAGGTGCAGAGCTGGTAGAAGGCCTTGTCGTGCGCACGTTCACGCAGGTGCGCCAACTCGTGCACGGCGATCATGCGCAGAAAGGCCTCGGGCGTGTCCTTGAACAGCGATGCAATGCGGATTTCGCGCTTGGCCTTGAGTTTGCTGCCCTGCACGCGCGACACGGTGGTGTGGGTGCCCAGCGCGTGCTGCACGATCTGCAACTTGCTGTCATAGGCCACCTTGGCCAGCGGCTCGGCACCGCGCAGGTATTGTGCCTTGAGGCCCTGCACGTAGTCGTACAGCGCGCGGTCGGTGCGCAGGCCGTGGGCATCGGGGTGCTTTTGCAGTAGCCAGGGGCCCGTGCGCTGGCCCTGCAGCATCTGTTGCACCTGTGCCAACGTCTCCGGCGGGTAGCCCTGCAGAAACTTCCAGGTGGTAATCGCTACGCTTTTCATAGCGGTCTACGCAGTTTCTACGAGGGCTAGGGCCGAATTTGGCTTAATTCTCGCGGCGCAGGGCGGGGAACAGGATGACGTCGCGGATGCTGGGACTGTCGGTCAGCAGCATCATCAGGCGGTCAATGCCGATGCCGCAGCCGCCGGTGGGGGGCATGCCGTATTCCAGCGCACGCACGAAGTCGTGGTCGTAGTACATGGCCTCGTCATCGCCGCTGTCCTTGGCCGCCACCTGCGAGTGGAAGCGCGCGGCCTGGTCCTCGGCGTCGTTGAGTTCCGAGAAGCCGTTGCCGAATTCACGGCCGGTGATGTAAAGCTCAAAGCGCTCGGTGACCTCCGGGTGGGTGTCGCTGGCGCGCGCCAGCGGCGAGATTTCCACCGGATGTTCGCAGATGAAGGTGGGGTCCCACAGCTTCTCTTCCACGGTTTCTTCAAAGTACATGACCTGCAGGCTGGCCAGGCTGCGGGTGGAGAGCTGGTGCTTGGCTTCGGTCAGGCCGAGCTTGCGCAGGGCATTGAGCAGCCAGGTTGCGTCATGGACGTTGTCGCCGGCATCGGTGTACTTGGCGATGGCTTGCAGGATCGTCAGGCGCTCGAACGGCTTTTCCAGGTCCACGGCCCGTCCGCCGTAGGTGAGCTGCAGGCTGTCGCCGGCCTTGATGGCGGCATCGCGCACCAGGGCCTCGGTGAAGCCCATCAGGTCCTGGTAGTTCCAGTAGGCCGCGTAGAACTCCATCATCGTGAACTCGGGGTTGTGGCGCACCGAGATGCCTTCGTTGCGGAAGTTGCGGTTGATCTCGAACACGCGATCAAAGCCGCCGACGATCAGGCGCTTCAGGTATAGCTCGGGCGCGATGCGCAGGAACATCTGCTGGTCCAGCGCGTTGTGGTGCGTGGAGAAGGGCTTGGCGTTGGCACCACCGGGGATCGGGTGCAGCATCGGGGTTTCGACTTCCAGGAAGCCGTGCTGCACCATGAAATCGCGCAGGCCGCTGACCGCCTTGCTGCGGGCCACGAAGCGCTTGCGTGCGGCCTCGTCGGTCATCAGGTCGATGTAGCGCTGGCGGTATTTCACTTCCTGGTCGGCGATGCCGTGGAACTTGTCCGGCATCGGGCGCAGGCTCTTGGTCAACAGGCGCACGCTGCTGGCGTGGATCGACAGCTCGCCGGTCCGGGTCTTGAAAACCACGCCTTCGGCGGCGACGATGTCGCCCAGGTCCCAGTGTTTGAAACTCTCGTAGACCTCTTCACCAACGTCTTCCCGCTTGACGTAGATCTGGATGCGCCCGCCGCTGGCGCCAAAGGATGCGTCCTGCAGCGTGCAGAAGCTGGCCTTTCCCATGACGCGCTTGAGCATCATGCGTCCGGCGACCTTGGCAATCTGGTTGGCCGCGGTCAGCTCCTCGGGCGTCTTGTGCTGGAAATGGTCGAACAACTGCTCGGCCTTGTGGCTGGGTTTGAAGTCGTTGGGGAAAGCCACGCCGTGACCGTCCACCTGGCGCTGGCGGATGGCCTTGAGCTTTTCCCGGCGTTCGAGAATGAGCTGGTTTTCGTCCTGGGGGGCGGGTGTTGGGTGTTCAGACATGGATGTACGCAGGGTGAAATCGGGGAGGGCCAAGCCGTTTGGCCATAACCCTCCATTCTAGTCGCCGTGGGAATGGCTCGCCGCGCTGCGGATATGATGCATTCGCCCATCGCCATACCCACCATGCTGTACCAAATCATCTCCCTTTTGCTGGAAGTCGTCGCCGGATTGATCGCCGGCACCTGCCTTTTGCGCCTGTACATGCAGTACCAGCGCATCCCGATGTCAACGCGCTCGGGCAACCCACTGGCCCGCTTCATCTTCGCCCTGACCGACTGGCTGGTGCTGCCGCTGCGCCGCGTGGTGCCGGCCATCGGGCGGCTGGACACGGCCAGCCTGCTGGGCGCGTTTCTGGTGCAGTTGCTGCAGTTTGTGATTCTGTGGGGTATCACCGGCATGGGCACCAGCGTGCTGTCCATCGTGGTGCTGGCGGCTTTTGGCCTGGTGCGCATGGCCATTTCCGGCCTGACCGGCCTGGTCATCATCTACGCCATCCTGTCCTGGGTGCAGACCCAATCGATAGCGGCGGATTTTCTGGAGCGCCTGGTGCTGCCGCTGCTGATGCCGATCCGGCGCGTGGTGCCGCTGGTGGGCGGCATCGACCTGTCGCCGCTGGTGCTGCTGCTGATCCTGCAAGTTGCGGGGATTGTGCTGGGGAATTTGCAGGCGGCGGTGTTGTTTGCGATTTAGATAACGGCGTCGGCCGGCTGGCGTTGCAGCATCGCCAGTGAGCTGGCCACGGTCTTGCGCAGATCGCGGCGGTCACAGATCAGGTCAATGGCACCCTTGGTTTGCAGGAATTCCGAGCGCTGGAAGCCTTCCGGCAGCGTCACCCGCACCGTGGATTCGATCACGCGTGGGCCGGCAAAGCCGATCAGCGCCTTGGGTTCGGCCATCACGATGTCACCCAGGAAGGCAAAGCCGGCGCTCACGCCACCCATGGTCGGGTCGGTCAGCACGCTGATATAGGGCAGGCCCTTCTTCGCCAGACGGGTCAGTGCGGCATTGGTCTTGGCCATCTGCATCAGGCTCAACAGGCCTTCCTGCATGCGCGCGCCACCCGTGGCGGTGAAGCACAGGAACGGCACCTTTTGCTCGATGGCGGTTTCCACGCCGCGCACAAAGCGCTCACCGACGACGGAGCCCATGGAGCCGCCCATGAAGTCGAATTCAAAGCAGGCCGCCACCAGGCTGATGCCCATGACGGCACCGCCCATGACCACCATCGCATCGGTTTCGCCGGTGTTTTCCAGCGCTTCCTTCAGGCGTTCGGGGTACTTGCGGCTGTCCTTGAACTTCAGCGGGTCCACCGGCAGCACTTCCTGGCCGATCTCGAAACGGCCCTCGTTATCCAGGAACAGGTTCAGCCGGGCACGTGCGCCAATGCGGTGGTGGTGGCTGCAGGTTGGGCAGACGTTCTGGTTTTGTTCCAGGTCGGTCTTGTACAGCACCGTTTCGCAACTGGGGCACTTGACCCACAGGCCTTCCGGGACACTGCGGCGGTCGGCCGGGTCGGTTTGTTGAATTTTCGGGGGAAGCAGTTTTTCTAGCCAACTCATGTGCGGTCTCCAGTATGGCGTCCAACAGACAGGGTGGGATTATCGGTCCAAAGCGGTCCGGATTTCCTGCAGAAAATTTTGCGCTGTGAAACCGACTTGGTCGCGTGGCTGGTCCTCCAGCAACTGGATGATCCTGCTGCCAATGACCACGGCGTCGGCTACCCGCGAGATGGTGCGGGCGGTGTCCGCATCGCGGATGCCAAAGCCCACACCCACCGGCACTCTGATGTGCTGGCGGATGCGCGGCAGCATGGCTTCCACGGCGCCCACGTCCAGTGCGCCGGAGCCGGTCACGCCCTTGAGCGACACGTAGTACACGTAGCCGCTGGCCACGCGGGCCACCTGGTCCATGCGGGCGTCTGTGCTGGTGGGGGCCAGCAGGAAGATCAGGTCCATGTTGTGGGCGCGCAGCTCCAGAGCAAAGGTCTCGCACTCTTCGGGCGGGTAGTCGACGATCAGCACGCCGTCCACACCGGCTTCTGCGGCGTCCTGGACGAAGGCACTGGATACGCCTGCTTTCGCGTGTTTCTGGTCGTAGCGCTCCACCGGGTTGGCATAACCCATCAGTATCACTGGGGTGGTGGCGTCGGTCTTGCGAAATTCGCGCACCATGGCCAGCACCTGCACCAGACCGATGCCAAAGGCCAGGGCCTTGTCGCCGGCCTTCTGGATGACGGGGCCGTCGGCGCTGGGGTCGGAGAAGGGCACGCCCAGCTCGATCACGTCGGCACCACCGGCCACCATGGCGTGCATCAGTTCCGGCGTGACGTCGGCGTAGGGATAGCCGGCTGTGACGAAGGGAATCAGGGCCTTGCGCCCTTGCGATTTCAGTTCGGCAAACTTGGGGGCGATGCGGCTCATGCTGCACCTCCTTGCTTCACGATCTGGATCGGCTGTTCACCGCCCTTCACCGATTGCCCGGTGCAACTGGGTCGGCAGAAGAACTCGCCATTGCTCAGGTCGGCCACGGTGCCAATGTCCTTGTCACCCCGTCCCGACAGATTGACCAGAATGCTCTGGTCCGGCCGCATGGTCTTGGCCAGCTTTAGACAATAGGCCACGGCGTGGCTGGATTCCAGCGCGGGGATGATGCCCTCGGTGCGGCACAGGTAGTGGAAGGCTTCCAGCGCCTCCTTGTCGGTGACACCCACGTATTCGGCGCGGCCGATGTCGGACAGGAAGGCGTGCTCGGGGCCGACGCCGGGGTAGTCCAGACCGGCGCTGATGCTGTGCGTCTCGGTCACCTGGCCGTTATCGTCCTGCAGCACGTAGGTGCGGTTGCCATGCAGCACGCCGGGGCTGCCACGCTGGATGCTGGCTGAGTGCTTGCCGCTGTCCAGGCCAACGCCTGCCGCTTCCACGCCGATCAGGCGGGTCTTTTCATGTTGGATATAGGGGTAGAAGATGCCCATGGCATTCGACCCACCGCCCACGCAGGCAATCACGGCGTCGGGTTGGTCTGTCTTGCAACCAGCGGCTTTGAGCATCTCCGGCATTTGCACCAGGCATTCCTCGCCAATGACGCTCTGGAAATCGCGCACCATCATCGGGTAGGGGTGCGGGCCCGCCACGGTGCCGATGATGTAGAAGGTGTTGTCCACGTTGGCGACCCAGTCGCGCATGGCCTCGTTCAGCGCATCCTTCAGGGTCTTGCTGCCGGATTCCACGGGCACGACGGTGGCGCCCAGCAGCTTCATGCGGTAGACATTGGGACTTTGGCGCTTGACGTCTTCGCTGCCCATGTAGACCACGCATTCCAGCCCATAGCGCGCGCAGATGGTGGCCGTGGCCACGCCGTGCTGGCCGGCGCCGGTTTCCGCAATCACGCGCGGCTTGCCCATGCGCTTGGCGAGCATGGCTTGGCCGATGGTGTTGTTGATCTTGTGGGCGCCGGTGTGGTTCAGGTCCTCACGCTTCAGGAAGATTTGTGCGCCACCCATTTCACGGCTCATGCGGGCCGCGTGGTAAACGGGGGAAGGGCGACCGACGAAGTGGGCCAGCTCGGACTTGAATTCGGCGATGAAGGCCGGGTCGTGCTGGTACTTGGCGTAGGCGTCTTTCAGCTCATTGATGGCGTGGGTCAGCGTCTCGGAGACAAAGCTGCCGCCGTATTTCCCGAAGTGGCCGGTCGGGTCCGGTTGTTGGTAGTCGTACATGGTTTCAATCGGTTCTTGGGCGGAATGCGCATGGGGCGCGGCCCGGCCCGTTCACGGGGTGGTCTGATCCGCTGCGCGCACGGCGGCAACGAACTGGAAAATTTTCTCGGGATCCTTGATGCCCTTTAGAGGCTGTCCCTGAGCGTCCAGGCTTTCAACGCCGGAGCTCACGTCCACGGCCAGCGTCTTACAGCGCGGCCGAACCTGTCTGACCCCATCGCCCACGTTTGCAGGTGTGAGTCCACCACTCAAGACGAGGTGAGCGTTGACGTTTGGAGGAAGCAGTGACCAATTGAATGCCTTGCCGCCACCGCCAAATCCGTCGACATGGGCGTCGAGCAGGATGGCCTGGGCGTTTGAATAAACCTGCGCGTATTTTACGAGGTCGAAGTCCCGAGCGCCTTCGCCCAGGGGAATGCGCGCCGCACGCAACCACGGGCGGCTGTGGTTCAGGGTTGCCGCAGCACAATCCTGGGCCGATTCATCACCATGAAACTGGACGGTAGCCCCCGAAACACAAGCGCAGGCAGCTATGATTTCTGTAGCGGGTGCGTTGACGAACAGCAGCACCGGTGTGATGAAGGGCGGCAGGTGCCGGGCCAGCTCGGCGGCGCGCTGGACACTGACAGCACGCGGGCTTCTGGCGTACAACACAAAACCGATGGCGTCGGCGCCGGCCGACACGGCCGCGTCCACATCTTGCTCGCGGGTCAGTCCGCAGATCTTGATTCGGGTGCGTGTAGAAGGTGTCATGGCAAGCCATCATACGCAGCTGTGCGGTCCGGGATGCCCCACTTGGGGTCATACCGCGGACCCAGGAAGTACAGACCATCGGGAGAGAACGTGGGCGCCGCCGCGCGACGGTCTCGCGCCGCCAGCACTTCGGCCATCCACTGCGGCGGCTTTTTCCCCTGGCCTATCAGCACCAGGCAGCCCATGATGTTGCGGATCATGTGGTGCAAGAAGGCATTGGCCTCAAACTCGATGCGCCAGTAGGCACTGCGCTTGCTCATGCTGATCTCCATGAGGTTTTTTACCGGAGTCAGAGCTTGGCATTGCGACGCGCGGAACGATGTGAAATCGTGTTCGCCCAACAGAAGATGGGCCGCTTGCTGCATGGCATCAAAGTCCAGGCTGCGAAAGGCCCAGCCCACGCGCCCATGGTCCACGCTGGGGCGAATGGGGGACTCGTACAGCACATAGGCATAGCGGCGCGACATGGCACAGGCGCGGCAGTGAAAGGCATCCGAAGTCAACACCGCCCATTGCACGGCGATATCCTTGGGCAGGTTGGCATTGGTCCCGCGAATCCAGGAGTAAGTGTCCCGCTCCAGCTCGGTGTCAAAGTGCACCACCTGCATGATGCCATGTACACCCGCATCGGTGCGGCCAGCGCACAGCGTAGACACGGGCTGGGCAGCAAATTTGCCAAGAGCCTTTTCCAGCTTGTCCTGCACGGTCTGGCCCGAAGGCTGGCTCTGCCAGCCCTGGTAGGCCTGCCCGTTGTAGCTGACGCCCAGTGCAACCCTCACGGCGCGGTCAAACCTGCTGCATCAACTGCTAAACACACCGCAGGCGGCGATTCAGCTCAGGTTGGCCAACGCGCGTTGGGCCTTGGCACGCATGTCGCCGGTGGATTCGGCGACCACTTCCTCGATCAGCGCGCGGGCGCCGTCTTCGTCGCCGATGGAGACAAACTCTTCGGCCAATGCCAGCTTGGTTTCCAGCGGGTCTTCGCCAACAGTGTCCGGCGCTTCGGTGGGCTTCTCGTCTGCGGAAGGAGTATCCAGGTCCAGGGACAGGGAGCCCAGGTCAAACTCCAGCATGCCGGAGTCGCCAGCCGCGTGCGCAGCGGGCGGGGTTGCCGACACCTCCATGGGTGCCGTGGCATTGAACTCGGGCAGGGGCTGGTGCTCATCATGGTCCGGCAGGCTCAGGCCATCCATGGAAAGCGAAATTTCCGGTGTGGCCGGCAATTCCACTGGGGCCGCGACGGGCTCAGGCTGTGGCTCGGGTTCCTGCAATGCCGCGGGCTCGGACAGGTCAAAGTCCATGTCCATCGGTGCGTTTTCCTCGGGCGCCGACATCTTGACGGTTTCGACCGCGGTCTTCGTGAAAGCGTCACTGGTGACTTCGCTGATGGCACTGGCCGGTTGGGGCTCGTCCAGGGAGAAGTCCAGATCCAGATCCAGATCGACACCAGACACGGAATCGCCACCCATTTCCGCATGCACGGACTGTGGAATGGTGCTGGTGGCACCATAAGAGGAACTGTCGCCGGCCGCTGCTTCCGGGGCCGCGCCGCTGGGGGTTCCGCCGGGCTGGTACAGGGGGTTGGTGGGGTCAAAGGCCAGACCCATTTCGCAAATGCGGGTCCAATCGGGGCTGGTGTTGCCAGTGAGCTGGTAGGCCTGTGTGGCACTGGCTTCAAAGTTCTTGGCGTCGCGCCGCTTGGCAAAGATTTCCAGCAGCTTGGTGTGAATAGCCAGGCGACCGGGATTGGTGCGAGCCGCTTCGCGCAAAATTTCTTCTGCCTGCACGTCGCGACCATAGGCCAGGTAGACATCGGCCTCGGCCACCGGATCCACATCATCCGCCGCGTCCAACTGGCTGGGCGAGTAGACCATGGACGAACCCGTGGCATTACCGCTGTCGTTGTTGGTGTCGACGCGCTGGCCGCCACTGGCGCCAAAGAAGGAATCAGGTTGCAGGCGGCTTTCCAGGAAGGAGCTATCCATGTTGGACTGATTCTTCTTGCGCTGGCGGGCACGCCAGAAGGCAAAGCCGCCCAGCAGGGCAATCAGACCACCGGCGCCGACAGGCAGCAGCGGGTTGTCCAGCAACTCATCCATGATTCCGGGGGACTCAACCGGTTCGGGTGCGGGAACTGGTGTTGCAACCTTGGGCTTGACCGGGGCCGATGCCGCAGCGGAGGCGGGTGCAGAGGCAGTCACGACCGCCGGTGCTGGCACTGAAGCCGGGGCAGAGGCGGGCGCCGACGCTGCCAGCACGGCTGGTGCCGGGGGCGTTGCCGCCACGGGTATGGTGGGAGCCGGGGTGCTGGGTGCTGCCTTGGGCTGCGATGCCACGACCGCTGGTGCGGGAGCCGGCGTGGCCACGGCAGGCCCACTGAGCTTCTTCAGGTCGCTGATGTTCTTGGAAATTTCCGCGGCACGACCGGCGGCCTCCTTGTCGGCACGCTCTTTGGCAATCTTGGCTTCCTTGGCCTCTGCCGCCTTGGCCTGAACGGAGCCCTTGGACAGGGTCAGCTTGTCGGGGGTCGCAGTGCCGGCTTTCTTGTCTTCGACCTTGGTGTCGATGGCTCCACTGGTCTTGCGGCTGGCGGTGCCGACTGCAGCCACCGGAGCATTGGTTGCCAGGTTGCGGCGGAATTCGTTGAAATCCTTGCTCTGGGCGATGACGGTCTGGGTGGCTTCGGCGGCGGAGATGGCCTGTGCCCGTTCGGCCGTTGGCACGTCCATCACAGCACCCGAGCGGATGCGGTTGATGTTGTTGTGAATGAATGCGTCGGGGTTGGCACGTATCAGGGCGACCAGCATCTGGTCCAGCGATACACCGGCGGGTTTGGTGTTCGCCGCAATCTTGCTGGCGGTGTCGCCGGCCTTGACGACGACTTGCCTGGAACTGTCCGCGGGGGCTTTGCCAACCGGGGCTTTGGCAACAGCCGGCGCAGCGCTTACTGTCGGGCGGGGTGTAGGGGCGGCGCTGCGCGGGGCCTCGGGCGTTGCCGGAACCGGTGTTGCCGCGACCGGCGGCACTGGCGCAGGCGCAGCGCTGACCTGTGGCAAGGTGGGCGCGACCGGAGCCGGCTTGCGCAGCACGGGTGGATCGAACAGCATGGTGTAGTCGCGCAGGATGCGACCAGACGACCAGCTCACCTCCATGATCATGTCGACAAACGGATCATTGATCGGGCGATCGGTGCTCAAACGGATATAGGCGCGGCCATCGGGGCGGCGTTGCAGCGTGGCCTGCAGATTGGAAATGGCCTGGTTGTACTCCAGGCCAGCCGTGGCAAAGGCCTGCGGGGAGGCTACCTTGGCGATCAGCGAGGATGCCTCTTCGCCATTGATTTCAGGCACGTCGATCTCGGCACGCAGCGGTTCGCCCAGGGCGGACTGCACCGCAATGTGGCCAAGCGATAGCGCCCAGGCCCCGGTAGTGGATAGGCCCAATAGCGCAATGGCTGCAGCCGCTACAGCGGTCTTTTGCCAACGATGTGACTTAGCAATCAATTTATATGCCTCCGGTGCAGCTCAGCGAGCAGCAATGACTATGCTTTATTGCGGCCCAAAAGCCAGACACTCAAAACGTAAAAAGTACCATAACATCAATGTCTTAGCCTGACAAGCTAAGAAAGCTTTTAACTTTGGGTGGTTCCCCCGCTTGTTCACCTCTGCTATGGTTTTTGTTGTCAATCGACAACGACAAGGGGCCCGCATCCGAATGGATGGGGCCCCTTGTCATTCGTGTCAGGCTGCCAGCAAAATCCGCAGCATGCGGCGCAGCGGTTCGGCCGCGCCCCACAGCAATTGGTCACCAACCGTGAAGGCACCGACGTATTGCGGGCCCATGGCCAACTTGCGCACACGGCCCACGGGGATCGTCATCGTGCCGGTCACGGCCACCGGCGTCAGGTCCTTGATTGTGGCTTCGCGGGTGTTGGGAACGACCTTGACCCACTGGTTGTCGGCGGCGATCAAGGCTTCCAGATCGGCCACCGGCACATCCTTGTTCAGCTTGAAGGTCAGGGCCTGGCTATGGCAGCGCATGGCGCCCACGCGCACGCAGAAACCGTCCACGGGGATGGCCGGGGCGTTGAAGCCTTCGCCCAGGCCCATGATCTTGTTGGTCTCGGCCATGCCCTTCCATTCTTCCTTGGACTGGCCATTGCCCAGGTCCTTGTCGATCCAGGGAATCAGCGAGCCACCGAGCGGCACGCCGAAGTTGGCGGTCTCCGCGCCGGTCAGCGCACGCTGCTTGGCGATGACCTTGCGATCAATCTCCAGGATGGCGCTCTTGGGGTCGTCCAGCAGGGCCTTGACTTCGGCGTTGAGCGTGCCGTATTGCGTGAGCAGTTCGCGCATGTGCTGGGCGCCGCCACCGGAGGCTGCCTGGTAGGTCTGGGTGCTCATCCACTCGACCAAGCCGGCCTTGTACAGGGCGCCCACGCCCATCAGCATGCAGCTCACGGTGCAGTTGCCACCGATCCAGTTCTTGCCACCATGGGACAGCGCGTTCTGGATGACTGGCATGTTGACCGGGTCCAGGATGATGACCGCGTCCTTGTCCATGCGCAGCGTAGAGGCGGCGTCGATCCAGTGACCATTCCAGCCCGCGGCGCGCAGCTTGGGAAACACTTCGGTGGTGTAGTCACCACCTTGGCAACTGATGATGATGTCGCAGCGCTTGAGCGCGTCAATGTTGAACGCGTCCTGCAAGGTGGTTTCGTTCTTGGCCTGGGTCGGGGCCTTGCCACCGGAGTTGGAGGTGGAGAAGAAGACTGGCTCGATCAGCGCGAAGTCGCCCTCAAGCTCCATGCGGTCCATCAGGACCGAGCCCACCATGCCGCGCCATCCGACGAGGCCTACGAGATTACCTACTTTCATGCTGTTGCCCTTTCAGAAAATTTCAAAACTGGAAATTGGTTCTGCCCGGCTCGTCTGGCCGGGAAGGGCGCGACGAACCGGGCTGGATTAGCCTTTAATGGTTGTCGTCTTGGTGATCGATGGACAAGCCATCGCATCACCGGCCCACGGCACCGCGCGGCCGCTGGCGGGCCGTGCAAGTGGGGAGTCGCAATGGCGGAGCATGGGCCGATTGTAAGCGAGGCCTCTTGAACCCGTTCTTACAAGGCCTTGACAACCGCGTCGCCCATCTCGCGGGTGCTGACGCGGGTCGTGCCCTCGCTGTAGATGTCGGCGGTGCGCAGACCCTGGGCCAGCACCGCCTTAACGGCGGCTTCGATGCGCTGCGCGGCGGCTTCCTGGTTCAGGCTGAAGCGCAGCATCATCGCGGCACTCAAAATTGTGGCCAGCGGGTTGGCGATGCCCTTGCCGGCAATGTCGGGTGCGCTGCCGTGGCTGGGTTCATACAGGCCCTGGTTACTGGCATTCAGTGACGCCGAGGGTAGCATGCCGATGGAGCCGGTCAGCATGGATGCTTCGTCCGACAGGATGTCGCCAAACATGTTGCCGGTCACCACCACGTCAAAGCGCTTGGGCGCCTTGACCAGCTGCATGGCGGCATTGTCCACATACATGTGGTCCAGCTCCACGTCCGGGTATTGCAGGCCGACTTCGGTGACGACGTCTTTCCAGAACTGGAAGGTTTCCAGCACGTTGGCCTTGTCCACGCTGGTCACGCGCTTGCTGCGCTTGCGGGCAGCCTGGAAGGCGACGTGGGCGATGCGCTCGATCTCGGGCTTGCTGTAGCGCATGGTGTCATACGCTTCCTCGGCGCCGGGGAAGTGGCCATCGGTGGCGATGCGGCGGCCGCGTGGCTGGCCAAAGTAGATGTCACCGGTCAGCTCGCGGATGATCAGGATGTCCAGCCCAGCGATCAGCTCGGGCTTGAGGCTCGATGCTCCCACCAGTTGCTCGTAGCAGATGGCTGGGCGAAAGTTGGCGAACAGGCCCAGGTTCTTGCGCAGGCCCAGGATGGCCTGCTCGGGGCGCAGCGGGCGGTCGAGCTTGTCGTACTTCCAGTCACCGACGGCGCCGAACAGTACGGCGTCCGCTTCCTTGGCCAGCTTGAGCGTAGATTCGGGCAGGGGGTGGCCGTGGGCCTCATAGGCGGCGCCGCCGACCAGGGCGGTTTCCATTTCCAGGGGCAGGCCCAGGACGTTCAAGACCTTGACGGCCTCGGCGACGATTTCGGTACCAATGCCGTCACCGGGCAATACTGCAATTTTCATGGGGTCCTTGGTTTGCTATTGTTTTGGGAGCTGCTCACGCAGTCATTGCGTGGGCTAGCCATGGTTTTTGTGCAAGACGTTGGGCTTCAAAGGCCTTGATCTTGTCGGCATAGCGCAGCGTCAGACCGATGTCGTCAAACCCGTTGAGCAGGCAGTATTTGCGGAAGGCCTGCACGTCAAACGCGATTTCTTCGCCTTGTGGCTTGACGATGACCTGGCGTTCCAGATCAATGGTCAGCGCGTAACCGGGGAAGGCCAATGCCTCGTTGAACAGCTGGTCCACCTGGGTTTCGCTGAGCACAATCGGCAGGATGCCATTCTTGAAGCTGTTGTTGAAGAAGATGTCGGCATAACTGGGAGCGATCAGCGCGCGAAAGCCGTATTGCTCCAGCGCCCAGGGGGCGTGTTCGCGTGACGAGCCGCAGCCAAAGTTCTTGCGCGCCAGCAGGATGGAGGCACCCTGGTAGCGTGGCTGGTTCAGCACGAAGTCCGGGTTGGGTTTGCGGCTGGCGGGGTCCTGGCCGGGGTAGCCGGCGTCCAGATAGCGCCATTCGTCGAACAGGTTCTGGCCGAACCCGGTGCGGCGGATGGATTTCAGGAACTGCTTGGGGATGATGGCATCCGTATCGACGTTTTCACGGTCCATGGGTGCCACCAGGCCTTGGTGGATGGTGAATGGATTCATTTTTTGGCGGCGCCTTCGATCTTTTCACCGGCCTTCTGGATGTCCTGGCCTACGCCCTTGACGGTATTGCAGGCGCTCAGGAGAAATCCGGTGGCTACGACCAACAGGGTCATCAGGTTTTTCATGGTTTCACTTCCTTTTAACGCCGGGTTTAACTGAATTTGCGAACGTCCACAAAGTGGCCGTGAATGGCCGCCGCTGCCGCCATGGCCGGGCTGACTAGATGGGTGCGACCGCCTGCGCCCTGGCGGCCTTCGAAATTGCGGTTGCTGGTGGAGGCACAGCGCTCACCAGGCTCCAGACGGTCGGCATTCATGGCCAGGCACATCGAGCAGCCGGGTTCGCGCCATTCAAAGCCGGCGGCCTTGAAGATTTCGTGCAGGCCTTCCTTCTCGGCCTGGGCCTTGACCAGGCCGGAGCCGGGCACGACCAGCGCCAGCTTGACGTTCTTGGCGACCTTCTGGCCCAGGGTCTTGACGATGGCGGCCGCTTCGCGCATGTCTTCGATGCGGCTGTTGGTGCAGGAGCCGATGAACACCTTGTCGACGAACAGGTCGTTCAAGGCCTTGCCGGGTTCCAGGCCCATGTAGACCAGCGCGCGCTCGATGGCACCGCGCTTGTTGGCATCTTTTTCCTTGTCGGGGTCGGGCACGCGACCATCGATGCCCAAGACCATCTCGGGCGAGGTGCCCCAAGTGACTTGCGGCACGATCTGCGAAGCATCCAGTTCCACCACGGCATCAAATTTGGCGTCTGCGTCGGAATTCAGCGTGCGCCAGTAAGCCACGGCCTGGTCCCATTCCACGGCGGCTGCGGTGTCGTTGGCGGCGTTGTGTCCGGGTGCGAGTGGGCGTCCACGCACGTAGTCGATGGTCTTGTCGTCTACCGCCACCAGTCCGGCCCGGGCGCCAGCTTCAATGGCCATGTTGCAGACTGTCATGCGACCTTCCATGCTAAGCGCACGGATGGCGGAGCCACCGAACTCGATGGTGTAGCCGGTTCCACCGGCCGTGCCGATTTTGCCGATGATGGCGAGCACGATGTCTTTGGCAGTCACGCCACGCGCCGCGGTGCCTTCGACCAAGACCCGCATGTTCTTGGCCTTTTTGGCCAACAGTGTTTGCGTTGCCATGACGTGTTCGACCTCGCTGGTGCCGATGCCGTGTGCCAAAGCGCCAAAAGCACCGTGGGTTGAGGTATGTGAGTCACCACACACCACGGTCATGCCGGGCAGCGTGGCACCGTTCTCGGGGCCGATGACGTGAACGATACCCTGACGCTTGGACAGGAACGGGAAATAGGCAGCGGAGCCGAATTCCTTGATGTTGCTGTCCAGCGTGGTGACCTGTTCCTTGCTGGTGGGGTCGGTGATGCCGTCGTAACCACGTTCCCAACCGGTGGTAGGAGTGTTATGGTCGGCCGTGGCGACGATGGAACTGACGCGCCACACCTTGCGGCCGGCCTGGCGCAGGCCTTCAAAGGCCTGGGGGCTGGTAACTTCGTGCACCAGATGACGGTCGATGTAGAGCACGGCGGTGCCGTCTTCTTCGGTGTGGACAACGTGTTCGTCCCACAGCTTGTCGTACAGGGTTCGACTCATGGTGATTCTTTGGATGGATGCAAAAGTGCTATGGTGCACGGATTTTAGAACTGGTACAAGAAGTCTATTTATCCTAGTATAAATTCCACCATGAAAGATACCGATACCCCTGCGCTGTTGGGCACCTTTATCCGTGCCCACCGGGAGCGTCTGCCCATTCCGGCCAAGGCGGCAGGCCGCAGGCGCACGCCGGGCTGGCGGCGGGAAGAACTGGCCGAGGCAGCGGGCGTAGGCCTCACCTGGATCACCTGGCTGGAGCAGGGGCGCGATGTATCGGCGTCTCCCTCGGCCCTGGCACGTTTGGCGGATGCGCTGCTGTTGAATCCGGCGGAGCGGGCGTCTTTATTTGATCTGGCGGGGCGACGCGACCCGACCGAACCGAACCAACCCCAGTTGGATCTGCCGGCGCATGTGTTGGCGTTGCCGGGGTTGATGCTGGTTCCGGCTTACCTGCTAGACCACCTGTGGACGGCGCGTGCCTGGAATACCGCGGCTGCGCAGTTGTTCACCGGCTGGTTGGATGACGGGCGCGAGCGCAACTTGCTGCGGTTCGTCTTTTTGGCGCCTGAGGCGCAAACCCTGATTGCGGACTGGCCGGAGCGCGCGCAGCGTCTGGTGGCGGAGTTCCGGGCGGACTTCAGCCGGCGCCCGCGCGATGCGGCCATGCAGGCCTTGATCGATGAACTGTCCTCCAGCAGCCCGCTGTTTGTCCGACTCTGGCGGGAACAAGCCGTGTTGCTCCGTGAAGGGGGCGAGCGCAGCTTTCAGCTGGCCGATGGAGAGCTATGCCGCTACCAGCAGACCACACTGCTGGTGGCCTCGCAGACGGAGTGCAAACTGGTGTGTCTGGCGCCCAAATAAAAAGCCCGCCGGCATTGCTGCGGCGGGCTTGATGGGCGCAAGGCGCGATCAGCGCTTGGCGATGGGCAGCACGTCGCGGCGCACGGAACCCGTGAACAACTGGCGGGGACGGCCGATCTTGTACTCGGGGTCGCCAATCATTTCGTTCAGCTGGGCAATCCAGCCGACGGTACGGGCCAGTGCGAAGATGGCGGTGAACAGGCTCACGGGGATGCCGATGGCGCGCTGCACGATGCCAGAGTAGAAGTCCACATTCGGGTAGAGCTTGCGCTGCACGAAGTAGTCGTCTTCCAGGGCAATCTTTTCCAGAGCCATGGCCAGCTTGAACAGCGGGTCGTTTTCCAGGCCCAGGGCGGTCAGCACTTCCTTGCAGGTTTCCTGCATCAGCTTGGCGCGCGGGTCGTAGTTCTTGTACACGCGGTGACCAAAGCCCATCAGCTTGACGCCGGAGTTCTTGTCCTTGACCTGGTTCATGAACTCGCCGACCTTGCTGATGCCACCCATCTTCTGGATGTCTTCCAGCATGTTCAGGCAGGCCTCGTTGGCGCCACCGTGGGAAGGTCCCCACAGGCAGGCTACGCCTGCGGCAATGGCCGCGAACGGGTTGGTGCCCGACGAGCCGCACAGACGCACGGTGGAGGTGGAGGCGTTTTGCTCGTGATCGGCGTGTAACGTGAAGATGCGGTCCAGTGCGCGTTCGATGACGGGGTTGACCACGTACTCCTCGCAGGGCGTGGCAAACATCATGTGCATGAAGTTGCCGGCGTAGCTCAGATTGTTCTTGGGGTACATGAACGGCTGACCAACGCTGTATTTGTAGGCCATGGCCACCAGGGTTGGCATCTTCGCGATCAGGCGGATGGCCGCAATTTCGCGATGCTCGGGGTTGTTGATGTCCGTGCTGTCATGGTAGAAGGCCGACAGGGCGCCAACCAGTCCGGTCATGATGGCCATGGGGTGGGCGTCACGGCGGAAGCCGCGCAGGAAGAACTGCATCTGTTCGTTGACCATGGTGTGGTTGGACACACGCTTGGTGAACTCCGCCTTGCCAGCCGCGTTGGGCAGGTTTCCGTACAGCAACAGGTGGCAGGTTTCCAGAAAGTCGCAGTTGGTGGCCAGCTGCTCAATGGGGTAGCCGCGGTACAGCAGTTCACCCTTGTCGCCATCGATGTAGGTGATGGCGGACTGGCAGGACGCCGTAGACAGGAAGCCCGGGTCATAGGTAAACATGCCGGTTTGGGCATACAGCTTGCGGATGTCTACGACATCCGGGCCGACGCTGCCCTGGTAAACCGGCAGTTCGACGCTGGGACTGCCGTTACTGAACGACAGGGTGGCTTTGTTGTCAGCTAACTTCATTTTCGACCTTTCAACGGATTTCTCTCAACATATTTACTATTTCTGTCACATCGTCGCGGACCAGATCCGGGCTGACTTGTGCCAGTGTCTTGCGTGCCAGATGGAGGTCCAGCAAATCGTAATCACTCAGGTCCATCAGCAAGCTCAGCGCACCGGCCTGGCGGACAGTCAGCGTATCGGCGTAGCGCTCGAAAAACCGCTCCACGTAGAGGTCGTTTTCGAGCAGCCCCCGGCGGCACCGCCATCTGAGCTTGCTCAGGCCCCGCTCATCGAGCAGCTGGTTTTCGTCTTGCATGAAGGGTGTGCGTCAGATGGTTCGGTGAACCATCATTTCCTTGATCTTGCCAATGGCCTTGGTGGGGTTCAGACCTTTGGGGCAGACATCAACGCAATTCATGATGCTGTGGCAGCGGAACAGGCGGTACGGATCTTCCAGGTTATCCAGACGCGCGCCCGTGGCTTCGTCGCGGCTGTCCGCCAGGAAGCGGTAAGCCTGCAGCAGGCCGGCAGGACCCACGAACTTGTCGGGGTTCCACCAGAAGCTGGGGCAGCTGGTGGAGCAGCTGGCGCACAGAATGCACTCGTACAGGCCATTGAGCTCTTCACGCTCTTCGGGCGACTGCAGGCGTTCCTTCTCGGGCGGCAGGCTGTCATTGATCAGGTAAGGCTTGATCGAGTTGTACTGCTTGAAAAACTGGGTCATGTCCACGATCAGATCGCGGATGACCGGCAGGCCGGGCAGCGGCTTGAGAACGATCGTGCCGGGCAGCGTGTTCATGTTGGTCAGGCAGGCCAGACCGTTCTTGCCATTGATGTTCATGGCATCCGAACCACACACGCCTTCGCGGCAGGAACGGCGGTACGAGATGGTAGGGTCCAGCTCCTTGAGCTTGAGCAGGGCGTCCAGCAGCATGCGCTCGTGGCCATCGAGCTCAATCTCGATGGTCTCCATGTAGGGCTTGGCGTCCTTATCCGGATCGTAGCGGTAGATTTGGAATGTGCGTTTTTGCATGTTTCTTCTCTCGTGGGGCTACGGTTTAAAACGTCCGGACTTTGGGTGGGACGCTGTCCACCGTCAGGGGCTTGAGGTTGACGGGCTTGTAATCCAGGCGGCTGCCTTCGCTGTACCACAGGGTGTGCTTGAGCCACTCCTTGTCGTTGCGACCGAGCGGGAACTCAGCGTGGTCCGCATCGTGCTCGTAGTCGTACACGGTGTGGGCGCCACGGCATTCCTTGCGGGCGGCGGCGGATGTCATGGTGGCCTGGGCCACTTCGATCAGGTTGTCGACTTCCAGCGCTTCGATGCGGGCCGTGTTGAACACCTTGGACTTGTCCTGTAGGGTCACACCGGATACGCGTTCACGCAGGGCGGCAATCTTCTTCACGCCTTCGTCCATGCTGACCTGGGTGCGGAACACGCCGGCGTGCTGTTGCATGGTCGAGCGGATGTCGCCGGCCAGTGCCTGCGAGTAGGTTCCGCTGGCCGATTTGTCCAACTGGTTCAGGCGCTCCAGCGTGCGGTCAGCGGCATCTGCTGGCAGCGGCTTGTGTTCCTTGTTCTTGTTGTTGAACTCGACGATGTGGCGACCGGCAGCCTTGCCGAACACCAGCAGGTCCAGCAGGGAGTTGGTGCCCAGGCGGTTGGCGCCGTGCACGCTCACGCAGGCGCATTCGCCCACAGCGTACAGGCCATTGATCACGGCGTTGTGCACACCGTTGGCCTGGGTCACGACCTGGCCGTTGATGTTGGTGGGGATGCCACCCATCTGGTAGTGGATGGTGGGGACCACCGGAATCGGTTCGCGGGTGATGTCCACGTTGGCGAAGTTGACGCCGATTTCGTACACCGAAGGCAGGCGCTTGTGGATGGTCTCCGCGCCCAGGTGGTCGAGCTTGAGCAGCACGTAGTCCTTGTTCGGACCGCAGCCACGGCCTTCCTTGATTTCCTGGTCCATGGAGCGGGACACGAAGTCACGCGGGGCCAGGTCCTTCAGCGTGGGCGCGTAACGCTCCATGAAACGCTCACCGTTGCTGTTGAGCAGGATGGCGCCTTCGCCGCGGCAGCCTTCGGTCAGCAGCACGCCGGCACCGGCCACGCCGGTGGGGTGGAACTGCCAGAACTCCATGTCCTGCAGCGGAATGCCGGCGCGCGCCGCCATGCCCAGGCCGTCGCCGGTGTTGATGAAGGCGTTGGTGGAGGCGGCGAAGATGCGGCCGGCGCCACCGGTGGCCAGCAGCACGGTTTTGGCTTCCAGCACGTACAGGTCGCCGGTTTCCATTTCAATGGCGGTCACGCCCACCACGTCGCCATCGGCGTCGCGGATCAGATCCAGAGCCATCCATTCGACGAAGAAGTTGGTCTTGGCCTTGACGTTCTGCTGGTACAGGGTGTGCAGCATGGCGTGACCAGTACGGTCCGCCGCGGCACAGGCGCGTTGCACGGGCTTTTCGCCGTAGTTGGCAGTGTGGCCGCCGAACGGGCGCTGGTAGATGGTGCCGTCGGGATTGCGGTCGAACGGCATGCCGAAGTGTTCCAATTCGTATACGACCTTGGGTGCTTCGCGGCACATGAATTCGATGGCATCCTGGTCGCCGAGCCAGTCGGAGCCCTTGATGGTGTCGTAGAAGTGGTAGTGCCAGTTGTCCTCGGACATGTTGCCCAGAGAAGCGCTGACGCCACCCTGTGCCGCCACGGTGTGCGAGCGGGTGGGGAACACTTTGGACAGCGAGGCCACGTTGAGGCCGGCGTTGGAGAGTTCAAGTGCGGCGCGCATGCCGGAGCCGCCGGCGCCGACGATGACGACGTCGAACTTGCGCTTGGTGATATTGGCTTTGGTGTAGGTCATGGTGGTATCAGTCTTGTGTGTCGGGTAGCGTCAGGCTCAAAGGCGCCACAGGACTTGAATGGCCCAGCCCGCGCAACCCACGAGCCAGACAATGGAGAAAACTTGCAGCGACAAACGTACGGAAACGGGCTTGATGTAGTCCATCAGGATTTCGCGCAGACCCACCCAGGCGTGGTAGAGCAGGGCGATGATGACGACGAAAGTCAGCGTTTTCATCCACTGGGCGGAGAAGATGCCGGCCCATTTGTCGTAGCCCATGGGGCCCTTGGTGAGCAGAATCTGCGCCAGCACGATGACAGTGAAAAGGGCCATCAGCAGGCCGGTGACGCGCTGGGCCAGCCAGTCGCGAAGGCCATAGTGCGCACCGACGACGACGCGCTTGGATCCGTAGTTAACAGACATGATCAGTTCCTGGTTTGAGTGTGGGGGACGTGCGGGTGAGAAAGGTTCAGTACAGACCGAACAGCTTGGCACCCAGCACCACGGTCAGGCCCAGGCTTAAGCCCAGGGTGATCTGGGCAGTTTTCTTGCCGGCTTCCTTGCTGACGGTGTGGAAAATATCCATGCGGATGTGGCGCATGCCAGCAAAGAAGTGGTGCAGGTAGGCCCAGATCAGACCCAGGGCCACAACTTTGACCAGAAAGCCCGGCACAAAGCCAAAACCGTTGTTGAATACCGAGGTGAAGCGGGCAAACGAAATTTCGGAACTCAGCGAGGTGTCAAACATCCAGATGATGAATGGCATCAGCAGGAACATGATCAGGCCGCTGGCGCGGTGCATACCGGATACCAGTGACGCCAACGGCCAGCGGTAACCCGGCAGGTCGTTGAAGGCATTGATGTTGCGGAATTCAGGCCGCTTGGCGCGGAGGGGGGGACTGAGTTCGGACATGGTGGGCTTTCTGGGTGTAACCGTTTGTAATTATTGCGGGTTCAAGGCAAAATTCTATTGCACTGCAGCGGGCTGACGCTCGACTTGCATCAACAAACCAATCAATTTAGTGCATTTCGATAGTAATGTTTATTGGTGAGGTATAGGCCGCGGCGCAATTCCATGGGCACGTCGTTGTAGGTGTAAGCGATGCGTTCCACGCTCAACAGCGGTGTCTGGGGGCTGATTTTGAGCAGACTGCACTGCTCGGCGTCGGGCAGGATGGCGCGGATTTTCTCTTCTGCGCGCACCATGCGCACATCAAATTCGGTTTCAAACAGCGCGTACATGGGGCCGTTGTAGTCGCGCAGCCGCTCCGCGGTCAGGCCCTTGAAGGGAGCCGCGGGCAGCCACAGGTCTTCCAGAATCGTCGGGACCGCGGCAAACGACAACACGCGGCGCACCTGCAGCGTGGCGTCGCCGGTACGCATGGCTAGGGCGCGGGCAACCTCCACGGAAGCGCGTGTGCGCTTGCAGTCGATGATGTGGCGCTGCGCGGGGCCTTCGTGGCTGGGGTCGCCATTGTCGGGGATCAGCTTGAGGAAGCGGTACTGGATCTGGCGCTCGGCGTGGGTGGCGACAAAGGTGCCCTTGCCCTGGCGGCGCACCAGCAGGTTTTCGGCAGCGAGTTCGTCGATCGCCTTGCGCACCGTGCCCTGGCTGACCTTGAAGCGCGCTGCCAGTTCGATTTCGCTGGGGATGGCGGTGCTGGGTTTCCATTCGCCGGCCTGCAGGCTTTGCAGGATCAGCACCTTGATCTGCTGGTACAGCGGGCTGAAGGCCGGTGTCGGTTGCGCAGCCACCGACGCGCTCACGTCGGCAGCGGCTGCAGACGGGTTGTCGTTGTGAAAAGGGGGCGTTGCGGACATGAAAAATGGGTGAATAAGTCAGCTTCGAGTCAGTCTCGATTTCAGCCTCAATCATATCTTATATAAGACATAAGACAAATTGACTTTACCGCAAATTCAAGGGTAAACTCGCAGCCATTCTGAAGGATTCAACCTTTCCCACTTGGGTCCCCGGACCGCCGCCTTTTTTACATCACTTCCTGGAGTCATCACCATGAGCAAAAAGCCCGTTCGCGTTGCCGTTACCGGAGCAGCCGGTCAAATTGGATACGCCATTCTGTTTCGCATCGCCTCTGGCGAAATGCTGGGCAAAGACCAGCCCGTGGTGTTGAGCCTGCTGGAAGTTCCCGTTGAAAAGGCCCAGCAGGCGCTGCAAGGCGTGATCATGGAACTGCAAGATTGCGCGTTCCCGCTGCTGGTGGGCATCGAAGCCCACAGCGATCCACTGACCGCATTCAAGGACGTGGACTACGCGCTGCTGATCGGTTCGCGTCCCCGTGGCCCCGGCATGGAGCGCGCCGAGCTGCTCGCCGTCAATGCCGAAATCTTCACGGCACAGGGCAAGGCGCTCAACGCCGTGGCCAGCCGCAACGTGAAGGTGCTGGTGGTGGGCAATCCGGCCAACACCAATGCCTACATCGCCATGAAGAGCGCCCCGGATCTGCCACGCAAGAACTTCACCGCCATGCTGCGCCTGGACCACAACCGTGCCCTGAGCCAGTTGGCCGACAAGACCGGCAAGGCCGTGGCCGATATCGAGAAGATGACCGTGTGGGGCAACCACTCGCCCACCATGTACGCCGATTACCGCTTCGCCACCATCAACGGCCAAAGCGTCAAGGACATGATCAACGACCAGGATTGGAATGCCAACGTGTTCCTGCCCACCGTCGGCAAGCGTGGTGCTGCCATCATCGCTGCCCGTGGCGTGTCGTCCGCTGCATCCGCTGCCAACGCCGCCATCGACCACATGCGCGACTGGGCCCTGGGCACCAACGGCAAGTGGGTCACCATGGGTATTCCGTCGGACGGCCAGTACGGCATTCCCAAGGACACCATGTTCGGTTTTGCCGTGACCTGCTCGGGTGGCGAATACAAGCTGGTTGAAGGCCTGCCCGTTGACGCATTCAGCCAGGAATGCATCAACAAGACCCTGAAAGAACTGCAAGACGAGCAGGCTGGCGTCGCCCACCTGCTGTAATTGAGCGTGGCCCATCCGCGTACGGTTCTCCTTGGCGCCCAGGGCGCAGCGGGTGTATTGCCTGTCTGTGACCACTACAGTGGCGTCGAGGCGCGGATGGTCAAGAGCCTGGAACTCCAGGCTCAGATGATGCAAGAGTTCGGCGTGTGCGTCTTTGACGTCACGCTGGACTGCGAGGATGGCGCCCCGGTGGGCGGTGAACGGGATCAGGCAAATCTGGTCTCAGCCCTCGCCAACAGTGCGCTAAGCGCTCCTGATTTGATAGCTTCCGGTGTGCCGCGCCGCGTTGGCGCGCGTCTGCATGCGGTGGACCACCCGGCGTTTGCCGCGGATATGGACATCGTGGTGGGCGGAGCCGCCCAATCGCTGAGTTACATCATGGTCCCCAAGGTGGAATCCTTGGCTGATGTGGAAATTGCCGTCCAGGCCATGGACGCCGCCGTGCGCCCTGGCCAGCGCGATGTGCCGCTGCCCCTGCATGTGTTGATCGAGTCGCCCGCTGCGGTGCACCGCGCCTTTGAGATTGCGGCCCACCCACGTGTGGAGTCGATCAGTTTCGGACTCATGGATTTTGTGTCGGCACACGGCGGAGCGATCCCGCACACGGCCATGGGCCTGCGCGGTGCGCAGGACGGCGCGACCCTGGACCAGTTCCACCATCCCCTGGTGTTGCGTGCCAAAATGGACATTGCCAGTGCCTGCCATGCGTACGGCAAGGTGCCCTCGCATTGCGTGGTGACCGAACTGCGCGACCTCTCAAGCATTGAGGCAGCGGCCAGAATCGCAGCCAGTGCCTTGGGATACACCCGGATGTGGAGCATCCATCCGGCCCAGATTCGCCCGATTCTGAAGGCCTTTGCCCCGTCGAATGAAGAACTGGGTCTGGCGGTACGGATCGTGCAGGAAGCCCTGCGAGTCGATTGGGCGCCGATTTCCGTGGATGGAAAACTCCACGATCGCGCCAGTTACCGGTACTTCTGGCAGGTGCTGGAGCGTGCACACCAGACAGGTTGTGAGTTGCCACAAGCGGTGCGGGAGTTGTTCCCGTCACGGCCACATTGAAGGAGTCCCCACCATGAAGACGAAGCAATGGATATCGGTCCTGGCCCTGGCTGCAGCAGTTGCCGTTCCCGCGCATGCCTCCGCAGGCAAGGCAACGGCCAAGTCTGCAGCAAAAACGGCTCGCACGTCGGGCAAGGCTGCGGAACCAGCAGCCGTGGCGACACCTGCGGCGGACTTGCTCCCCTTGACCGCCGAGCAGTTGGCGATCGCGGAAAAGGTGCATCTGGGTCATATTCCGTGTGAACTGTCGGCGCACGTCACGCTGACGAAGCACCCCCACTCCGCCGGACGCTTTGTGCTGGAGATTGGTCATCAGCGCTACGCGATGGAGCCCGTGATTACCAGCACCGGTGCGGTGCGCCTGGAAGATGCAGCCGCCGGAGCCGTATGGTTGCAACTGGCCAACAAGTCGATGCTGATGAACCAGAAGCTGGGCAAGCGCATGGCCGATGAGTGCATGAGTGCCGATCAGCAAGTGATTGCGCAGGCCATGGCGCGCTCTCCGGCACCCGGGTTGCTGGATGCACCCCAGCCCACACCGGTGCCGGTGGTGCTGGCGCAGCCACAGCGGGTCCCGGAGTCGGGTGTAACGGCTGTTGCTACTGAATAGATAGCGGCTAACGCATATTCTGCGAGGGCTGCAATGGTTTTTCTTATTTTTTGAGGAGTGAAAACGATGTTGAAGAGTTACCGCGACCATGTGGCCGAACGCGCTGCATTGGGCATCCCCCCGCTGCCCCTGTCTGCCCAGCAGACGGCACAGCTGATTGAACTCCTGAAGAACCCGCCCAAAGGGGAAGAAGCCACCTTGGTCGAGTTGATCACCCACCGCGTGCCCGCTGGTGTGGACGATGCCGCCAAGGTCAAGGCCAGCTACCTGGCCGCCGTGGCCCATGGCACTGAACAATGTGCGCTGATCAGCCGTGCCCGCGCGACCGAACTGCTGGGAACCATGCTGGGCGGTTACAACATCAGCCCGATGGTGGATCTGCTGGACGATGCCGCCGTGGCCAAGGAAGCCGCTGAAGGCCTGAAGAAGACCCTGCTGATGTTCGACCAGTTCCATGACGTCAAGGAAAAGGCCGACAAGGGCAACGCGCAAGCCAAGGCCGTGCTGCAAAGCTGGGCCGACGCCGAGTGGTTCACCAGCCGCCCCGAAGTGCCCCAAAGCATCACCGTCACCATCCTGAAGGTGACCGGCGAGACCAATACCGACGACCTGTCTCCTGCGCCCGACGCCTGGAGCCGTCCCGACATTCCGCTGCACGCCTTGGCCATGCTGAAGAACAAGCGCGACGGCATCACGCCCGAGGAAGACGGCAAGCGCGGCCCGGTCAAGTTCATTGAAGACCTGCGTGCCCGTGGCAACCTGGTGGCCTATGTGGGTGACGTGGTCGGCACCGGCTCATCCCGCAAGTCCGCCACCAACTCCGTGCTGTGGTTCACCGGCGAAGACATTCCATTCGTGCCGAACAAGCGTTTCGGCGGCGTCTGCCTGGGCACCAAGATCGCCCCTATCTTCTACAACACCATGGAAGATGCCGGCGCTCTGCCTATTGAGTTGGACGTGAACCAGATGAACATGGGCGACGTGGTCGAGCTGCGTCCCTACGATGGCAAGGCCTTCAAGGACGGCAAGGAAATCGCTTCCTTCCAGGTCAAGAGCGACGTGCTGTTTGACGAAGTGCGCGCCGGTGGCCGTATTCCCCTGATCATCGGCCGTGGCCTGACTGCCAAGGCGCGTGAAGCCCTGGGTCTGAAGCCCTCCACGCTGTTCCGCCTGCCGCAAAACCCGGCTGACACCAAGAAGGGTTTCAGCCTGGCGCAGAAGATGGTCGGCCGTGCCTGCGGTCTGCCCGAAGGTCAGGGGGTGCGCCCCGGTACTTACTGCGAACCCAAGATGACCTCGGTCGGTTCGCAAGATACCACCGGTCCCATGACCCGCGACGAGCTGAAAGACCTGGCTTGCCTGGGCTTCAGCGCCGATCTGGTGATGCAATCCTTCTGCCACACAGCTGCATACCCCAAGCCTGTGGACGTGAAGATGCACCACGAACTGCCCGAGTTCATCAGCACCCGCGGCGGCGTGGCCCTGCGTCCCGGTGACGGTGTGATCCACTCTTGGCTCAACCGTCTGCTGTTGCCCGACACCGTCGGCACCGGTGGCGACAGCCACACCCGTTTTCCCATCGGTATCAGCTTCCCCGCCGGTTCAGGTCTGGTGGCATTTGCTGCTGCCACGGGTGTGATGCCTTTGGACATGCCTGAATCCGTGCTGGTGCGTTTCAAGGGCAAGATGCAAAACGGCATCACTCTGCGTGATCTGGTCAACGCCATTCCGCTGTACGCCATCAAGGCCGGCCTGCTGACCGTCGAGAAGAAGGGCAAGAAGAACATCTTCTCCGGCCGTATTCTCGAAATCGAAGGCCTGCCCGATCTGAAGGTGGAACAGGCGTTTGAGCTGTCCGATGCGTCGGCCGAGCGTTCCGCCGCCGGTTGCACCGTGCACCTGAACAAGGAGCCGATCATCGAGTACATCAACAGCAACATCACCATGATGAAGTGGATGATTGCCAATGGTTACTCCGATGCACGCACCCTGGCCCGCCGTATCGCGGCCCAGGAAGCCTGGCTGAAGAACCCCCAGTTGCTCAAGGGCGATGCCGACGCGGACTACGCGGCCGTCATCGAAATTGACCTGGCCGACATCCACGAGCCCATCCTGGCATGTCCCAACGATCCGGACGATGTGAAGACATTGGCCGAAGTCGCTGGCACCAAGATCGACGAAGTGTTCATCGGTTCCTGCATGACCAATATCGGTCACTTCCGTGCCGCATCCAAGCTGATGGAAGGCAAGCGCGACATCCCGGTCAAGCTGTGGATTGCGCCGCCCACCAAGATGGATGCCAAGCAGTTGAGCGACGAAGGCCACTACGGCATTCTGGGTGGTGCCGGTGCCCGCATGGAAATGCCGGGCTGCAGCCTGTGCATGGGCAACCAGGCCCAGGTGAAGCAGGGCGCAACCGTGTTCTCCACGTCCACGCGCAACTTCCCCAACCGTCTGGGCAAGGACAGCAATGTGTACCTGGGTTCCGCCGAACTGGCCGCCATCTGCTCCAAGCTGGGTCGTATCCCGACCAAGGAAGAGTACCTGGCCGACATGGGCGTGCTGACCGCTGCCAGCGACAAGGTGTACCAGTACCTGAACTTTGACAAGATCGGCGACTACACCGACGCTGCCGCAACGGTGAAGAACGGCGTCGCTGCCTGAGACTGACCATCGGGCGCCTGGCGTCCGAGCGGCCCCGCAACCCAGGTTGCGGGGCCTTTTTATTGGTCGAACCGATAATCGAGGCCATGAATTTTCTATCCCACTTGCCCTTTTCTGCGCAGACGGTCCTATTGCTGATCGCCAGCAATGTATTCATGACCTTTGCCTGGTATGGCCACCTCAAGAACATGGCCACGGCACCCTGGTACATGGCCGCAATGGTGAGCTGGGGGATTGCGCTGTTTGAATACCTGCTGCAGGTGCCGGGCAATCGCATTGGTTTTCAGCAGGCGGGGTTCACGGTGGCGCAGCTCAAGATCGTGCAGGAGGTCATCACGCTCAGCGTGTTTGTGCCGTTTGCCACCGTGTACATGAACCAGCCGTTCAAGCTCGATTACGTCTGGGCCGGGCTGTGCATGGTGGCTGCGGTCTATTTTATTTTTCGGGGCGGTTAAACTTCGCGGTCCTGAAAATCCCTAGAAGTCTGTCGTTTGGTTGGAGGAAATCGTGATGCTGTTTGGAAAGCTGCTGCCCCGTGAAGGCAATTTTTTTGAAATGTTCAACCAGCACGCGGACCGCATCGTGGAAGCGGCTCAGGCGTTCTCGCGGCTGGTAGCCAACTACAGCGACCTGGACTTACGGGCCAAGTACAACCAGGAAGTGGACGACGCCGAGCGCGCCGCAGACCGTGTGACACACGAGTGCAACAAGGCCATCCACATCACCTTCATCACGCCCATTGACCGCGAGCAGATCCACTCGCTCATCAACACCATGGACGATGTGGCGGACCTGATCCAGGACTCCGCCGAGACCATGGCGCTGTACGACGTGCGCCACATGACCGAAGAAATCACCCGCCTGACCGACCTCAGCGTGAAGTGCTGCGAGCGCCTGCGCGATGCCGTCAAGCTGTTGGGTCACATTGCCGAGCCATCCACTGCCGAGGCGGCGCTGAAGACCTGTGAAGAGATCGACCGCCTGGAATCGGACGCAGACCGCGTGATGCGCACCGCCATGAGCAAGCTGTTCCGCGAGGAGCCGGATGTGCGCGAGGTCATCAAGCTCAAGGCCATCTACGAGCTGCTGGAAACCATTACCGACAAGTGCGAAGACGTGGCTAATGTGATCGAGGGCATCATCCTCGAAAACTCCTGATCCGGTTGGCGACACGACGATGCAAACCGTACAAACGACCCTCTGGGTGGTAGTCCTGCTGGTGGTGCTGGCCCTGTTGTTCGACTTCATGAACGGGTTTCATGACGCGGCCAACTCGATTGCAACCGTTGTCTCCACGGGCGTGCTCAAGCCCGGCCAGGCGATTTTGTTCGCCGCTTTCTTCAATGTGGTGGCCATCTTGGTCTTTCACCTCAGCGTGGCGGCTACCGTGGGTAAGGGCATTGTGCAGCCGGGGGTGGTCGATACCCATGTGGTGTTCGGCGCGCTCTTGGGCGCCATCTTCTGGAATGTGATCACCTGGTACTACGGTATTCCCAGCAGTTCGTCGCACGCGCTGATAGGCGGGATTGTGGGTTCCGTGATTGCCAAGTCCGGCGCCGGCACGCTGGTGTCGGCCGGCATTTTCAAGACCGTGGTCTTTATTTTCGTGTCACCCCTGTTGGGCTTTGTGCTGGGTTCGATGATGATGGTGCTGGTGGCCTGGATTTTTCGCCGCACCCGCCCGTCCAAGGTGGACAAATGGTTTCGCCGCCTGCAACTGCTGTCCGCCGGGGCCTACAGCCTGGGCCATGGTGGCAACGATGCGCAAAAGACCATTGGCATTATCTGGATGCTGTTGATTGCCACCGGCTATTCCACGGCGGGTGCTTCGGCTCCACCCAGTTGGGTCATCTTCTGTTGCTATACGGCCATCGGCCTGGGCACCATGTTTGGTGGCTGGCGCATCGTCAAGACCATGGGGCAGAAGATCACCAAGCTCAAACCCGTTGGCGGGTTTTGTGCCGAAACCGGCGGGGCGATCACCCTGTTCCTGGCCACTGCGTTGGGTATCCCCGTATCCACCACGCACACCATCACCGGGGCCATCGTGGGAGTGGGGTCCACACAGCGCGCCAGTGCGGTGCGCTGGGGTGTGGCCGGCAACATCGTCTGGGCCTGGATTTTCACCATTCCGGCCAGTGCCTTTGTGGCCGCGATTGCCTACTGGATCAGTCTGCAGATTTTTTAGGTTCGGCCGGCTGGGAGAGTGCGCGCGCCGCCTCGCCCTGGTATTCAAAATAGTGCTGGAGGCTGAAGGCCAGGCTGGCCATCAGCACCGTGGTCCCCACCAGCAGGGATGCCGCCAGCGCGCCCACCGTGAACCAGTTGGTTTGGCCATCATCTGCGTCCTCCGGCGCGCCCGGATTGAAGCGCAGGTTCCATTTGGCCGCCGCCATCAGCCCGTATACCAGTGCATTGATGGCGCAGCCGGCAATGGTGAACCCCAAAAGGGGAATCAGCACCCAGCTCAGTGGGTCATCCAGGCCGATGCTGCGGGCCCGCAGGACGCCGTAGAGGCCGATCAGCGTGGGAATGGGCAGAATCCAGGCCAGCCGGTCATTGTTGCCGTAGAGGTACCACCGGTGCAACCCAAACGGCCCACCCAGGAATGCAAGCCAGGCGGCCAGGGTTTTGTTTTTCATGGCTGCGATTGTGCCGGAGCTTGGGTAGCGCCGGCTCCGATGATGCGGTCCATCAGCACCACGTCCAGCCAGCGGTCAAACTTCCAGCCGCAATCGGCCAGCACGCCGACATGGCTGAAGCCACACGCTTTGTGCACACCCACGGAGCCCACGTTGGCAGAGTCGCCGATCACGGCGATCAGCTTGCGCACGCCGGCGCGTTCGGCCTGCGCCATCAACTCCTCCAGCAGCAGCCGTCCCAGACCCTTGCCGTGGGCGGTTGGCGCCAGGTAAATGGAGTCCTCTGCCGAGTAGCGATAGGCCGGGCGCGGCTTGAACCAGTTGCAGTAGGCAAAGCCCAGCACGCCGCTGGCGTCTTCCACGACCAGATAAGGCAGGCCCTTGGACAGCACGTCGGCACGCCGGGCCGCCATGTCCTCTGCCGTAGGTGGGGTGGTCTCGAAAGTGCCGGTGCCATGGAGCACGTGGTGGGCATAAATGGCCGTGATGGCGGCGATATCGGCATCGTTACTGGGGCGGATCTTGGTCATTGATTTACAAAAGGTTATAATCGAAAGCTATTCAGAGTGTCACTGGTCGGGTGGTCAGTTGCGTGTCTCAAACTTTGAATTTCAAGGTGGAAAATAATTTCCACTACCCAAAGGATAAATCATGGTCGTCATTCGACTCGCACGCGGCGGTGCCAAAGCACGCCCTTTCTTCAATATCGTTGTGGCTGACAAGCGCACACGCCGTGATGGTCGCTTCATTGAGCGCATCGGTTTTTACAACCCGATTGCAACCGCCAATGAAGAGAGTATCCGCATTGCCCAGGATCGCCTGACCTACTGGAAGGGCGTTGGCGCGCAGGCTTCCCCCACCGTGGAACGCCTGATCCAGCAAGCGGCTAAGAAGGCAGCTTAAGGAACCGTGCCGCTGGGGAGAGGGGCGCGTCCCCCACTCCCAGCGCGGCACCCCATGCGCATGCTTACCGGACTCGAAACTGCTGAATTACCAGCGGATGCCATCGAAGTCGGCCGGATCGCGGACGCGTGGGGCCTCAAGGGCTGGTTCAAGGTCCTGCCCTATAGCGCCGATCCCGAGGCGCTTTTTTCTTCCAAACGCTGGTTCCTGATGCCCTCTGAGCGGGGTGCAAAGACTTTCACTGGTGTTGCCCGTCTGGCCATCAAGGAGGCCAAGGAACACTCGGATTCCGTCGTTGCCTGTGCGCACGACATTGACGACCGCTCCGGCGCAGAGGCCTTGCGCGGCGCGCGCATCTTTGTTTCCCGTTCCAGCTTTCCCACCGCTGCCGATGGTGAGTATTACTGGGTCGATCTGATCGGTCTGGATGTCATCAATCGCCAGGATGAGGCATTGGGCTGCGTGCGCGAGCTGCTCTCCACTGGCCCGCAAACCGTGCTGGTACTGGAATACCAGCAGGACGGCAAGACTTTTGAGCGCATGATTCCCTTTGTATCGGCCTATGTGGACGATGTGGATTTGACGACGCGCCGCATCCGCGCCGACTGGCAGCTTGACTACTGAGACCGGGCGCATGCGCTTCGATGTCATCACGCTGTTTCCAGAGCTGTTCACCCCCTTTCTGTCCGTTGGTGTGACCCGGCGGGCTTTTGAGTCCGGTCAGATCGACGTCCAGTTCTCCAATCCCCGTGATTTTGCAGTCGGCAACTACCGCCGCGTGGACGATCGACCGTTTGGTGGCGGTCCCGGCATGGTCATGATGGCGCAGCCGCTGGAATTGGCACTGGAGCAGATCCGTGCGCAGCGCCAGGACGGGGCGCCGGTGGTGCTGTTCTCGCCGATTGGCCAGCGCCTGGACCATACTGGTGTGCAGCGCTGGTCCGCCAGCAGTGGTGCCATCCTGGTCTGTGGGCGATACGAGGGCATTGATCAGCGCTTTATCGACACCCAGGTGGACGAGCAGATCAGCCTGGGTGACTTTGTGCTGTCCGGCGGCGAGGTTCCTGCCATGGCGCTGCTGGATGCGGTGGCGCGTCTGCAACCCGGCGTGCTGTCGGATTCCGATAGCCATCAACTCGACAGTTTCAACCCGTCGCTGGACGGTCTGCTGGACTGCCCCCATTACACGCGCCCGGAAGAATGGGCGGGCCAACGTGTCCCGGATGTCCTCTTGTCCGGGCACCACGGGCAAATCGAGCGCTGGCGACGTGACCAGCGACTGCTGTTGACCGCGCAGCACCGCCCCGATCTGCTGGAGGCCGCGCGCCGCGCGGGGCTCCTGAGCAAGCTGGATGAGGCGCTACTGGCAGGTAGGCGCTGAACTTGCTATAATGGCAGGCTAATCGATCCTCTGTACGGCCAAAGCGGCGCTGCCGACTTTGCACCATGTGGTGCTGGCGCATACACGATCAACGCAAGGAAATCATGAACCTGATCCAAACCCTTGAGCAAGAAGAAATTGCTCGTCTTGGCAAGACCATTCCCGAATTTGCCCCCGGCGACACCGTGGTGGTGAGCGTCAACGTGGTTGAAGGCACCCGCAAGCGCGTGCAGGCCTACGAAGGCGTTGTGATCGCCAAGCGTAACCGTGGCCTGAACAGCGGCTTCATCGTGCGCAAGATTTCCAGCGGCGAAGGCGTGGAGCGTACGTTCCAGACCTACAGCCCGCTGATCGCCGGTATCGAAGTCAAGCGCCGCGGTGATGTGCGTCGTGCCAAGCTGTACTACCTGCGTGACCGCAGCGGCAAGTCGGCACGTATCAAGGAAAAGCTGCCAGCCAAGAAGACAGCGGCTTAATACCAGCCACTGTGTTCAGAAAAACCGCCCGGCGCGAGCTTGTGGCGGTTTTTTTATGACCATATGACTACGTTACCGTCCTTCGATCCACGGCAGGTTCCCGTCACCGGCGTGGACGCCCATCTGCCCAAGGTGCAGCCGCAGGCCCTGCAGCCGCAGGCGTTGGCGCAGCGTTTTGCCCATCCGCCCGTGTGGACGCCGGAGCTCATCGGTGAGCCGCGCTTTTCCAGCCGTGCGCCGGTGCATGCATCGGTGCTGGTGCCACTGGTGCTGCGTGACGAGGGCCTCACGGTGCTGCTCACCGAGCGCACCACGCATCTGTCCAGCCACTCGGGCCAGATAGCCTTTCCGGGTGGCAAGGCCGACCCCGAGGACGCCGATGCCACCGATACCGCCCTGCGCGAGGCCGAAGAGGAAATCGGGTTGCAACGCCGCCACGTCGAGGTGCTGGGCAGCCTGCCCATTTACACCACCGGCAGTGCCTTCATCGTGACACCGGTGGTGGCTCTGGTGCAGGCCGACTACAGCATGACGCCCAACCCGCACGAGGTGGCCGACGTGTTTGAAGTGCCGCTGGCCTTTCTGATGGACCCGGCCAACCACCGGCGCCATAGGGTGGAATGGGCCGGTTCACAGCGTGAGTGGTTCTCCATGCCCTATGCCGACGCCGTGACCGAACGTTTCATCTGGGGTGCAACGGCTGGCATGCTGCGCAACTTCTACCGTTTTCTGTTGGACTGAAGCCACCAAGCGCTCGCAAGACGCGCATGCAGCGTAGTTCCAGCGGTGTGCGGTCGCTATGATTGGCCCATGAGTTTTATCTCCATACTATTTGCATTGCTGCTGGAGCAGGCGCGGCCGCTGGGGCAAGGCAATCCCGTTCATCTGGGTGTGCGCAGTTGGGTGCGTTGGGTGCTGCGCAATTTCGACGCCGGCAAGCCGCAACATGGCTGGTTGGCCTGGTGGGTGGCAGTGGTGCTGCCCGCGATAGTGGTGTTTGCCGTGCACTGGCTGTTGGTGTGGTCGCTGGGCTGGATTGCGGCCGCAGTATGGAGCATCACCATCCTGTATTCGACACTGGGCTTTCGGCAGTTCAGTCACCACTTCACCGAGATCCGCGATGCACTGCTGGCCGGTGATGAAGACCTGGCACGCCAGCGCCTGGCCAGTTGGATGCGCATGGACGCCAGCAATTTGCCGCGTAGCGAGATTGTGGGCCATGTCATTTCGCATTCCGTGCTGAGCGCCCACCGCCACGTGTTTGGTGTGTTTGCCTGGTACTCGCTGCTGGCGGCCATGGGGCTGGGCCCCGCAGGCGCTGTGCTCTACCGCATTGGCGAGTATTTCGCGCGCTATGTGAATCGCCCCGCCCGGCCGTCCAGCGTGCCTGTGAGCCCCTCCGTTCAGGAGGCAGCCAATGCTGCCTGGCATGCCATGGACTGGGTGCCGGCCCGCATCACCGCGCTGGGCTTTGCCTTTGTCGGCAGTTTCGAGGAGGCGGTGGATGCCTGGCGCCAGCAGGAGGCGCAGTTCCCCGGCGATAACGATGGCGTGGTGCTGGCCGCCACGGCCGGTGCGGTCAACGTCAAGCTTGGCGGCCCCAACAGCGTGGGCGATGGGCAAACGCCGCAGCCCGTGCACCTGCGCGCCGTGGTGGGGCTGGTGTGGCGCACCGTGGTGATGTGGATGGTATTTCTGGCCCTGCTGTCGCTGGCGCGGTTACTGGGTTAGTACCGCTTCTGAGACAACTCGGCGAACAAGTTGCTATATATTTTGTAGCGACTTGTGCTGATTTCACGAGGGCCAGGGGCCAAAAAGCCATCCGATGATTTTTGCAGGGCAGCAATCACACCGCAGCCGGGCTCGTGCAGATGGCTGCAGTTGTAGAACTTGCAGTCCGACGCATGCGCCTTGAGGTCGGGCATCAGACTGGCCAGGTGCATGGGCTCGATGTGGTTCAGCCCGAACTCTTGGAAACCCGGTGAATCAATGACAGCGGTGGTCCGCGCGGCATCCACCCAGTACAGCGTGGTGCTGGTGGTGGTGTGCTTACCAGAATTGAGCGCCGTGGAGATGGCGTTGGTCAGCACCTGGGCATCGGGGATCAACCGGTTGATCAGCGTGCTCTTGCCCGAGCCGGAGGGGCCCAAAACCAGCGTCGTCTTGCCCGTCAACAGGTCGTCCAGATGGTGTTCTGTGTTCACCGCAGCATCGCCACGGGGCTTCAGTGCCATTGGCAGTACGGTGTAGCCCATGTCGCGGTACACCCCCATGCGCTCCCAGGCACGTGCGAAGGGCTCAGCCAGATCACTCTTGTTCAGGGCGATGATGGGGCGTATGTGTTCGGCCTCGGCGGCGATCAGTGCGCGGGAGAGTTGGCTTTCCGAGAACTCGGGTTCGGCAGCGATCAGGATCAGCACCTGGTCCAGATTGGCGGCAAAGGACTTAGTACGGATCTCGTCCTGGCGGTAGAACAGGTTGCGCCGCGGCTCCACCTTCTCGATGGTGCCCTCGTCCTCACTGGCCTGCCACAGCACGCGGTCGCCGACCACGGTCTGGCTCTTCTTGCCGCGGGGATGGCAGATCAGGCGCCGTCCGTCCGGTGTTTCCACCCACACATGGCGGCCATGGCCGGCAATGACCAGGCCGGGTTCGAGGGAAGAGGGGGGTGTTGTCATGCGCTGGCGCATTCAGTGGGCGGTGCCGAGAATGCGGCCCAGGCGCTCGGTTGCCGGCGGGTGCGAGTAGTAGAAGCGCACATAGACCGGGTCCGGCGTCAGCGTCGACGCATTGTCTTCAAACAGCTTCAGCAGGGCACCGGCCAGGTCGGCACCACTGGTCTGTGCCACGGCATAGGCATCGGCCTCGAATTCGTGTTTGCGCGACATCTGGGCAAACACCGGCCCAACGAAGGTGCCCAACAGTGGCAGCACCATCATGAACAGCAGCAAGGCCAGCGCATCATTGGCTGCGCCCAGATTGGGCACCACGCCCAGGCCAGTGTAGAACCAGGCCTGCTGGCTGACCCAGCCCAGCGCGCCGAAGCCGACTAGGCTCATGGCGAACAGCGAGACCATGCGTTTGATGACGTGCTTGTGTGTGAAATGCCCCAGTTCATGGGCCAATACCGCATCGACCTCTGCGGGACTGAGTTGGGCCAGCAGTGTGTCGTAGAACACCACGCGCTTGGATGCCCCAAAGCCGGTGAAATAGGCATTGGCGTGCGCACTGCGCTTGCTGCCGTCCATGACGAAAAAGCCCTTGGAGGTGAAACCGCAGCGCGCCATCAACCGGGTGACGCGTTCCTTGACCTGCGGGTCTTCCAGCGGCTGGAATTTGTTGAATAGCGGCGCAATCCAGGTCGGGTAGACCAGCAGCGCCAGCAGGTTGAAGCCCATCCACACGCCCCACACCCACAGCCACCACCAGGCTCCAGTGGCACCCATCATCCACAGCACCAGCGTGATGAAGGGCAGGCCAATCAGAGCGGACAGCAGCAGCGACTTGGCGGTGTCCTGCAGCCACAGCTTGACGCTGGTTTTGTTGAAGCCAAAGCGCTCCTCAATGACAAAGGTCTGGTACAGCGTGAAGGGCAGGTCCAGCACGCCGCCGATGACGACAAAGGCCGCCAGCAGCGCCACCTGTTGTGACAGGCTGTTGCCCATCCAGCCAACCAGCGCCTGGTTCAATACGGAAAGACCGCCCAGCAACGTCCAGCACAGTGTCAGCGCGGCGCCCCAGGCCAGCTCCAGCATGCCGAAGCGCGCCTTGGTCAGCGTATAGTCGGCCGCCTTCTGGTGGGCCGCCAGCGTGATCCTGTGTGCAAACGCCTGCGGCACCGCACCGCGGTGCTGGGCCACGTGGCGGATTTGGCGACTGGCCAGCCAGAATTTGAGCAGCAGGCTCAGGGTCAGGGCCACCGCAAATACCAGGGTGGTGGTCAAGGAGGCAGGGTTGCTGGCAAAGAGATCGGTCATGGCGTGGGAGTTTAGGCGATAGGCGACAATCCGCGGCATGGCTGATACCAACACCCCTTTAAGCAAATCTGACAAGAACCTGGTCTGGCTGGACTGCGAGATGACCGGTCTGGATCCTGAAATCGAACGCATCATCGAAATTGCCGTCATCGTCACCGGCCCCAATCTGGAGTGCCGTACCGAAGGCCCGGTGCTGGTCATCCACCAGAGCGACGCACAACTCGACAAGATGGACGCCTGGAACAAAGGCACGCACGGCAAGAGCGGCCTGATAGCCAAGGTCAAGGCATCCACAACGACCGAAGAGCAGGCCCAAGAGCAGTTGATTGCCTTCCTGAAGCAATATGTGCCTGCCAATGGCTCGCCGATGTGTGGCAACTCCATTGGTCAGGACCGGCGCTTTCTGGTCAAGTACATGCCCAAGTTGGAGGCTTTCTTCCACTACCGCAATCTGGATGTGAGCACGCTCAAGGAGTTATCCAAGCGCTGGCGGCCCGAGATCTATGCCTCGTTCAAGAAGCAGCAGCGCCATACGGCACTGGCGGACGTACATGAGTCGATTGACGAGCTGGAACATTACCGCCAGCACTTCCTCAAACTCCAGTAATTTGCCGGCCGTTCAAAACGGATTAGGTAGAAACCCGAATTCGTGGCATAATCGCAGACTGCACTGCAAACAGTAGTGCTTTTGTACATCTCCCTTCATTCACCGGGTCCGCCACACTTGCAAGTACGTGGCGATATTGGCCCCCAGCGCTGATTGCATTCAGCCGCAGGTTCCGTTTGATGGTTGATGTTTTTTAACCATTGACGGAGCAGCCGCAGTCCCTGCGGCGCTCGCGTGTGAGTAAAACTATGACTGACGCTTTTGAAGTGACGGGTGCCTTTGCGCCTGCCGAATCTACCTCCCCCTCTTTGCCCAGCCACGACGTGGTCGCGCAAGCCACCACAGATGCAGCGGATGAGACAAATCTCTCTGATGTGGCCGAAGTACCCAACGGCTTTGTGACCCTGGGCCTTGCGCCTGAACTGGTCCATGCCGTCAAGGACCTGGGTTACACCCAGCCGACCTCGGTTCAGCTGAAAACCATTCCTTTGGCTCTGCCCGGTGACGGCCTGAAAGCCGACCAGTTCATCGACCTGATGGTGTCCAGCCAAACCGGTAGCGGCAAGACAGCGGCCTTTTTGCTGCCCGTGCTGCACACCTTGCTGAAGCAACAGGCCGAAGCGGAAGCCGCTGAGCGTGCCGAGTATGAAAGCCAGGTGGCCGAGGCTGCCGCCAAGGGCGAGCCGGCTCCTAAGCGCGCCAAGCGCAAGGACCCGACCAACCCGCGCAACTTCAAGGCACCATCGCCTGGCGCACTGATCGTGTGTCCGACCCGCGAACTGGCCCAGCAGGTGGCCAACGATGCCATCGACCTGGTTCGTCACTGCCGTGGTCTGCGCATTGCCAATGTGGTGGGCGGCATGCCCTACCAGTTGCAAATCGCCAAGCTGCAAAACGCCAACCTGGTTGTGGCCACGCCCGGTCGCCTGCTGGACCTGCAGCGCTCCATGCAGATCAAGCTGGACCAGGTTCAGTTCCTGGTGGTAGACGAAGCTGACCGCATGTTGGACCTGGGCTTTGCCGACGATCTGGCTGAAATCAACCAGCTCACCATCGAGCGCAAGCAGACCATGATGTTCAGCGCCACCTTTGCGCCGCGCATCCAGCAGCTCGCTGCCCGCGTGATGCGCGAACCCCAGCGCATCACCATCGACAACCCCCAGGAAAAACACGTCAACATCAAGCAGGTGCTGTTCTGGGCCGACAACGCCCACCACAAGCGCAAGTTGCTGGACCACTGGCTGCGTGACACCACCATCAACCAGGCCATCGTGTTTGCCAGCACCCAGATCGAGTGCGATGGCTTGGCGGGTGACCTGCAGCAGGACGGCTTTGACGCCGTAGCCCTGCACGGTGCGTTGAGCCAGGGTCTGCGCAATCGCCGCCTGATGGCACTGCGCAATGGCCAGGTCCAGATTCTGGTGGCAACCGATGTGGCAGCCCGCGGTATCGACGTGCCCACCATCACCCACGTGTTCAACTTCGGCCTGCCGATGAAGGCCGAGGACTACACCCATCGCATTGGCCGCACCGGTCGTGCCGGGCGTGATGGTCTGGCGGTGACGTTTGCCGAAGTGCGTGATCGCCGCCGGATTTTCGACATCGAAGCCCATACGCGTCAGCATTTCAAGTCGGAAACCATTCCGGGTCTGGAGCCGCAACAGCGCTTCCCGGACTCGCGTCCCGGTACCGGCGCCAGCTTTGGTGGCCGTGGTAACCACAACGCCGACCGTGCGCCCCGTAATTTTGGCGGCGGTGGTCGCCCCAGCTTTGGTGGCAACCGGGGTGGATTTGGTGACAGAAATGCCGCAGGCCCCCGTGAAGCGGGCGCAGGCAGCTACCAAAACAATAGCGGCTTCGGCGGTGACCGCGGTGGCTTCAACCGCGACAACGGTCCCCGCGGTGGTGACAACGGTGGCTTCAGCTACGCCCCCCGCAAGGGTGGTTTCAACGACCGCTTTGCCGGCAGCCGACCCGACGCCGCACCGCGCGGTGCCGACTTTGCCGCTCGTAAACCGGCGTTCAGCAAGCCCATGGGTGTGAAGCCCGGCAACGCTGGCAAGGTATTTGTGCCACGTGACGCCAAGAAACGCGCCGCCCGCACGTTTGACTGATAGCCTCTGAGGGACAATGACAGCCTGGAGGTTTCAGGCATGTCGTTGATCACATCCCCCGCCGACTTCGAGCAACTGTTCGAGTCGGCTCCCATTTCGCTCTGGCTGGAAGATTACAGCGCCCTCAAAACCCTGTTCGATACATGGCGTTCTGAGGGCGTTGTCGATTTCGCGGCACACATGCGCCAGTCGCCTGCGCGGCTGGCGCAGTGTTCCAGTTGCTTTCGTGTTCTCAAGGTCAACCAGAAGACCCTGCAGGTTTTTGCTGCCACCAGTCAGCAGGAGCTGGTGGAGCGCCTGCCGGAGGTGTTTCGCGACGACATGTTCGAGAGCCTGGTATCCGAGCTCAATCACCTGTGGCTGGGCCAGCTGGAGTTTTCCAACCAGACCGTCAACTACGCGCTGGACGGACGGCGCATGGACGTGCAGATCCATGTCCGCGTGCTGCAGGGCCACGAGGCGACCTGGGACCGGGTCATGGTGTCGCTGGAAGACATCACGCCGCAGGTAAACGCTCAGCACGAACTGAGTCGCAGCGAGCGCTATGCGCGCGACCTGTTCGAGCATTCTCCGGTGTCGCTGTGGGTGGAAGACTTCAGCGCTGTCAAGCTGCTGCTGGACGAAGCACGGGGCCAGGGCATCCAGGATTTCCGGGTGTTCATCAGCGTGCACCCGGAATTCGTTACCCGGTGCATGGAAAAAATCCGCGTGCTGGACGTCAACCAGCAGACCCTGCGCATGTTCGCTGCCACCAGCAAGGACGAGTTGCTGGGCAATCTGGATTCGGTGTTCCGTGGCGAGATGGTGACCTCGTTTGCCGAGCAGTTGTATGACCTGTGGCACGGCAAGATGGTGCAGATGCGCGAAATCGTCAACTACTCCCTGTCGGGCGATCTGATCAACGTCCACATGCAGTTTGCCGTGCTGGCCGGGCACGAGGCGCAATGGGACCGGGTGCTGGTGTCGCTGGTTGACATTACGGCGCGCAAAAAGGCCGAGGCCTATCTGGAGTACTTGGGACGGCACGATTCCCTGACTCGGCTGGGCAACCGCGCGTTCTACGTCGAAGAACTCAACCGCCTATCCCGCAAGGGGCCCTGGCCGCTCAGTGTGCTGGCGATCGACCTGAACGGTCTCAAGCGGGTCAATGACCTGGAAGGCCACGCGGCCGGCGACGCGCTCCTGCGGCGCGCGGGCGAGGTATTGACCAGTGCCTCCGAGGGGCAGGCCGTATGCGTGGCGCGCATCGGGGGCGACGAGTTCGTGGTGCTGATGCCGGGATGCGACGAGCGGGTCGCCATGGCGCTCATGGAACGCATCCAGTCCACCGTGGAACTCAACAACCAGTTCTATCCCGGCCAGCGCCTGAGCATGGCCATTGGCTGGGCCGCATGCCATGCTTCAGGGCAGATTGAGGCGATCCTGAACCAGGCCGACCAGGCCATGTTTGCCGCCAAGGACCGCTACTACCAGGACAACCAGACCGACCGCCGCCGGCCTTGAGTGGCCTGTGCCCGGCGCTGCCCGCGGTTCAGGCCATGCCGTTGCGGTTGGCGAGTTCGACAAACAGGCCGGCCTGGTCCAGATCGGCCAGGCCGTGCTGCACCCCTTGCGCATAGAGCTGTTCGAACAGGGTGGTAATGGGGGCCTCGAACCCGATTTCTTGCGCTGTGTCCAGCGCGTTGCGTAAATCCTTGAGCTGAATCGCCATGCGCCCGCGCGGGGCGAAGTCGCGCTCCACCATGCGCTGGCCGTGTACCTGCAGAATGCGGCTGTCGGCAAAACCCCCGGTAATGGCCTCCTTGACCTTGGACATGCTGGCGCCGCCTTTCTCGCACAGCAGCAGGGCTTCGGCCACCGCACCGATGGTGATGCCCACAATCATCTGGTTGGCCAGCTTGGTCAGCTGGCCGGTGCCCGTGGGGCCCACCAGCGTGGCGCGGCCCAGGGCGGTCAGAACGGGCAGGGCGCGCGCGAAATGTTCTGCCGTGCCGCCGGCCATGATGGCCAACGTGCCGGCTTCTGCACCCAGAGTGCCTCCCGATACCGGCGCATCCAGGTAATCGATGTGCTGCGCACCCAGGCGGGCTGCATGGTCACGGGCTTGCGCCGGCTGGATGGAGGACATGTCCACCAGCAGGTTGCCCGGCCGCATGGCGGCCACGGTGCCCAGGTCGAACAGCACATGCTCGACGACCGTGCCGTTGTCCAGCATGGTGATGACCAGCTCGGCGTCCTGCGCGGCGGCACCCGGTGTGTCGTGCACGATGGCGCCCGCACCAGTGAGGCGTTCGGCCTTGTGCCGGCTGCGGTTCCAGACATGGACCGTGTGCCCCGCGGCGCACAGGCGCTGCGCCATCGGATAGCCCATGAGGCCAATGCCCAAGACTGCAATGTTCATGGCTGCGGTTGCTTTGGGTGCGTGTGTGCCACTTCAGCGTGACAGGAATACCATGTAATCCACGGCGGCCTTGATGTCCGCATCGCTGAGCGAGGTGCCACCGCCGCCGCGGGCCGGCATCACCCCCTGGGGGCCGATGAAGCCCTCCAGCGCGTGCTTGTACAGCATGGGGTTGCCCTGGGCGATGCGGGGCCCCCAGTTGACCTTGTCGCCCGGCCTGGGGGCACCGGCTACTCCGGCGCCGTGGCACAGGGCGCAGACCTTGTCGAACACGTTCTTGCCCAGAACATGCTCCGGGGGAACCGGCGGAGCCACGGCCGGCACCACCGGGGGGGCGCCTGCCAGTGTGGTGGTTGCGATAGGCGTGCCGGTGTCCGGCTTGCCGCAGGCCGCCAGAGCGGCGGCGCAAGCTAGCAGCAGGGCCAGCGTTTTCTTCTTCATGGTGTGTCCTTATAGGGGCGCTATCGTGCAGAGGTGCCGCAGCGTGCGGCAGCGGCGCCGGAGCTTACCTCAGCTGCCCACCGAACCCGTGTCCGTCTGCTGCCAGATTACGTTCGCAGACGTGCCGCCATGCCCGGGGAAAGCCACAGACTTTGGTTTGATTCAACGATCAGGGCGTCCACGCCCTGCAGTGGCTGGAGCAAACTTTGCCCGGCCTTGGAACCCGCAACCATGATGGCTGCGCCCAGGCCATTGATGTCTTGCAGATTGCGCGACACCAGGGTCACACCATGGGGGCCCGTGGTGGATTGCCCCGTCTTGGGGTTCAGGATGTGGTGGTAACGCCGCCCGTTCTGGATGAAAAAACGTTCGTAATCTCCCGATGCCGCAACAAATCCCTCGTTCAGGTTCAGCACGCCGATCAGTTTTTCCGGCGCACGCGGGTCGCGCACGCCGACGCGCCAATCACGTCCTTCCAGCTGTCCGCTGACCAGTACGTCTCCACCACCGTTGAGCATGGCGCTGCTGACGCCGTGTTGTTTCAGCACGTGCATGCCGGCTTGCAGAATGGGCAGCTTGGCGATGCCACCCAGATCGATGCGCATGCCGCGGCGGCGCAAAAAGGCGGTGGATGTTTTTTCGGATAGAACCAGATCCCGGTAGTTCACCAGCGGCAACTCGCGGGCAATCTCGGCCCGGTCTGGAATCGTGGGGTGCGTTGGGTCAAACACCCATCCGTTGAAGGCGCCAACGGTAACGTCGAAAGCGCCATGGCTGCGCTCTGCCATGTGTTGGGCACTTTTCAGCACTGCCAGCATTTCCGGTTCGATCTCCACCGGCTGTAGGCCTGACGCCAGGTGCAGGGCATGAACGGCGCTACCGACCTGGTAGCGACTCATCATGTCGCTCAGGCGTGTCATTTCGGCATATGCTGCGGCGATGGCCGCGTCGCAATCGACTGCACTGGATGCTTGTGCCGTGATGTCCACCTGCGTACCCATGAGTGCACGGGAGGCTTTGTGCACCTGGGGGCTGGCCAGTGCCGGATTGAGGAAAAGGCCGGTTGCCAACAACGGCAAGCTGGCGACCAAGCGCCGACGTCCCGCGTTCAGTGGAGGGGAGGACGGCGTCATGGTCTGCCTTTTCAAATTACTTGGACAGGGACACCATGTAATCGACGCCGGCCTTGACTTCGTCATCTTTCAAGGTTGCGTTCCCGCCGCGTGAGGGCATCTGGCCCTTGGCACCCGTAAAGCCTTCCAGCGCGTGCTTGTACAAGACATCATTGCCTTGTGCAATACGGGGACCCCAGTCGGCTTTGTCACCCGGCTTGGGTGAACCCGCAGCGCCAGAAGCGTGGCACATGGAACAGACTTGACCAAATACCTTCTTGCCCACAGCGTTGTCCGAAGCGACGGGAGCCTCGGGAGCGACTGCTACGGCGGGGGCGCTGGGGGCGGTAGCCGCAGGCGTAGCCGGGGTTTCAGTTTTGCCACAGGCAGCCAGTGCGGCAGCGCCAATCAGCAATAGCGTCATCAGTTTTGTGTTCATGGAAATGTGTCCTAGGGGTTGTCTTGCAGAGAAAGGCAGGCTGAAAACCTGGGCGGTTGAGTTTATAACTTTGGTGTTTTGTTGCGACGCACAAATTATAATAGTTAACATGTATTTGATGTGTATCAATTTCAACCCAAAGGGTTTTCCCTGCGGTGGAACGGGTGTATTAGCATGGCGCTACATGTCCGGGAATTTTGTCTGTGTGGGCACGTAACCTGAGGATTATCGCAAAATGAGTAAAGATCAAGCATCAAAAAACACCGAAACGCCCAGCGGATTGGGTCGTCGCAAGTTCATGAATACTGCAGCACTTGCCGGTCTTGCCGGTGTTGTTGCCTGTACGGACAAGGGCGCTCCCGCGGCATCTGTGGCATCTGCGCCAGCAGCGGCTCCCAAGGCCGGCGCGGACAGCGGGATTGACTACAGCAAGTACGAGGTCAAACCGGGTGAGTTGGATACCTACTATTCGTTCTCGTCTGGTGGGCATTCAGGTGAAGTGCGCATCTATGGCTTGCCATCGGGTCGACTGTTCAAGCGCATTCCTGTTTTTAACATGGACTGCCTGGTTGGCTGGGGTATCACCAACGAATCCAAGAAAATCATTGGCACCCGCCCCGACGGTCGGCCTCTGTACGTCACCGGTGACACCCATCACGTTCACCAAACCTACGTGGACGGCACGTATGACTGCAAATACATGTTCGTCAATGACAAGATTCATGGTCGCTTGGCGCGCGTGCGCATGGACACCATGGAATGCGACAAGATCACTGAGCTGCCGAACATCCAGGGATTTCACGGCACCTTCCCGGACAAGCGGGACCCGGTCGATGCATCCATTAACCACACCACACGCGTGTTTTGCGGCGCTGAGTTTTCTATCCCGCTGCCCAACGACGGCAAAAATATGGCGGCGACCGATAAATACCGCTCGCTGTTCACTTGCGTGGATTCCGAGACGATGGAGGTGCGCTACCAAGTCATGATTGACGGTAACTGTGATCTGGTGGCCACCTCGTACGACGGTAAATTGGCTGCCACGAACCAGTACAACACGGAGAATGGTGTCCATTACGAAGACATGATGTCCGCGGAGCGCGACGCTTGCCTCTTCTTCAATGTGGCACGCATTGAAGAAGCCGTGAAAGCGGGTAAATCGAAAACCTACGGCTCGTCGAAGGTGCCAGTGGTGGATGGCAGCAAGGTGGCCAACGCGGACCCCAAGACAGCGCTGGTTTGCTATGTGCCAGTGTCTAAAAATCCGCATGGTGTGAACGCCAGCCCGGATGGCAAATATTTCGTTTGTTCCGGCAAGTTGTCGCCCACGGCGACCGTGATCGACCTCTCCCTGGTTCTGAAATGGTTCGATGGCGAAGTCAAGGACGCGCGCGATACTGTCGTGGCCGAGCCAGAAATTGGTCTGGGCCCGCTGCACACCGGGTTCGACAACAGAGGCAATGCGTACACCACCTTGTTCCTGGACAGCCAGATTGTTAAATGGAACGTTGAAGCCGCCATCAAGGCATTCAAGGGTGACAAGACCGTCAAGGTCGTTCTGGACAAGATTGATGTGCAGTATCAGCCGGGTCACGGGTTCACCTCCATGGGCGAGACCAAGGAGGCCGATGGCAAATTCTTCCTTTCGGACAACAAGTTTTCCAAAGACCGTTTCTTGCCCGTCGGACCGCTGCACCCCGAAACAGCACAGCTGATTGACATCAGCGGTGACAAGATGAAGCTGGTAGCCGATCATTCGGTTTACTCCGAGCCGCACGACTCCATCATCGTTCGCCGTGACCTCGTTAAGACCCGGCAGGTCTACAATATTGACGAGTTCCCCAACGCGGTCAAGGATGCCAAGGACTGCCGCGTGGAGCGCAAAGGCAACAAGGTTACGGTTTACCTGACTTCGCAGGCGCCTACCTTCGGGCTACGCGAGTGGACGGTTAAGCACGGCGACGAAGTGACCATCATCCTGACCAATCTGGATAAGGTGGAAGACTTGACGCACGGCTTTGCCATCCCGAAATACGACATCAACTTCATCGTTAATCCGCAAGAGACGAAGTCGGTTACCTTCAAGGCGGACAAGCCCGGAGTCTATTGGTGTTATTGCACCAACTTCTGTCACGCACTCCACTTGGAAATGCGTTCGCGGATGTTCGTTGAGGCTTAACAGGCCCTGCTCGGGGCAGCGCAGTCACTGGGCTGCGCTGCCCTTTTTTCTTGTTTGGATGTCCGATGTTTCTGCCGAAATTCCGCTTTTTGTCGACTCTGTGGGTTGCGCTTGTTCTTGCGCTGACAACTATCCCTCCAGGTGTACAGGCGGCGGGAAAAGGTACTTACGAAGCCGAACTTCCGGCTGATCTGGCGACTGCCAAGGATCTGTGCGCGCTGTTGCCGTGCCAGGACGTATTCCCGGGTGCCACCCATTTTTCAGAGCGCAAGGGCCAGCCGCCCTACGTTGAGGCTTACGACAAGGCGGGCGAAGGCCGCCAGTTGCTGGGCTATGTGATGCTCTCAACCGACATCACCGATACACCCGCTTACTCGGGCAAGCCGGTGGTGACGCTGATTGGCATGGACAAGACCGGCCATTTCGTCGGCGTCAAAGTCCTCAAGCACTCCGAGCCGATTTTGCTGCTGGGCATTCCCGAATCCGCGCTGCTGAAATTCAACGACCAGTACCTTGGCAAATCGGTCGCCGACAAGATTGAAATTGGCCAGTCCCGACCCGAGGAGAACGTGGTCGGGCTGGACGCCATTTCCGGTGCCACCGTCACGGTGATTGCACAAAACCAGGTCATGATGACCTCGGGCTCGGCCGTGGCGCGGCAGGTTGGCATCTTGGCACCGACCGTGCGCGAGCCAGCGCGCTACAAGGCGACGGCTCAGGCACTGACCTGGGACGAGCTCGTAGGGCGCGGCGCCGTGCAGCACCTGCGCGTTATGCCGGAACAGCTCGGCCTGGAACACAGCGCCGATCCCTTTATCGAGTTGTGGTTCGGCGACCTGAGTCACCCTGACATCGGCAGGAGCGTGCTCGGCGCGAGCAACTGGGACAGCCTAAACCTCCAGCTCAAAGAGGGCGAGCACGCTATTTTCATCATCCGCACCGCAGGTCACGAATCGTTCAAGGGCTCGGGCTTTGTGCGTGGCGGGTTGTACGACCGTGTGCAGGTCAAGCAGGGCGCTGATTCATTCACTTTCCGCGACCTCGACTATATGAACCTGTACGGAGTCAAGGCAGCAGGCGCACCCGCGTTCAATGAATCGGCGATCTTCATCATCCGTGCGAAGTCTTTTTCAGATGCCTATCCCTGGAAGCTGAGCCTTCTGGGTAACCGCGTCGACCGTGCCACCGGCGCCAAGAGTTTCACCAGCTTCGATACCCAGTATTGGCTGCCCGCGTCCATGCTGGAAGGCGGCCGTCCTACGGTGGTAGAGCCGGACGCACCCTGGGTGCGCATCTGGAAATCGCGGGCGATAGAAATTGGGTTGTTCATTGTGCTGCTGGTGGCCGTGGGCGTGGTCTATGCGTTCCGTGAGCGGCTCACGCGTCGCTCGACCCACAAGAACAAGTGGCCGGTCAATGCCTTCAAGTACACCGCCTGGGGCCTGTCCATCGTGTTCGTCGGCTTCGGTGTGATGGCGCAGCCTTCTATCACCCAGGTGCTGACCTGGTTCCACGCGCTGCTATTCCAGTGGACCTGGTCGTTGTTCCTGTCGGATCCGTTCATCTTCCTGTTTTGGATCTTCATCATCGTCACCGTGTTTCTGTTTGGACGCGGGCTGTTTTGTGGCTGGATGTGCCCGTTCGGTTCGCTGTCCGAGGCAATTTACAAGGTGGCGCGCGTGGTGGGGCTCAAGCGCTTCCAGACGCAGCTACCGCAGCGCTGGCACGACCGGCTCAAGTGGCTCAAGTACGTCATCTTCTTTGGTCTCATAACGGTTTCCATGTTCTCCATGGGGCTGGCAGAGAAGCTGTCCGAGGTAGAGCCCTTCAAGACCACCTTCCTGGTGGGCATCCAGAATCGCGCCTGGCCCTATGGCCTGTTCGTGGCCGCCATCCTGGGTCTGTCGATTTTTATCGAGCGCCCGTACTGCAAATACATATGCCCGTTGGGCGCGTCGCTGGCCATGCCCAGCACCTTCCGCTGGTTTGGCCTTAAGCGCAAGCAGGATTGCAACAGTTGCAAGGCCTGCGCCGTGGGCTGCGGGGCGCAGGCGATCGATGCCGATGGCCGCATCGATCACCGCGAGTGCCTGCACTGCCTGGACTGCATGATTTTGTACACCGACACCAAGGGCTGCCCGCCTCTGGCCAAGGAGCGCAAGCGTCGCGAAAAGGACGGCCTGGAGATCACTCCTATTGGTGCCAATGGCTATTTCATTCCGATTCACTCCGCTACCAGCTTCACCGAACAGATCAGTGCCAAGGCTGCGCAAGGGCACGACCCCCGCATGCCCACCGACCCGACGCTGCCCGCGCACAAGAGCAATGTGGGTGTGCTGCAATGGATCTGGCTGGAGCTGCGCGACCACCTGTGGCCCTGGAGCCGCGAGGGCTGGCATTCGCAGCGCGCGCTGCAGGTGGCCGGTTTCTCGCTGGCTACTGCCGCCACGGTGGCCTGGATCATGACGGCCATGGGCACGCTCTCCTCGGGTGCCATCATCGGCTGGTGGTTCGGCTGGAGTGTGTACGAAGTGCTGATTCGCCTCTCGGGTCGTCGCTACGTCAAGGACGGCCCATGGTGGCGTGACCAGTATCGCGTTGCCGGTGTCATGGACATGGTCAGTTACGTTGGTTTTAAAAACCTACTGATCGGCGCAGCATTGTTCCTGGTGCTCAAGTCATTCGGCCTGTTGCTCGCGTGAACTTGCGTCTGCTTTGCGGCCTGGGCGCCGCGCTGCTGGCACTTGCGGGCGCGGCGCATGCCGCCACCTTGCGTGTGCAGCCAGGCGACGACTTGGCCGCCGCCGTGCGCGCCGCCGCGCCGGGCGACACCGTGGAGGTGGCGCGTGGCCTGTACCGCACCAACCTGCGGATAGACAAACCCCTCACACTGCGCGGCATTGAGCGTCCCACGATCAGTGGCGGCAACCAGGGCGACACCATTCGCATCACTGCGCCCGATGTCACGATCGAAGGCCTGATTGTGCGCGACTCTGGGGGCAGCCTGCAGGACCAGAACGCCGGCATCTACGTCTATCCTGGCGCGCACCGCGCCGTTGTGCGGAACTGCGACCTGGCGTACAACCTGTTTGGCCTGTGGATCGAGAAGGTGAAGGATGTGCGCATTGAAGGCAACACCATCACCGGCAAACGTGATTTCTCGTCGGCACTGCGCGGCAATGGCATCCAGCTCTACAACACGCAGGGCGCGCAAATCATTGGCAACAACATCAGCTTTGTGCGTGACGCGCTGTATGTGGACGTGTCGCACCACGCGGTGTTCAGAGGCAACAAACTGCACCACAGCCGCTACGGCGCGCACTACATGACGTCCTACTACAACCTGTGGGAAGACAACGATAGCTACTACAACCGCGGCGGCTTGGCTCTGATGGAAGTGCGCAATCAGACGGTGCGCAACAACCGCGCCTGGGGCAACTCCGACCACGGCATCATGCTGCGCTCGGTGCAGGATTCGGTCATTGAGAACAACATCGTGGCCAATAATGACCGCGGCTTTTTTATTTATGACGTAGAGTACTCCACCGTGCGCAACAACCTGGTACTGGACAACCATGTAGGTGTGCACCTGTCTGCCGGGTCTACCCGCAACACCGTGCAGGGCAACGATTTCATTGGCAACCGCGAACAAGTGCGGTATGTGGGGACCCGTGACGAGGCGTGGGGTGGCACACAGCCTGGTCAGGTTGACAAAGGCAACCACTGGGGAAATTATCTTGGATGGGACCGTGATGGTGACGGCATCGGCGATATTCCTTATGAGGCCAATGACATGGTCGATCGTTTGAGCTGGCGCCATCCGAGCATGGCTTTGCTGCTTGGCAGCCCGGCGGTTCAGGCACTGCGTCTGGTGGGCCGACAGTTCCCGGTTCTGCGCGTACCCAGCGTGGTTGATGCCTACCCCAGAATGCACCCTTTTCATAAAGATTGGAGCGCTTGGCGTGACAAATTCAAGTAAGACGGCTGAGTCGGTGGCTGTTGCTTTGCAAAGTGTCAGCAAGCACTACGGCGATGTTCGTGCGGTCGATGGTGTTGACCTCACCGTGCAGCGGGGAGAACTGTTTGGCCTGATTGGTCACAACGGTGCGGGCAAGAGCACGCTGTTCAAGATGATGCTCGGTTTGATTGCAGCCAGCGCCGGGGATATACGGGTGGCAGGTACCTCCGTGCGCGGTGATGACTTTCGCGCCACGCGGCGAAAAATAGGCTATCTGCCCGAGAACCTGGTGCTGTACGACAACTTGAGCGCACTGGAAACCATGCGGTTTTTTGCCAAACTCAAGGGGGCGGATACCGGTAGCTGCCCCGGTTTGCTGGAGCGTGTTGGTCTGGGGGGCGTTGGCAAGCGCGCGGTGTACGAGTTTTCCAAGGGTATGCGCCAGCGGCTGGGTTTTGCCCAAGCCTTGCTCGGAGACCCCAGTGTGCTGTTTCTGGACGAACCCAGCAACGGCCTGGACCCTTCCGCTATCCGTGATTTCTATGCTGAACTACGCCTCCTGCGCGAGCAAGGCGTGACGATTGTCATCACCTCGCACATCCTGGCCGATTTGCAGGAGCGGGTGGATCGGCTGGCCATCATGGCCAGCGGGAAAATTCAGGCGGTCGGCAGTGTGCAGGCTTTGCGTGAGCAAATGGATTTGCCGCTGTCCATCGCGTTGCGTGTGGAACCTTCCGCTTTGGCTGAGCTGCAGACCCAGATGCAAGCGATCGCGGGAGTGAGCCTTCAGGTGGTCGATGGCGAGGTCGTCGTGCGTTGTCCGCGCCCGGCCAAGATGGCGGTTTTAGCGGCATTGTCGCCACTGGGGGCGCGCTTGATGGATTTGCATATTCACGAGCCCTCACTGGAAGATTTGTTTTTCGGACTAAGGGGTTAGACGCATGCTGAATCTTGAATGGCGACAGGTCGCCACGTTGGCAGGCAAGGAGTTCCGTGATCGCATGCGCAACCGTTGGGTGCTGGCCGTGGCGCTGGTGTTTGCCGTTTTTTCGCTGGTGATCACCTATTTCGGGGGCGCGCAACAAGGCCAGGTGGGGCTGCGTTCGATCGAGTTCACCATTGCCAGCCTGGTCAGCCTGGTGATCTATCTCATTCCGCTGATCGCACTGTTGCTGGGCTTTGACGCCATTGTGGGTGAGCGTGAGCGGGGCTCGCTGGATCTGCTCCTGGCCTTGCCCATTACCCGGCTGGAGTTGTTGCTGGGTAAATACCTGGGGCTGGCTGCGGCGCTGACCCTGTCGACCGTGGTGGGTTTTGCGCTGGATGCGGTGTTGCTGTTTCGCCAGTTTGGCTTGTTGGGCCTTTACCATTACGTCGGATTCATGGTCAGCTCGGTGTTGCTGGGCCTGGCCTTTTTGAGTCTGGCGCTGCTGCTATCGGTAGTGGCCCGCGAGCGCACCCGTGCATCGGGACTGGCCATTGCGCTGTGGTTTGGTTTTGTGCTGGTATTTGATCTGTTGCTGCTGGGTCTGCTGGTTGCCAGTGGTGGCGAGTTTGGCGGCCAGTTGCTGGCCTACCTGTTGCTGTTGAACCCCGCTGATGTATTCCGCATCCTCAATGTTTTTTCACTGGACCAAATGCGCAGCCTCTACGGGTTGACCAGCATCGTGCCACCGGCTCTTGCCAATCCCTGGCTGATGGGTGGCGCCATGGTGGCCTGGATTACTGTGCCCTTGGTCATTGCCACCTGGAGATTTCGCACATGAAGCCCTTTCGCACCTCTATTTTCTTGGCCACCTTGTGTGCCGCTGCCGTGTTGAGCGCGTGTGGTGACAAGGCTGAGACGGCGGTGGTTGCCGTGGAGATTGATCCTGCCACCACCTGTGATCTGGATGGCATGCTGTTGGCCGACTTCCCCGGCCCCAAGGCGCAGATTCATTTCAAAGGTGAAACCAAGCCCAGTTTCTATTGCGACACGGTCGAGATGTTCAACACCTTGCTCAAGCCCGAGCAGGTTAAAGCCATACGCGCAGTGTTGGTGCAGGACATGGGCAAGGCCGACTGGGATCAACCCCGTGGCAACTGGTTTGACGCCCGTACCGGTTTTTATGTGCTGGGTAGCAAACGCAAAGGCTCCATGGGGCCGACCATCGCCAGCTTCGCACAGGAGATCGATGCCAATGCCTTTGCGGCCAAGAATGGTGGACGTGTGCTGCGCTTCTCGGACGTGAAACCTGACATGGTAGACCTCAGCGGCGGGGCCCTGCACGACACCAAAATGTAGCCATGGGTTTGCGGTTGGGGCCGGTTTTTTTCTGCATCGCTGCCGGTGTTTTATTGTTGGGCGATGGTGTGCGTACCCGCCCTTTGGTTGCCACGCCTGTGGATGTGTGCTTCGTCGCTCCTCCCACGCGCTACGACCCTGCTTCAGGCATTGCTGTGCATGCTGCGCGTTCGGTACCGCCGGATGCACGTTGCCCGGTGTGCGGCATGTTTCCGGCGCGCGCACCAGAGTGGGCAGCCCAGGTGATTTTCGACAACGGTGACACCCAGTTTTTTGACTCTCCGCTTTCGCTCTACGCGTATTTCCAGGATGTGGGGCACTACACGCCGGGGCGTAGCGTAAAGGACATCGCTGCCAGCTACGTCACGGCGGTGGATACCCGCGCCTGGATCGCAGCCAGCGCCGCTGTGTACGTGCATGGCTCGAACGCCGTTGGCCCCATGCGGGGGGGCAATCTGCCGGCGTTTGCACAGCGGCAGGCCGCCCAACGCTTCGCGCGTGAGCGCGGTGGCGTTGTATTGGCTGCCGGTGACATCACGCCAGAGCTGCTCCAACAATTAAGTGGCCGCACGGTGCACCCGCATTGAGCAGACGCTGCGGCAAAGGGCCACCTACATCAGCAGGTGCTCACCCGCATTGTCACCACCCAGGGTGACGTAGTTGACCTTGCGGATGTCCATCAGCTTCTTGCCGCCGGCGTAGCTGATGGAACTCTGGACGTCCTGCTCCATCTCGACCAGCGTGTCGGCCAGCCGGCCCTTTACGGGTTCGAGGATGCGCTTGCCCTCCACGTGCTTGTATTCGCCCTTGTTGAAGTCGCTGGCCGAGCCGTAGTACTCCTTGTACAGCTTGCCGTCGACCTCCACGGTCTGGCCCGGGCTCTCTTCGTGCCCGGCCAGCATGGAGCCGATCATGACCATGGTGGCGCCAAAGCGGATGCTCTTGGCAATGTCGCCATGCTCGCGAATGCCGCCGTCGGCAATGATGGGCTTGGTGGCCACGCGGGCGCACCACTTGACCGCGCTGAGCTGCCAGCCACCGGTGCCAAAGCCGGTCTTGAGCTTGGTGATGCAGACCTTGCCCGGGCCGATGCCCACCTTGGTAGCGTCCGCGCCCCAGTTCTCCAGATCGATCACGGCCTCGGGGGTGGCCACGTTGCCGGCGATCACAAAGCTCGCCGGCAGCTTGTCCTTGATGTAGCCAATCATGGCCTTCACGCTGTCGGCATGGCCGTGGGCAATGTCGATGGTGATGTATTCCGGGGCCAAGCCCAGGGCGACCAGGGTGTCCACCGTGGCGTAGTCCGGCGGTTTGACGCCCAGGGAGATGGACGCGTACAGGTCCTTGGCCTTCATGTCCTTGATGAACTGCACGTTGTCAAAGTCGAAGCGGTGCATCACGTAGAAGTAGCCGTTGCGCGCCAGCCAGACGCAGATCGACTCGTCCACCACCGTCTTCATGTTGGCGGGCACGACCGGGATGCGGAAGCTCCGGCTGCCGAGCTCCACGCTGGCGTCGCATTCCGAGCGGCTGTCCACGCGGCATTTGCGCGGAAGCAGCAGGATGTTGTCGTAATCAAAAATGTCCATGTTCCCAAGCTCCTGTTGCGGTGTTGCAAGAAAAAATCTTTCAAACGTGGGCGCTTGGACTGGGACCGGCCATAAAAAAACCGGGTCCCAATTGCTTGGGCCCGGTGACTGATTGTATACAACTGGCAAAACCCTGCGTGCCTTTCGTCTTTCTACAATCAGGGCATGCTCTTTACCTCTGCCGCCCAGGACGCTTCGCTGTCGCCCTTGCTCTCCACGCTCAACCCCGAACAGCGTGCCGCTGTCACCCTGCCCGCCGAGCACGCGCTGATCCTTGCGGGTGCCGGTTCCGGCAAGACCCGTGTGCTCACCACCCGCATTGCGTGGCTGTTGCAAAACGGGCTGGTCTCGCCGGGCGGTATCCTGGCCGTCACCTTCACCAACAAGGCGGCCAAGGAGATGATGACGCGGCTCTCCAGCATGTTGCCGGTCAATGTGCGCGGCATGTGGATTGGCACCTTCCACGGTCTGTGCAACCGCTTTCTACGCGCGCACTTCAAGGTCGCGAATCTGCCGCAGGCCTTCCAGATTCTGGACACGCAGGATCAGCTCTCCGCCATCAAGCGCTTGTGCAAGCAGAACAACATTGATGATGAGCGCTTTCCGGCCAAGCAGTTGCAGTGGTTCATCGGCGGCTGCAAGGAAGATGGCCTGCGCCCCAACATGGTGGAAGTCCGCGACGAGGAAACCCGGCGCAAGGTCGACATTTACCAGCTCTACGAGGAGCAGTGCCAGCGCGAAGGCGTGGTGGATTTTGGCGAACTGATGTTGCGTTCCTACGAGCTGCTGCGCGACAACGATCCGATCCGAGAGCACTACCAGCGCCGCTTTCGCCACATCCTGATCGACGAGTTCCAGGACACCAACAAGCTGCAATATGCCTGGATCAAGATGCTGGCCGGGCAGGGTACCGATGCAAGCCCCGACACCCCGGGCGGCGCCGTGCTGGCGGTGGGCGATGACGACCAGAGCATCTATGCCTTCCGCGGCGCGCGCGTCGGCAACATGGCCGATTTTGTGCGCGAGTTCGCTGTGCAGCACCAGATCAAGCTGGAGCAGAACTACCGCAGCTACAGCAACATCCTGGATTCGGCCAACGCCTTGATTAGCCACAACAGCAAGCGTTTGGGCAAGAACCTGCGCACTGAGCAGGGCGCCGGTGAACCGGTGCGTGTTTACGAGGCCCCCACCGACTTTGCCGAGGCGCAGTGGATGGTCGACGAGATGAAAAACCTGGTGCGCGACAACGGTACCGAGGCGGGCTACGCACGCAGCGAAATTGCCGTGCTGTACCGCTCCAACGCGCAGAGCCGGGTGATTGAGACCGCGTTATTCAATGCCGGCCTGCCGTACCGCGTCTATGGCGGGCTGCGCTTTTTTGAGCGGGCCGAGATCAAGCACGCGCTGGCGTATTTGCGGCTGCTGGAAAACCCCAACGATGACACCAGCTTCATGCGGGTCGTCAACTTCCCGGCGCGCGGCATTGGTGCGCGCAGCCTGGAGCAGTTGCAGGACGCGGCGCGCGCCACGGGTTGCTCGCTGGCTGACGCGGTCAGTGGCCTGAGCGGGCGCGCCGGCGCGGCCATCGCCGGTTTTGTTGCCAAGATCGACGTGCTGCGCGAGCAGACTGCGGGCATGAACCTGCGCGACATCATTGCGCAAATGCTGGACCAGAGCGGGCTGATTGAGCACTACCGGCTGGATCGCGAAGGCGCGGACCGGCTGGAGAATCTGGACGAACTGGTCAACGCGGCAGAAAGCTTTGTGATGCAGGAAGGTTTTGGCCGCGATGCTGCCGCCATGCTGGTGGCCACCGCCGGTCAGAGCCCGGCCAGCCAGGGGCTGGATGCAGATGCGGCGGCTCTGGCCTTGCCCGGTGACGTGATTGGCGACACAGGAGAGACCCTGTCCCCGCTGGTGGCCTTCCTGACCCATGCAGCACTGGAGGCAGGCGACAACATGGCCGAGGCCGGGCAGGACGCCATCCAGTTGATGACGGTGCACTCCAGCAAGGGGCTGGAGTTTGACGCGGTCTTCATCACCGGCATGGAGGAGGGCCTGTTCCCGCACGAGAACTCGCTGAACGACCGCGACGGCCTGGAAGAAGAGCGCCGGTTGATGTACGTGGCCATCACGCGGGCACGCAAGCGCCTGTACCTGAGCCACTCGCTGTCGCGCATGCTGCACGGTCAAACACGCTTCAACCTCAAGAGCCGTTTCTTTGAGGAACTGCCAGAGGCCTGTCTGAAGTGGCTGACGCCCAAGCAGCAGAATTTCGGGCGCAACTGGAACGCTGAATATGCTATTGATTCAGGAGCGCCTTACGCAGATTTCACGAGGGCTGGAGCCCCATTTGGCCAAACAGTGGCACGCAAGGAAGAGCCCAAGCACGGCCTGCGCTTGGGGCTTCGGGTGTTTCACGCCAAATTTGGTGAGGGCACGGTGCTGACGCTGGAGGGCTCCGGTGACGATGCACGCGCCCAGATCAATTTCCCCCGCCATGGCACCAAGTGGTTGGCGCTCAGCGTGGCCAAGCTGACACCGGTGCCCTGACAACCTGATTTGTACAGACGAAAAAAAGCCCGGTGAGAACCGGGCTTGTCGCCAGCGCAACTGGGTGCAGTGCTTAGCGGGCCGTAGCTGCCGTGGACACCTGCAACAGGCGCGTCACGTCCTTGTCGTTCGGCAGGGCGTAGTCGTAGCCGCGCAGGATGCGGCTGTCTTCGGTGCGCACAAACTTCAGGCTGATGTAGGTGAAGTTGGCGGCGGCCGAGTAGGTGCCCACCAGGACCATGTTGGCGTTGTGGCTGCGGGCAATGTCCTTGATCTCGCGCGACAGCAGCAGTTCGCCGGTTTCTTCGCGGATGAACACGTCGCCACGCAGCTTCATTTCCTTGACGTTGAAGCCAGCAGCGGCCATGTGGGAGGCGTATTGCTCGGACAGCGTGCGACCCAGAGGAGCCGTGCGGCGCATGTCATTGACGTTGACGATGGTGGCCACCAGCACCGGGGTGTCGCCTGTGGGGCCGAGATCAAAACCGGTCACCAGCTTGGCAATGGCATCCTTGTTCAGGGCCACGAACTTGCTGGAGGCAGCGTCTTCGTAGGTGGGGTCCACGCGGACATTGCCGGGGGCGCCGCAACCGGCTAGCAGTGCCGCTGCAGCGGCAACGGAGAGGATCAGTTTGGAGTTCATGGTCCCACCACCTTCATGACTTGGGGAGCCTTGTACTGCAGCAGGGTTGTGTCTGCTTCTTCCACGTAATAGACATCGGTCTTGCGCACCAGATAGCGGCCGCCCGAGGCGATGGTCGTGGTCAGGATCAGCTCGGTTGCCGTGGGGCCACCGGAGCTTTCGCTGGCGATGTAATCGGCACCAACGGCAGCAGCCAGGCCACCGGCCATCTTGTCGCCGAAGTTGGGGTCAAGACCCAGGCCGTAGGCGGCGTACAGGCCGGCCGTGATCATCGTGAAGCGACCCGGCAGGAAATTGGGACGTGGGCTGTTGTGGCGCACCACCTGGGTCTGGTAGGAGACTTCCAGCGCCTGGTCGGGGTACTGTTGCACTACGCGGCCGCTCTTGACCAGATCGGTGATCAGGAAGTTGTTGAAGGCCTTGTCAAATGTCGTCGGGTTGGCGGGCAGAGCCACATACAGATTACCGGAAACCCCGAGTTTGTCCAGGGATTCAAGCGTCTGTTTCACCACATCGTTGGACAACTGGCCCCAGTGGCCGGCAGAGCGGACCTTGGGCTCGACCGTGATCGGGAAGTTAGCGGAGACCGGAATAGGCGACGAGGCACAACCAGCCAGCACGGCGGCGCCCGCTGCGGCCAGTGCCATGAGCTTCAGGGTTTTGGGAATCAAGGTAGCCCCCTTATCCATAGTGAGTAAAACAAAGACGCCAGGTGAGTCGCGCCATCAACGTGTTTCATTATCAGCCGATCCGAACCATAAAAACAAGACAAATCAACACCTTCTACCGCTTTTTTCATGTGGTTTGGGGGATTTGTTGTGGCTTTGGCAACACGTGGGGTGGTCAGCTCCCGTATTCATGTCCATAGGTCGTATTCCCCTTTTTTCCGGAGATCTGCCAGGCGGTACGCTGACCAATCAGGCGCGCCAGATATTCGAGTTCTTCATCGGTGTGGTTGATCATGCGCGCCGGTGTCAGCGCGGAGCGCCCATCTCCACCGGCCTCGGCCCAGACCGCCTGGTGGTAGCTCGATTCGGACACTTCGCGGTCATTGCCGGAGGCTAGGTCCACTACGCCATAGCAATTGCAGAAGTAGGACCGGTTGTTCTGCGCGCCAAAGATCTCGGTATACGTGCCGGTGCCGCGAATGCCCGCCGTCAGCGTGGGGGTGATGATCTGCCGGCTGTTGCCCTTGCCCCAGACGCTGATGACGGCGCCGGTGAACAGGCGCAGCAGGCTGACCGCGCTCAGGCTGCTGCCACGCTCGACCACCATGCTGGAGTTCTGGCGCACATGAAAGGCCGAGTTACCCAACGCGAAGATCAGCGTGGACTTCGGCCCCGTCATGATCTCGTCGCCGGTCTGTACCGATTGGTTGGGTTCCAGCCGTCTGCCGTTGACGGTGGCATCGCCCACCAGTTCCACGATGTTGCCGCGGGCCTGCGCATGGGCGGCACCCAGGCTGCCCACTGCGGTCCAGGCCGCGGCGGCCTGCAGGAAGTTGCGCCGCTGAAACCACAGCAGTTCGTCGTCGGTCCTGCCTTGCAAGCTGTGCTGAGTCATGCGCCTTCTCCTGAGGTGAATTCGAAACTGTCGACAAAGGTGAAATAGATCGAAGTGAAAACCATCGCAGCCATCAACATGGCCACCGGGTACAGGATCATGGTGACCGCTTCAACACTGCCCAACACTCCGACCAGCATGGCCATCACCATGCCAAAAAGAAAAATGACCCCCATCCAGACCAACCCGTAGACCATGAAGGTGCGTATGTTGTTCCAGATGGCCGCCGCACTGAAGAACAAGCCCTTGACCGGTGTGACAGCATGCCAGTGCACCAGCGCCGTTGCATGGCAGAACAGCAGTGACAAGGGCATGTTCAGTGCCGATGCCAACAGCATGGCCAACTGGAAGTCCATGGACTTTTGGGATTCTTCGGATAGCGGTGTGTCCAGCAGGACCGATGCGGCAAATCCGCCACCGTCAACGACGCTGGTGCAGGCCAGGATCAGAAGAATGCCCACCGCGTAGAGCGCGCCAAGGACCAGCATCGCTTTGAACTGGTCACGCCCGGCGCGAAATGGTCTGATCAATACGAGCGGCATGGGGAAATTGCCATTGCTGGCTTCGCGGGTCGCAATCATCAGACCCATGGAAATCCCTGGCATCAGAATCAGCGCCAGTGCCTTGCCCAGGACGGGAAGGGCGCCAACGACCGACATGAGCGCCAGCAGCATGAAAAACAGTCCAGACAGCGCCAGCGGCTGCCGAAAGAACGTCTGCACCCCCGACTTGGCCCATTGGACTCCCCTGATGGCCGGAACGGTGTGGAGTTTCATGCGGTGATCGTGTTGGTGGTCAGGGGGTTGAGGATACGCTGACGCAGTACCCGGTGGAAGTGTTCGGGGTCGTGGGCTTGCAGCAGGTTGGCCTCGCGCGGCAGGTGCAGGTCCCACAGGCGCGACAGCCAGAAACGCAGCGCACCGGCACGCGCCATGGCGGGTAGCAGGCTGCGCTCGGCCTCTTGCAGGGGGCGTACTGCGGTGTAGGCGTCGATGAAGGCGCGGGTGCGTGCCAGGTCGGTGGTGCCTTGGCCCAGGTCGATGCACCAGTCGTTCAGGCACACGGCAATGTCAAACAGCCAGGTGTCGACACCGGCGAAGTAGAAGTCAAAGAACCCGGTCAGCACTGGTGCACCGCCATCGGCGGGTGTCTCGAACATCACGTTGTCGCGGAACAGGTCGGCGTGGATGGGACCGCGCGGCAGCGCGCCGTAGGCCGGCAGCGTGGCTACATGGTGCTGGTAGGCCAGTTCACTGCGCAGCAGGGCGCCCTGCTCAGAAGGGACAAAGGGCAGCACCACCGGCACCGTTTCGTTCCACCAGTCCAGTCCACGCAGATTGGGCTGGCGCATGCCGAAGTCGCGCCCGGCCAGGTGCATGCGAGCCAGCATGGCACCGACCTGCACGCAATGCTGTGCGGTGGGCGCCAGCTCGCTCTTGCCCCGCAGGCGGTTGACTACCGCCGCAGGCTTGCCATTGAGCGTGTGAACCACATCGCCATCGCGGTTGACCGCCGGATCGGGCACTGGCACGCCATGGTGCGCCAGGTGCTTCATCAGGCGCAGGTAGAACGGCAGTTGTTCGGCGCTCAGACGTTCGAACAGCGTCAGGACGTAGGGGGCCTGGTCGGTGGTGACGAAGTAGTTGGTGTTCTCAATGCCACCGGAGCAGCCCTGCATGTCTTGCAGGGTGCCGAGATTGAGGGATTGAAGGAGAGTGTTGGCCTCGTCGAATGAGACCTCTGTATAGACCGCCATGGGGTGCAATTGTAGGGGGAGGGGCATCCCCATTCGGCACTGGCAGAATGCACGCATGACTGACAAGAAAACCCTGCTGCTGGTCGATGGCTCCAGCTACCTGTACCGCGCCTTCTTTGCCGGAGGCGGTGACATGAGCATCACGCTGCCCGACGGCACCGTGCAAAAGACGGGAGCGATCCGCATCATGGTCAACATGATCCAGTCCCTGCGCAAGGAGTACCCGGCCGAGTACGTGGCCTGCGTGTTCGACGCCAAGGGACCGACCTTCCGCGACGCCATCTACCCCGCGTACAAGGCCCATCGCGACCCCATGCCAGACGACCTGCGCAGCCAGATAGCGCCCATCCACGAGGTGGTGCGCCTGCTGGGCTGGCCGGTGCTGGACGTTCCCGGCGTGGAGGCCGATGACGTAATTGGCACGCTGGCGGTGGCAGCGGCCAGTCAGGGCGTCGAGGTCATCATCAGCAGTGGCGACAAGGACCTGGCCCAACTGGTCAACGAGCACATCACCATCATCGACACCATGAACGGCAAGCGCCGCGACCTGGCCGGGGTGGAGGCCGAGTTTGGCGTGCCCGCGCGCCTGATGCTGGACTACCAGACCCTGGTCGGCGACACGGTGGACAACGTGCCCGGTGTGCAAAAGGTCGGCCCCAAGACAGCGGTGAAGTGGCTGCAGGAATACGGCTCGCTGCAGGGCGTGGTCGACAACGCGGCCGCCATCAAAGGTGTGGTTGGTGAGAACCTGCGCAAGGCGCTGGACTGGCTGCCAACCGGCCGCGCGCTGCTGACGATTAAGACTGACTGCGATCTGGATGGATGGGTGCCAGGGTTGCCTGCTATGGATTCAATAGCAGTCGGTGCACAGGATACGGGGGCTCTGCGCGGATTTTGTGAAAAATACGGGTTCAAGGGCCTGGCCAAGTCGCTGGAAGCCCAGGCGGCGAACGGAAATGGGACTCCAGGAAATGGGGTCGGATCCGCGAAGCGAAGCGCAGACGGCTCTGACCCCATTTCCGGGCGAGCATCCAATAGTGCCCCGGGGCTGTTCGACGACGACACTTCCTCCGACCCCCATTCCTACGCCACCATCCTCACCTGGGACCAATTCGACACCTGGCTCGCCAAACTGCAGGCCGCGGAACTCACCGCACTGGACACCGAAACCACGTCGCTGGACGAAATGCGCGCCGAGATCGTCGGCATCTCCTTCAGCGTCCAGCCCGGTGAAGCCGCCTACATCCCGCTGACCCACCGCTACCCCGACGTGCCCACGCAGCTCAACCGAGAAGCCGTGCTGGCCAAGCTCAAGCCCTGGCTGGAAAACCCCAAGGCCTTGAAGCTGGGCCAGCACATCAAATACGACCGTCACGTCTTTGCCAACCACGGCATCGAGGTGCAGGGCTACGCCCATGACACCATGCTGCAAAGCTATGTGCTGGAAGCGCATATGCCGCACGGCCTCTCCAGCCTGGCCGCGCGCCATGTGGGACGCAGCGGCATCAGCTACGAGGATCTGTGCGGCAAGGGCGCCAACCAGATTCCGTTTGACCAGGTGGACATTGCCAAGGCCGCCGAATATTCCTGCGAAGACTCGGACCAGACGCTGGATGTGCACCGCGTGCTGTGGCCGCAACTCGAAGCGAATGACAAGCTCAAGTTCATCTACGAGTTGGAAATCGCCAGCAGCGAGACGCTGTACCGCATCGAGCGCAATGGCGTGCTGATCGACGCGCCGACGCTCGCGCGGCAAAGCCATGAACTCGGTCAACGCATCCTGCAACTGGAAACCGAGGCCTATGCCATTGCCGGCCAGCCCTTCAACCTGAGCAGCCCCAAGCAGCTGGGCGAAATCTTCTTTGACAAGCTCGGTATGCCAGTGGTGAAGAAGACCGCCACCGGCGCACGCAGCACCGATGAGGAAGTGCTGGAAAAGCTGGCCGAGGACTATCCGCTGCCTGCCAAGCTGTTGGAGCACCGCAGTCTTGCCAAGCTCAAGGGCACGTACACGGACAAGCTGGCCCAACTGGCGCTGCCGCGCACGGGCCGCGTGCACACACACTACGCGCAGGCCGTGGCGGTGACCGGGCGTCTGTCCAGCAACGACCCTAACCTGCAGAACATCCCCATCCGCACGCCGGAAGGCCGGCGCGTGCGCGAGGCCTTTGTAGCGCCCGCGGGCAGTGTGATTGCCAGTGCCGATTACTCCCAGATCGAGCTGCGCATCATGGCCCACATCAGTGATGACGCGGCGCTGCTCAAGGCCTTCCATGACGGACTGGACGTGCACCGTGCCACCGCCGCCGAGGTGTTTGGCGTGGCAGTGGACCATGTGACCAGCGAACAGCGCCGCTACGCCAAGGTCATCAACTTCGGCCTGATCTACGGCATGAGCGCCTTTGGTTTGGCGCGCAATCTGGGCATCGACAACACGGCGGCCAAGAACTACATCCAGCGCTACTTTGAACGCTACCCCGGCGTGAAGCAGTACATGGAGGTGACCCGCGAGACCGCGCGAAAACAGGGCTACGTGGAAACCGTGTTTGGCCGGCGCCTGCAACTGGGCGGCATCCAGAACGCCAAGGGTGCGCAACTGGCCGGCCTGGAGCGCGCCGCCATCAACGCGCCCATGCAGGGCACGGCGGCCGACCTGATCAAGCTCAGCATGAATGCGGTGCAGCAGGTGCTGGATGCTGAAGCGCGCGGCACGAAGATGATCATGCAGGTGCACGACGAACTGGTGTTCGAGGTGCCAGAGAACGAGGTGGATTGGGTGAGGACGGAAATCCCGCGCCTGATGGCCGGCGTCGCCGAGCTGAAGGTTCCGCTGCTGGCCGAGGTGGGCGTCGGGCCCAACTGGGACAAGGCGCATTGACATTGATTTTCAACAACGACAACACTGATGAGGAGCACCATGACTGATTCCAGCAAACGCGGATTCCTGCAAACCAGCGCCCTGATGGCGACCGGCGCGGTGGTGGGTTGTGCCTCGCCCGGCACGGCGGCCGTTGCCCCGGCCGCACCCTTTGCCGTGCCGGCCACTTACATCCCCATTGCGGGCAGCGGCGAGCAGTTTCCGGTGCGCCGCATCTACTGTATCGGCCGCAACTACGCGGCGCATGCCATCGAGATGGGCTCCGACCCCAGCCGCGAGCCGCCGTTCTTCTTCCAGAAGCCTACTGACGCCATCCAGGTGGTGCTGCCCGGCACGGTGGCCGATCACCCGTACCCCACGCTGACCAGGAACTACCACTACGAGGTGGAGCTGGTGGCAGCGCTGTCAAAAGGCGGGCGCAACATCCCCATCGACAAGGCATTGGAGCTTGTGTACGGTTATGCCGTGGGCCTGGACATGACGCGGCGCGACCTGCAGCGCGGCATGGGCGACCAGAAGAAGCCCTGGGAGATTGGCAAGAGCTTCGACCACTCGGCCCCCATTGGCCCCATCCACCCGGTGGCACAGGTGGGCCACTACACCAAGGGCGCCATCTGGCTCAAGGTCAACGGTCAGACCAAGCAAAGCGCCACGCTGAACCACATGATCTGGTCGGTAGCTGAGCAGATCTCCAAGTTGTCCGAGGCGTTTGAATTGTTCCCAGGCGACATCATCTATTCCGGCACGCCCGAGAACGTCGGACCGGTGGTCCGGGGTGATGTCATCGAATGCCATATCGATGGCCTGCCGGAGCTCAGCGTCAAAATTGTCTGAGTCTGCAGAAAACACCGACCTGCGTCAGAATAGCCCGGCCCACCCGCGAGGTGCCGGTTTCACCACCTATTTTTTTCTGAAGGACCCCACGCCATGCTCACAGTTGACCAGACAGACGAGTTCAACGCCCTGCTGCCCGGCAGAAGCACCGAAGCCGGTGCCACGCGTCGCACCGCACTCAAGACCGCTCTGGGCGTGGGTTATGCCGCTGCAACCCTGCCCATCATGGCGCAGACCGCCATCCAGACTGCGTCCACCGGGCTGAATGTGGGTCAGGCAACCGTTGACGTGAATGGCTTTGCCGTGCCGTTCTATTTCGCCAAGCCGCAAGGCAAGACCCACCTGCCGGTGATCCTGGTGGTGCAGGAGATTTTTGGCGTGCACGACTACATTGCCGACATTTGCCGCCGCTTTGCCAAGGCCGGCTATCTGGCTATTGCACCCGAGCTGTATGCCCGCCAGGGCGACCCCCGCGCCTACGCCGACATGGGCAAGCTGATGGCCGAGGTGGTATCCAAGGTGCCGGATGCCCAGGTCATGGGCGACCTGGATGCGGCCGTGCAATGGGCAGGCGAGAACGGAGGCAACCTGAAGAAGGTAGGTATCACCGGATTCTGCTGGGGCGGGCGTATCACCTGGCTGTATGCCGAACAGAGCAAACACGTCAAAGCGGGCGTGGCCTGGTATGGCCGTTTGGTGGGGACGCCAACCGAGCTGACACCCAAGCACCCGCTGGAGCTGGCTGCTGGCCTGAAGGGGCCGGTACTGGGCTTGTATGGCGGCCAGGACGGCGGCATTCCGCTGACCACGGTCAACCAGATGAAGGACGCGCTGGCCGAGGCCGGCGCCAAGGGCAATGCGGCGGCCAGGGCCAGCGAGTTTGTGGTGTACCCTCAGGCACCCCACGCCTTCCACGCCGACTACCGCCCCAGCTACCGCCAGGATGCGGCAGAAGATGGCTGGAAGCGTGCGCTGGCGTGGTTCAAGACCCATGGCGTTGCCTGACGGCGCACCGGTATCCCCTGTGCCGACCGCCCCGTGGGGCGGTTTTGTTTTTGTGTTGATAGGAAAATAGGGCGCTAGCCCTCTAGGAATCTGCGTAACACGCTATGACATTGATAGCAATCATCATCGGAACCCTGGTCGCCGGTATTGGCTCCGTGTGGCTGGCAGCCGCCTTGAGCTTTGGCGCGCTGGCCCGCTACACCCAGCACATGCTCAGCTTGGCCGCCGGCGCGCTGATGGCCACCGCCTTCATGCATCTGCTGCCCGAGGCGTTCGAGAGCCAGGCCGGTGCACACGACCTGTTCCTGACGCTGCTGCTGGGGCTGGTGTTCTTCTTCCTGCTGGACAAGGCCGAACTCTGGCACCACGGCCACGAGCACCACCACGAATCGGTCCATGCCCACGATCATGACCATGGGCATGACGGAAACACCCACCCGCACCACCACGGCCATGCCACCGTGCACATCCATGACCACGGTGCGCCGCAGCCCGGCAGTTGGGCGGTGCTAACGGGCGACAGTGTGCACTGCTTTGGCGACGGCATCCTGATCGCGTCCGCCTTCATGGCCGACATGCGCCTGGGCGCCATTGCCGCACTGGCCGTGCTGGCGCACGAGGTGCCCCACCACATGGGCGATCTGATGGTGCTGCGTTCTGGCGCTAGCAACAAGCGCATGGCGCTGGTCAAGGTGTCGCTGGCCGGTGCGGTGACGGCCCTGGGTGGCATGGCCGGCTATTGGCTGGTGGATTTTCTGCACGACTACCTGCCGTACTTCCTGGTGGTAGCGTCCAGCAGCTTTGTCTATGTGGCGCTGGCCGACCTGATTCCGCAGTTGCAAAAGCGCCTGTCGCTGTCGGAGACACTGGCCCAGATCACCTGGCTGGTCATCGGCATTGGCATGGTTACGCTGATCAGCGGTCTGGGGCACGGACACTGAGGCTGCGGGGGCGGAATTAGCCTTGGGCAACCGGCGACGAAGGCTCGTTGCACCACTCGCTCCAACTCCCGGCAAACAGCGCGGTGCGCCCTAGGCCGGCTACTTCCATGGCGATGATGTTGGGCACGGCGCTGACGCCGCTGCCGCAGTGGTGCACCACGCTGGCCGGGTTGCGAGCGCCCAGCAGCGCCAGGAATTCGGCCTTCAATTGCTCGGCGGGCTTGAAGCGGCCATCGGCGCCGATGTTTTGGGTGAAGGGGCGGTTCAGTGCGCCGGGGATGTGGCCTGCCACCGGGTCGAGCGGCTCCACCTCTCCGCGGAATCGGGGCGCGCCGCGTGCATCGATCAGCGTCTGGGCCTGGTCGCCGGTGCTGCGGCCCAGGCGTTTTGCTACGGTTTTGATAGTGACCAGCGCAGTCTTTTCGAGGGCTAGAGTGAAATTGGCTGTAGAGTCATGGGCTGGTGCGCCACTGGCGACGGTGCCGCCCGCCGCCTGCCAGGCCTGCAGGCCGCCGTCGAGCACGGCTACGTTTTCATGCCCGGCCCACTTCAGCATCCACCACAGGCGGCCGCAGTAGTTGGCGCCCTGGCGGTCATAGACCACGGCCTGCATGGTGTTGGCAAAACCCACGGAGCCCAGCCAGGCGGCAAAGGCCTCGCGCGTGGGCAGGGGGTGGCGTCCACCGGACGCGCTGGTGCCCGCTGCGGCCTTGCCGGTGGTCGGGTCCTTGGCGGCGCTCAAGTGCTGGTCCAGGTGGGCGTAGACGGCGCCGGGGATGTGGGCCTCGGTGTACTGCGCTTCACCAGCCTGGGGCTGGGTCAGATCGAAACTGCAGTCAAACACCATGCAGGGCTGGCCGCTGGCCAGCAGGGGCTGGAGCTGTTTGGCTGAGATCAGCGTGGTGTAGGGCATGGCAGCTTCCTCAATGGTCTTCGGCGGGGGTGTTCGGCATGGCGCGGGCGCGCAAGGCGGTGGCCAGTATGCCGCTGGTGACGATGGTGGCAATGCCGGCCCAGCCGATGGGGGCGATGCGGTCGCCAAACAGTACCAGACTGTAGATGGACGCAAACACGATGCCGCTGTACTGCATGCTGGCCACCACCAGGGTAGAGCCGTGGCTGTAGGCGCGGGTCATGCACCACTGTCCAAGGGACGCCAGCACGCCGATGGGAATGACCCAGGCCGCGGCCGTGAAGCTGACCTCGGACCAGGGCGTAAGCCCCGTGAACAGGGAGCCGACCGCTCCCACGATGACCGTGCCGACAGAAAAATAGAACACGGTGCGCACCTCGGGCTCACCGATCTTGCCCAGCGCCGTGACCTGCATATAGGCCAGCGCCGCGCCCATGCCTGACAGCAGGCCGACGACGCCGGCAAACAACTGGTCATGGTCAATCGTGGGGCGCAGGGCCATCACCACGCCGGCAAAGCCCAGCAGCACCGTGCCCAGCAGGGGCCCCTGGCGCTGGGCCTGGCCGTAGAGTAGGGCGCCGCCGACAATGAAGGCCGCCACCCAGACGCCACTCATGTAGTTCAGCGTCATGGCGGTGGCCACCGGCAGGTGGGCAATCGCATAGAACCAGGCACTTAGCGACAGGATGCCGATGGCGCTGCGCCACACATGCATCATGGGCACGGGGGTGCGCAGAGCGGTGCCGCGCGCGCGCAGCACCACTGCCATGAAAATCACGCTGACGATACCGCGGTAGAAGACCAGCTCCAGGGTGCCAAAGCTGGCGGAAGCAAACTTGACCCCGACTGCCATGGTGGCAAACAGGAAAGACCCTGCCACCATCCACAGCGCTTGCACTAGATGGTTCCCAGCTGTCGGCGATACCACTCGTGGAAGTGCGGCATGCCGTCTTCCATCGGGCTCTGGTACGGGCCGACCTCGTTGTCGCCACGGGCCAGCAGGGCGGCGCGGCCGGCGTCCATGCGCTCGCCGATTTCGTCGTCCTCGATGCAGGTCTCGTTGTAGGCAGCCTGCTGGGCCTCGACGAATTCGCGCTCGAAGGCGACGATTTCCTCGGGGTAGTAGAACTCCACCATGTTCATGGTCTTGGTCGGGCTGATCGGGTGCAGCGTCGACACGGTCAGCACATGCGGGTACCACTCCACCATGATGTGGGGGTAGTAGGTCAGCCAGATGGCGCCCTGCTCGGGCGGCTTGCCATTTCGGTAGGCCAGCAGGGCCTTCTGCCAGCGCTCGTACACGGGGGAGCCGCCGGTGGTGTCGGCCTTGGCTAGTTGCGCGGCCACGCCCACGGTCTGCACCGAGAAGTTGTCGGCAAACTGCCAGCGCAGGTCGTCACAGGTCACAAACTTGCCCAGACCGGGGTGGAAGGGGCCGACATGGTAGTCCTCCAGATAGACCTCGATGAAGGTCTTCCAGTTGTAGTTGCACTCGTGCATGACCACCTTGTCGAGCACAAAGCCCTCGAAGCTGAGTGCATCGCGCAGGCGCATGCCGGCCAGGTCGGCTGCCACATCACGGCCGTTCTGCTCGAACAGCAGGCCGTTCCACTCCTGCAGCGGGTAGTTCTTCAGGTTCAGGCAGGGGTCGGTGGCGAAATGCGGGGCGCCGATCAGCGTGCCAGCGGGCAGGGGCGCGCCATTGGTGTGGGCGCCGCTGTAGGTCCAGCGGTGCAGCGGGCAGACGATATTGCCACCGGCGCTGGCGACCTGGCGGCCATGGTCCGTGACCGGGCTGACCAGGGAGTCGCGGCCCTTGAGCATGATGGCCTGGCGGTGGCGGCAGACGTTGGACACCAGCTCCACGCCGCTGGCATTGCGCACCAGGGCGCGCCCTTCCTGCTCCTGCGGCAGGGCGTAGTAGTCCCCGACGTTGGGCACGGCTGAGGTGTGCCCCACATAACGGGGCCCTTGCTGAAAGATACTTTGCATTTCGCGCTGGAACAGCGCTTCGTCAAAATAGCTTGAAACTGGTAGTTGGCACGTGGCCGGCTGCAGTTGAAGACTTAAATCAGACATGTTGTCCTGACCTAAAGACTCCCCACAGGGGGATGCGCTCCATGGCGCGGTAAAGGGATGCCGGCCACTGCGTAGCGGTGTGACCGGAGGCGAGAGGGGGGGATTGTACCCGGGGGCACAGGTCGCTCCGCCAGCGCCTAAAATCGCGGTTTACCCTTTTCTGACCGATCCAGTCCCAACCCCATGCCCAAGGCCAGTGCCCGACCCGTTTCCGCTGCCGACGCTCCCGTTGCCAGCGCCTTGCCCGCGACCTATGAGGCCGCCATGACCGAACTGGAACAGCTGGTTGGCCAACTGGAGTCCGGCGAAATGCCGCTGGAGCAACTGCTCACGGGCTACCAGCGCGGCGCACAGTTGCTGCAGCACTGCCGCGACAAGCTGCAGGCCGTGGAAGACCAGATCAAGGTGCTGGACGAAGGCACACTCAAGGCCTGGAAGCCCCAATGAACGCAATGATCGACGAGGCGCCCGTCGCGCGCCAGGAATTTGACCTCGATGCCTGGAGCGGCGTTCGCCTGACCCAGGTTGAGCAGGCGCTGGACCGCTGGGTCACGGCCGAGGCCCCGCTGGGCCTGGACCACGGCGCCCCCGCGCAACTGGTGGAAGCCATGCGCTACGCCGTGCTGGATGGCGGCAAGCGCCTGCGCCCCCTGCTGGTGCTGGCCTCGCACGAGGCTGTCAGCGACGCGGGCGATGCCGGCTCACGCCACGCCGCCATGCGCGCCGCCTGTGCGGTGGAGCTGATCCACGCTTATTCCCTGGTCCACGATGACATGCCGTGCATGGACAACGATGTGCTGCGCCGTGGCAAACCCACCGTGCATGTGCAGTTTGGCGAGGCCAGCGCCCTGCTGGCTGGCGACGCCCTGCAGGCCCTGGCCTTTGAGTTGCTGACGCCGCAGGACGGCACAGTCGCACCGGCCATGCAGGCGCGCCTGTGCGCGCTGCTGGCGCGTGCCGCCGGCAGTGCCGGCATGGCTGGCGGCCAGGCCATTGACCTGGCCAGCGTCGGTCTGCCCCTGACCGAGACGCAGTTGCGCAAGATGCACGAACTCAAGACCGGTGCCCTGCTCAAGGCCAGCGTGGTCATGGGCGCCGCGTGTGGCGCCCCCGATGCCCAGGCCCTGCAGGCACTGCAGACCTATGGCTCGGCCATCGGCCTGGCGTTTCAGGTGGTGGACGACATTCTGGACGTGACGGCGGACTCCAGTACGCTGGGCAAGACCGCCGGCAAGGATGCCGACAACAACAAGCCGACCTATGTGTCGCTGATGGGCCTGCAGGCCAGCCAGGCCTACGCCCAGCGCCTGCTGGGGCAGGCGCTGGCGGCGCTGGACGGCAGTGGCTTGGCTGGCACCCAGGCCTTGCGCGCGCTGGCCGACATGGTTGTCAACCGCGCCAGCTGAACCCAGGTCTTATAGTCAAAATGGCCGCTAGCCCTCGAAATCATTGCGTAAGAAGCTACTAAAAATATAGCATATGCCCCACCAAAAGTACCCCTTGCTGCACACCATCAATGACCCGGAAGACCTGCGCCTGGTGCCGCGTGACCAGTTGCGGGAGTTGACCGACGAGCTGCGTGCCTTTCTGCTGGAAAGTGTGGCCAAGACCGGCGGGCATCTGAGTTCCAACCTGGGCACGGTGGAGTTGACCGTGGCCCTGCACTACGTCTACAACACGCCGGAAGACCGCATCGTCTGGGACGTGGGCCACCAGACCTACCCGCACAAGATCCTGACCGGGCGGCGCGACCGCATGACGACTCTGCGCCAGTTGGGTGGGCTGTCGGGCTTTCCGCAGCGCGCCGAGAGCGCCTACGACACCTTTGGCACGGCGCACTCCAGCACCTCCATCTCAGCCGCGCTGGGCATGGCGATGGCGGCCAAGATCCAGGGCGTGGACCGGCACGCGATTGCCGTCATCGGCGATGGCGCCATGACAGCCGGCATGGCCTTCGAGGCGTTGAACAACGCCGGTGTGGCGGACTGCAACCTGCTGGTCATCCTCAACGACAACGACATGAGCATCAGCCCGCCAGTCGGTGCGCTGAACCGCTACCTGGCACAGTTGCTCAGCGGGCGTTTCTACGCCGCGGCCAAGAACGTCGGTAAGAACGTGCTCAAGGGTGCACCGCCGCTGTTCGAACTGGCCAAGCGCTTGGAGGAGCACGCCAAGGGCATGGTGGTGCCGGCCACGCTGTTCGAGAAATTCGGCTTCAACTACATCGGTCCCATCGACGGTCATGACCTGGATTCGCTGATCCCCACGCTGGAGAACATCCGCCTGCTCAAGGGCCCGCAGTTTCTGCACGTCGTCACCAAGAAGGGCCAGGGCTACAAGCTAGCCGAGGCCGATCCGGTGTCCTACCATGGCCCGGGCAAATTTGATCCGGCCGTAGGCCTGGTCAAACCCGCTACTCCGCCCAAGCCCACCTTCACCCAGGTGTTTGGCCATTGGCTGTGCGACATGGCCGCGGCCGATGCACGCCTGGTCGGCATCACGCCCGCCATGCGCGAAGGCTCCGGCATGGTGGAGTTTGAGCAGCGCTTCCCGGAGCGTTACTTCGATGTGGGCATTGCCGAGCAGCATGCCGTGACCTTTGCCGCCGGTCTGGCCGCCGAGGGCCTCAAACCCGTGGTGGCGATCTACTCCACCTTCCTGCAGCGCGCCTATGACCAGCTGATCCACGATGTGGCCATCCAGAACCTGCCCGTGGTGTTTGCACTGGACCGCGCCGGTCTGGTCGGTGCCGATGGCGCCACGCACGCCGGCGCCTATGACATCGCCTACCTGCGCTGCATTCCCAATATCAGCGTGGCCTGCCCGGCCGATGAGGCCGAATGCCGCCAACTGCTCTCCACCGCGTTTGCGCAAAACCACTCGGTGGCCGTGCGCTATCCGCGTGGTGCCGGCGCCGGTGTGGCCGTGCAGCCGGGGCTGGAGACACTGCCCTTCGGCAAGGGCGAGATTCGCCGCCCGGGCAAGGGGATTGCCATCCTGGCCTTTGGCACCTTGCTGTACCCGGCGCTGGAGGCCGCGCAGGCGCTGGGCGCAACGGTGGTCAACATGCGCTGGGCCAAGCCGCTGGACACCGAACTGCTGCTGCAGGTGGCGCGCAGCCACCAGGCCCTGGTCACGGTCGAAGAAGGCTGCCTGATGGGTGGTGCCGGCAGCGCCGTGCTGGAGGCCTTGCACGCTGCAGAGGTTGAGGTGCCCGTATTGCAACTGGGCCTGGAAGACACCTTTATCGAGCACGGTGATCCGGCACGTCTGTTGACGCTGCAGGGTCTGGATGCGCAGGGCATACAGGCGTCCATCGCGCGGCGCTTTGCCAGCCTGATTGCGCCGCTGGCGCGTGCGGCGTAACTTGGAAAGTCTTGCAAAATCCTGAAGAGCAGCGCATCCAGCGCTTCTCAAGGGAAAACCCGCGCCTGCAGGGAGTTAGTGCTTCCTACAATGCTCGGTGACTCATAGCAGTCCTTGTCGCACGGAGACACCGTACGGCGAGATTGTTTCAATCCTCTCTTGGAGTACTTCTAATGGATCGTCGTTCAATTCTTAGACACGCAGGCATTGCCGGCGTTCTGGCCGCAGGCGCTGCGCCCGCTGTCCATGCCCAGGCCGCCATTCGCTGGCGTCTGGCATCCAGCTTCCCCAAGTCGCTGGACACCATCTACGGTGGTGCCGAAGTGTTTGCCAAGGCTGTCAAGGCCATGTCCGGCGGCAAGTTTGAAATTTCCGTGCATGCTGGCGGCGAATTGATGCCTCCCTTTGGTGTGATCGATGGTGTTCAAAACGGCACCGTCGAGATGTGCCATACGGTCCCTTATTACTTCTACGGCAAGAACCCGGCATTCGCGCTGGGTTCTGCGGTTCCGTTTGGACTCAATGCGCGCCAGATGAATGCCTGGATGTTGCACGGCAATGGTCGCAAGTTGATGAACGAGTTGTACGCGGGATACAACATGGTCAGCTTTGCTGGCGGCAACACCGGCACGCAAATGGGTGGCTGGTTCCGCAAGGAAATCAAGTCCGCAGCAGACTTCAAGGGCCTGAAGATGCGTCTGGGAGGTGCACTGGTCGGTGACGTGATGACCAAGCTGGGTGCCGTTCCGCAAAGCATTCCTGGTGGCGAGATTTACCAGGCGCTGGAAAAAGGCACCATTGATGCGGCTGAGTGGGTCGGTCCCTATGACGACCAGAAGCTGGGCTTCAACAAGGTCGCTCCCTACTACTACTACCCCGGCTGGTGGGAAGGCGGTCCTGAGGTTGACTTCTTTATCAACCAGAAGGCGCTGGACAGTCTGTCGGCTGAAAACAAGGCGATTGTCGATGCCGCCAGCCAACTCGCTGCAGTCGATATGCTCGCAAAATACGACGCGTTCAATCCCAAGGCACTGAAACAATTGGCAGCTGCAAAGACCAAGATTCTGCCGTTCTCGCAAGACGTGCTGACCGCTTCGTTCAAGGCATCCATGGAAGTTTTTGCCGAGAACGATGCCAAGAGCCCCGAGTGGAAGAAGATTTACGCCGACCTGCGCGAGTTCCAGCGCGATCAGGTTCTGTGGTTCCGCTTTGCGGAATCCCGCTTCGACAGCTTCATGGCGTCGCAAAAACTGTAAGCCGGTTTCGCACCCAACAAAAAACCCCGCAATTGCGGGGTTTTTTTATGCGTTGCGCTATTCGGATGCAGTCGCCTAAGACTAACGAGCTTTGGCATAGCGCCGAAGAGGAACCGGAATCGTGATTTGGCTTCCTAATTGCATTGCCGGTTTGCTGTGAGAGTCTTAACGTGCTCGAAGCGGCGCTTAAAGACGCATTGCCGAAGTAGACATTTGTGATCTGCCTCGTCCAAAGCTGTCGTAGGACTCTGCAGCCCGACAGTCGGCGTTGTGTCACTGCCATGAACAACCGGAGCCCTCTTCATTGGCCAAGAACGGTCGTTTACTCGAAAGAAAAACGACCGTACTATGTGCAGATTACTGGCGGACCGCAGTTCATTAAGGTTTGACGATCTCCGCAGCCGGAAACACCTTGCCTCCTACTACGGTACCCCAAATGGGGATGTCCTTGATGACAGCCGGCTTGACGGTATAGGGGTCCTTGTCCAGTACGGTGAAGTCGGCCAGCTTGCCAGGCTCCAGTGTGCCCACCTTGTCATCAATGCCTAGAACATATGCGGCATCTGAGGTCACCATGCGCAGTGCACTTTGCAAGCCTACGGTTTGATTGGGGCCCAGGGTTCGCGTTCCTGATTGACCCAACCGCGTCATTGCCAGTGTCACGGCCAGCAAAGGCTTCGGTGGCCCAATGGGGAAGTCAGAATGAATGGTTGTGGGAACACCCTCACTCACCAAGGTGCCAATGGGAGCCAGGTCCTCTGCACGGTCGGTACCGAAGGTCTTGGGGTACATCTCGCCACGTAACCATACGTAGTAGATGTTGACGTTGGCCGACGCGCCCAGGGCCTTCATGGCACGAATTTGGTCGTAACGTGCCATGCCGAAGTGCTCGAAGGTGAAGCGGTGATCCAGGCGGGGGTATTGTGCGGTCAACTTGCGCAGTGCAGCGATGGTGGCGTCCTGTGCCTCAACTCCTATGGAGTGCACGAAGATCTGTTGGCCGTCCTTCCACCAGGGCTCCATCAGGCCGGCCAGCTTCTCGGGCGGCGTCACCCAGATACCCTCGGTGCCGTCGGTGTAGCCTGCGGCGCCGGGTTTGAAAGTCAGGCCATTGAAGCTGTCGTCGGTAAAGAGCTTGATGCCACGGAACATCAGGTGGTCGGTGCTTTTCTTCTGCAGTTCGTGCACGGCGTCCATGGCTTTTTCGGGCGAACCATGTTTTGCCAGATAACTATGCAGGGCGGGGATGGCTACCAGCCGCTGCGGGGTCTGAGGGGCGTTGTAAACGCTGCTGAGCAAAGCCGGTTCGGCGTCCACCGAGAAGATGCCCAGGGAGTGCTCGGTGGAAGTGGTGATGCCGTTGCGGCGGTTCATGTCGATCTGGCTTTTCATCATGCGCATGGCCTCGGCCGGCTGCATCTTGTGCGCGATGAGCGGCAGGATCACATAGGAGGCCGCGGAAACGCCCAGAAACTGGCCGTTGAATTGGCCATTCGCGTCCCTCCCCACACCGGGAATCTTGATGTCCGACGGTATCTTCTTTTGCTCGATGACAAATGTGTTGGTGTATCCGTGGTGTTGTGATGCGTCCCACACCAGCACCGGACGTGTGGTGGAAATGGCGTCCAGATCTGCACGCGTGAGGTGGCGCCCCATGGCCGGCACGTCCCAGCCCCAGATCAGCAGCGGGGCCGCCGGGTCCTTGAGTGCAGCTTCGTACTGGCGGATGCGCGCGAAGGCCTCGGCTTCGTCCTTGACCCCCCGAATGTCCGGGCCATAGGCCTGCACCGTGTCCAGCGAGGCAATCATGGGCAGGCTGGTGGTGATGGAGCCCAGAAACGGATGCTGGTGAGGATCAATGAAGCCAGGAAACACCGTCTTGTCCGCAAAACGCCGGTCCACCGTGGTGGGTACGCGGCTGGTCCATGGCTTCAGGTCATCCAGCGAATCGCCGATGCTGACGACGCGCTCATTGCATACTGCCACGGCCTTGGCTTCCGGACGGCCGGGATTCATGGTGTAGAACTTCTTGGCCACATAGACCGTCAGTTGCTCGCATTTGGCGACCCCTGCGGTGCCCGGTGCGGCGCTCGCCGCGAGGGTGGTGCCGGCCCAGCCCAGCACGGCGAGAGCGGTCATCACGGGTTTGATCTGCATGCTTGTCTCCTAGTTGTTGTGAGTTGCGGCCCAGTCTAGGGATTTATAGGTATGTTGTGAAATGCATAATTGGTGCAACATTCATGCAATGAACGCAGATATTGAATTTCGCGACCTGCACCACATCCTGCTGCTGGCAGAGGAAATGAATTTTTCCCGCGCAGCGCTGCGGGCAAACCTTTCACAGACGGCCTTCAGCCGCAGTGTCCAGGCCATCGAGCTCCGCTATGGATTGCGTCTGTTCGACCGCAGCACACGGCGGGTCAGCCCCACAGCCGCTTGCCGTCAGTTGTTGGACAGGGGGCGCGAGGTGTTGGCCCGGGCACGGGACCTCAGCCGGGAAATGCAATACCTGGCGGGCTCGCTGGGGGGCGAGCTGTGTTTTGGCGCCAGCCTATTGGGCGTTGATTGCTTCCTGCAGGGACTGTTGCCCGAGATGAAGCGTGCGAGCCCCCAGCTCAAGCTGAATATCGAAGTGGCGCAGTGGTCACTTCTGCTTCAGCATTTGGACGCGGAGCGCATCGAATTCTTTGTCGCCTATCCGAGTACTCTGGTGGATGACCCGCGCTTTCAGGTGACGCACCTGCCCCCCCAGCCGGCCTCGGTGTTCTGTCGGCCCGATCACCCCCTCACGCGCAGCCGCCAGCGCCTGGGCATGGGCGATCTGTTGCCCTATCCCTGGGCCAGCATACAGTTCGCCGGCGAAATCAAGGAGCAATTGCGCCAGCTCAGTGGCGCACAGCGCGTGGAAAACCTGCCCGTGGCCATGAACTGTGACAACAAAGACCTGCTGCGCGACATGGCGCGGCACAGCGATCACCTGCTGTTCACCTGGACGGCCTGGGTATCACCGGACCTGGAGCAAGGGCTTCTGGTCGACCTGCGCGAGCGCCTGCGCCCCAAGGTGCCTGATCTCGCCTTTCAGCTACCATGCGCCATCGTGCGCCTTGCGGACCGCACGCCCTCGCCACTCGCCAAGGTGCTCATTCGGATGATCGAGCGCAAGGCCGCGGGTCAACGTTGACAACTCCGTTGGAGCAACTAACAGTATGGACCAACGGTCTTTTTTGCGAGGCACCATGCAGTTGACGAGAACCACTGCAATACGCGGCTTCGTTACCCTGGTCGCCTGCCTATGCCCTGGCATGTCAGGCAATGCTCTGGCCCAGGAAATCAGGATTTCCGCAGCCTATTCCATGCAGCCGTTTAGCCCTGCACTTGAAAAAGTTGTACGGTCCGCGGGATTCTCTCCACACATTACTTTTTATCCAGGAGAACGCTCGTTTCGTATGCTGACAAATGGCGATGTCGACGCGGAATTTACACGCACCAAGCCCGCAATTGCGTCCATTCAGGAACATGTTTCCTTGGTTGGTCCCATCGCATGTGTCGAAGGCGTTGCCTTTTCGCGCACGGATGGGGCCATACATATTTCCAATGTGCAGGACCTTCAGAATTTGAAAGTGGGCATCCCGTCTGTACACAAGACAGCACTCATATTTTCCGAAAAGAATCGCCTGAATGTCGAAATTGTGCCGAAGCGGGAATCGGTTTTCTTGATGCTGAACGCCGGGCGGATTGACGTTGCAATCGACGCCAGATTGGATGGCCACATCGTGCTACAGAATGAAAAGCTGGACGGGAAAATCTCGGAGACAGGACCCGTGCTATTTTCAGAACCAACCTATATGGTGATAAATAACCGGCACAAAGACTGGGCAGCGCGCCTTCAAAAAACATTTGATTTGGTGATTCGCGAACGGTCATGGCAGGCGGCCATTGGCGCCATCAACACAACAGCCGGAATTCCAAAAGACATGGGCTTGACATGCCTTGAAAATTGAAGGCGAGATTCTCCAATTCGAGAATGGCAGTCGCTGGAGTATTAAGGGCGCAGACCTAAGTTCGACCTGGTCCTGTAAGCGACCACTCGCATGTCAGCGCGAATGACCACTTTTGGCCTTGGAAGAGTCTCGGATTTGGGTTAGCTCACGGACTGGCCTGATGTGCATTAAGTCGCTGCTCCAGACCAGTCATTCGGGAGTGACTGCAGACGCCCCATGGACTAAACCGCTCGCGCGGTAAGCCGCATCGATGCGGTGTTGGTGTTTGCTACACGGCGAGTCCGTGGCTATGTTTTGAACCGAGGCAATCAGCCTCGTTCACTACAGGAGCACCACCATGGAGTCATCAAGTCAAGCCGTCTCACCGCTGCGTCAGCGCATGATCGAGGACATGCGAATGCGCAAGCTTTGCGAGAAGACCCAGGCCGCCTATATCCGCGCCGTGCGCAAATTGGCTGCATATCTGAAGCGCTCTCCCGACACTGCCAGCGCTGAGGAACTGAGGCGCTTTCAGTTGCACATGGTCGATCAAGGCACCTCGCCGGCCACGCTTAACGCCACCATCATGGGATTGAAGTTCTTCTTTGACGTCACGCTCAATCGTGGCGAACTGATGGCCAAGATGCAATCGGTGCGGATGCCGCGTACCCTCCCTGTGGTGCTCAGCCGTGATGAAGTCGCACGCCTGATTGCCGCCGCACCGAACCTGAAGTCCCAGACAGCACTATCGATCGCGTACGGTACAGGACTGCGCGCCAGCGAGGTGATCGCCTTGAAGGTTGGCGACATCGACAGTGAGCGCATGATGCTGCGCGTGGAACAGGGCAAAGGCCAGAAGGATCGCTACGCCATGCTCTCGCCCGTCCTTCTGGAGCGGTTGCGCTGCTGGTGGCGACTGGGCCACGCCCAGGGCAAGATCTTGCCCGGCGGCTGGCTGTTCCCTGGCATGAACCCGATGGACCCAGTAACCACACGTCAACTCAACCGAGCCATTCACGCCGCTGCTGAGACCGCAAAGATCGACAAGCGCGTCTCTATGCACACGCTGAGGCACAGCTTCGCCACACACCTGCTGGAACAAAAGGTCGACATCCGGGTGATCCAGGTCATGCTCGGACACAAGAAGTTGGAGACCACGGCACTTTATGCGCAGGTGGCCACCGAACTCCTGCGTGAGGTGGTCAACCCACTGGAGACCTTAGAGCCCGCGTAGGGACCTTGCGTGGGGCGCCTCGCTCTGGAGGTTGCCGACATCTTTCGCACCCATGGCCCGGCTTGGCGGAATGCCCAGCAGGGGCACCTGAGCCTGGGTCAACTCAAGGTCATGTCGGCCATCGAGCAGTGCCGCAGTGCGGCGCTGGGCGGACACCTGTTGCACTGTGAAGCCTGCGAGCACGGTGAGATCGCCTACAACTCCTGTCGCAACCGGCACTGCCTCAAGTGCCAGGCCAGTGCGGCCAAGCGTTGGCTCGATGCGCGGCAGGCCGAACTGCTGCCTGTGGACTACTACCACGTGGTCTTCACCTTGCCCGCACCCATCAGCACCATTGCGTACTACAACAAGGCTGTGATCTACCGCCTGTTGTTTGAGGTTGCATCCGAAACCCTGATCACCATTGCGGCGGATCCCAAGCATCTGGGCGCGCAGATCGCAGCGACGCTGGTGCTGCACACCTGGGGATCGGCATTGACGCACCACCCGCATGTGCACGCCATCGTGCCGGGAGGTGGCCTATCGAAAGATGGTGAGCGCTGGGTGACGTGCCGGCCCGGCTTCTTCCTCCCCGTGCGCGTGCTCTCTCGGCTGTTTCGGCGGCGCTTCCTTGAGGAACTCGAACTGGCCCATCTTGCCGGGCAATTGCAGTTCTTCGGCGACTACGCCCAACTCAGCGATGCGATCTCCTTTGCCAAGTGGCTGGCGCCGATGCGACGCTGCGAGTGGGTGGTCTATGCCAAGCGCCCGTTTGCAGGACCGCAGGCAGTGCTGGCCTATCTGTCGCGCTACACCCACCGGGTCGCCATCGCCAACTCTCGACTGGTCTCGATGGATGCGCACGGTGTCACGTTTCGCTGGAAGGACTACCGGAAAAGGGGTGCAACGCGCCACAAGACTATGACGCTGGAACCTGAGGAGTTCATGCGCCGCTTCCTTCTGCATGTTCTACCCAGCGGCTTTCACCGCATTCGCCACTACGGATTGATCGCCAACAACGCTCGCAAAGAGAACCTGGCGCACGCCAGGGAGTTGCTGCATGTGGCGCCCCCTGCAGTTGCCGATGTGAACACCTCCGACGAACCAATGGAGCCGGTGCGAGCGACCTTCGTCTGCTCGCACTGCGGCGCGCCAATGATCATCGTCCAAACGTTTGCGCGCGGCCAAGCCATCCGCGCACCACCTCACGTTGCGGGTGCGCCATGAGATCAAGAACCTCATGGTTGACAAACTGCATGCTGACTGCGCATCCAGCAGTGCCAGCGCGGATAAGCCTTGCCCAACGGCGCCAAATCGCTGACGGTCGCACAACGCGTCATCGAAAATGTTGGGGTATCAGCTCTGACGACGGCAGCATGAGCGTTGTACTCGGCGCGATGATCGCCATGGTCGCGTCATCAAATCGCACTGCGGTTCTTCAAATCCCCATAACTGTGTAGCTTTCCCCCGCCGTCACAGCACTCGCCGCGGTTTCCTCCATGGGGGCTTTTACGACGCCTGCCCGCACGGGTCGGCTGCTTCCCGCACAGCCGTGGTTTTGGGCAGGCATCCTACAACCCTTAACCCTACCTGACTTCTGGGTGCAACTCGGAAGTGACCGTACGCGTCTGAAACAGCACTTCGGGCGGGAAGCGACTTTCACAGCAAACTGGCAATGCAGCAGGGAGACCGAATTACGATTTCAGTCTCACTACCGCACATTGCTGATGCCCGTTTGCCTAGGTCAACCAATAAAAAAGCCCAGACTCTTCCGATTCCGGGCGACTACTACCGAATAGCGTTGAATTGAACAAGGCCTATTGCCTTGATGGACTCCCCGCCTTCGGGGAGTCCCGTTTCGTCACTTCTTGGGCTTTTCGAGCGCGTCCTGCATGGCCTTCATGGGATCGTCTTCATTGGTCGCGGGAGCCGGGGTCGCGGCGGGTTCGCCCGGCTGCGCTGCTGGTGCGGAGGCATCCAGTTCGGGGGCTGGCGCGTTCGACATGTCCAACTGCATCTGCGCGCCCACCTTGTCAAGGTCATACACCTCTTCCTTGTCGAGTCCGCTGGACACAATACCGGGGAAGAAAATAATCAGGCTGACCATGATGATCTGGATCAGCACGAATGGCACTGCTCCCCAGTAGATCTGCATGGTGGTGACCGGCTGAATTTCCTTTTTCGTGATCCGGTCGGTGTAGGCGTTCGTCGGTGCCACACTGCGCAGGAAGAACAGTGCAAAACCAAACGGTGGGTGCATGAACGAGGTCTGCATGTTTACACCCAGCAGGACGCCGAACCAGATCAGGTCAACACCCAGCTTGTCTGCCACCGGTGCCAGCAGAGGCACTACGATGAACGACAACTCGAAGAAGTCCAGGAAGAACGCCAGGAAGAAGACCAGCAGGTTGACCACGATCAGGAAGCCGGTCTGTCCGCCAGGTAGGCCGGTCAGCAGGTGCTCGACCCACTTCCCGCCATCGACGCCCTGGAACACCAGGCTGAAAATGGTGGAGCCAATCAGGATGAAAACGACAAAGCTGGCGAGCTTGGTGGTCGATGTCAAAGCCTGCTTGAGCAGTGCCATGCTCAGGCGTCCACGCACCATGGCCATGATGAAAGCGCCCATGGCTCCCATCGCGCCACCTTCGGTTGGCGTGGCAACGCCCAGGAAAATCGTTCCCAGCACCAGGAAGATCAGCAGCAGGGGGGGTATCAGCACGAAGGTGACGCGCTCGGCCATGCGTGACAGCAGGCCCATGCGGGTAATCTTGTTGATGGAGGCGATGACAAATGCCAGCATGACCCCGGAGCAGAGGGACACCACAATGGTTTCGTCAGCTGCGACCGATTCCACAGTCTCGCCCGTTGCCCAACTCAGGAAGCCGGCGTAGTGTTCACCAAAATACACGGAAACGAGCGTGGAAACAATGGTCAAAATCAGGAGTGACAGTAGGCCACTTTTTCCGTTGTCTTCGCGGATCGTGCGTGCCTCGATGGGCAATGCGGGAACCCAGGCCGGGCGAAAGATGGCCACGCCAACGACGTAGAGGACGTACATGCCGGTGAGCGCAAATCCGGGAATGAACGCGCCCTTGTACATCTGACCGACACTGCGGCCCAACTGGTCGGCCAGAATGATCAGCACCAATGAGGGGGGAATGATCTGTGCCAGGGTGCCCGAGGCAGCGATCACGCCGGAGGCGATGCGTCGGTCATAGCCATAGCGCAGCATGATGGGCAGGGAAATCAGGCCCATGGAGATGACCGATGCAGCCACCACGCCGGTGGTCGCTGCCAGCAGGGCGCCGACGAAGATCACGGCAAATGCCAGACCGCCGCGGATGGGGCCGAAGAGCTGACCAATCGTCTCCAGCAGGTCTTCCGCCATGCCGCTACGTTCCAGAATCAGCCCCATGAGCGTAAAGAACGGAATGGCCAGCAGTGTGTCGTTCTGCATGATGCCGAACAGGCGCAGGGGCAGAGCCTGCAACAGCGCTTCAGGCAGCAGGCCCAGTTCCACACCGATGAAGCCGAAGAAAAGTCCGCAGGCACCGAGGCTGAATGCCACCGGAAAGCCCATCAGCAGGAAGAGTATGAGCCCACCAAACATGATGGGGGCCATATTGCTAGTCATGAATTCCATGGGGGATGTTCCTATCAGGCGGCTTTGTTCTTGGATTCGGCCAACTGGCGAATGGCCTCGGCCAGCTCTTCTTCAGCGGTCTTTTCAATCTTCTTCGCGGTGGGGTCTTCAATCAGGCCCTGCAAGAACGCCAGGCGCTTGATCAGTTCCGACCAGCATTGCGCTAGCAGCAACCCGAAGCCCAGAGGCATCATGGCGTACACCGGCCAGCGGATCAGGCCGCCCGCATTGGAGGACATTTCACCCGATTGGTAGCCTTTGAGGAAGAAGGGGATGCTGTAGTACAAAATCGCGAGGCACATGGGTGTCAGGAAGAAGCTGAACCCGATCACGTCGATCCAAATCTGTGCGCGTTTGGACAGCTTGCTGGATACCACATCAATCTTGACGTGCTCGCCATTGAGCAGGGTGTAGGCGGATGCAATCAGGAATGAGGCTGCAAACAGATACCACTGCACTTCCAGGAAGGCGTTGGAGCCGACATTGAAGGCCTTGCGCACGATGGCGTTCACGGCACTGATGACGGTGGAGCCCAGGATCAGCCAGATCACGTATTTGCCGATCTGGCCGTTGAGCCAGTCGACTGTTTTTGAAAATTTGAGTAAGGCGTTCATTGTGTCTCCGCTAAGGATGGATGTCCCTCAAGGTGCCGGACGAGGCTTGGGGGCGGGCAGACGCAAAGTCTATAGCGGTTTGTGCCGTGTGGCTTTAGAAATGCTGACAGTAAAACCCTGGTAAGGGCCGGGTAAACCCGCGGTTGTTACCGATATCGCGCCCGGTGTCCGGGATGCGCCACCGTCAGACCATGGAGCCGGGTTGCACCCATGCATCAAACTGGGCCGCGGTGAGCGTTCCCAGAGCCAGGGCCGCCTCACGCAGGCTTGTGCCGTGCAGGTGGGCATGCTTGGCAATGTCCGCAGCACGGTCGTAGCCAATGTGGGGGCTCAGGGCGGTGACCAGCATCAGCGATTGATCCAGGAGGCGTGCAATGCGCTTGCGGTCGGGCTCCAGTCCGCGTGCGCAGTGCCGCTCGAAACTGCCCATGGCATCCGTCAGCAGCCGCACGCTTTGCAGGAAGTTGTGGATGATCAGCGGCTTGAACACGTTGAGTTCAAAGTTGCCCTGCGCGCCGCCCAGCGCCAGGGCCACATCGTTGCCCATCACCTGGCAACAGACCATGGTCAGTGCTTCGCACTGGGTCGGGTTCACCTTGCCCGGCATGATGGAGCTGCCGGGTTCGTTTTCCGGCAGACGCAGTTCACCCAATCCACCGCGCGGACCGCTAGCGAGCCAGCGCACGTCGTTGGCGATTTTCATCAGGGCCACGGCGAGCGTCTTCAGGGCGCCGTGGGCGTTGACCAGCTCGTCGTGCGCGGCCAGAGCAGCAAAGCGGTTGTCCGCACACCGCAGGGCCAGTCCGCATTCTTGCGCTAGCCGGGCCGCCACGCGCGGACCAAATTCGGGGTGGGTATTGAGCCCGGTACCGACCGCCGTGCCCCCCACCGCGAGTGACAGCAGTGCGACCAGGCTGTGTGCAATGGCGTCTTTAGCGTGTTCCAGTTGTGCGACCCAGCCGGAAATCTCCTGACCCAGTGTGATGGGCGTGGCGTCCTGCAGATGGGTGCGCCCCAGCTTGACGATACCGGCAAAGACGTGGGCTTTGTCGTCCAGCGTGGCGTGCAGCGCGGACAGGGCCGGCAGCAACTGTGCGCTGATTTCACACGCGGCAGCCAGGTGCATGGCAGTCGGGAAGATGTCGTTGGACGACTGGCCCAGGTTCACGTGGTCGTTAGGATGCACCAGCCGCTGCATGCCGCGCGGCCCGCCCAACAGCTCGGAGGCGCGATTGGCCAGCACCTCATTCATGTTCATATTGGTCTGGGTGCCGGAACCGGTCTGCCAGACCGAGAGGGGGAACGCGTCGGGGTGCGCGCCGGCCAGCACCTCGTCTGCTGCGCGTGCGATGGCGTGCGCGATCTGTGGCTCCAGCAACCCCAGTTCGCTGTTGACCTGCGCGGCGGCGCGCTTGACGCGCGCCAAGGCCAGGAGCAGGGGGGCGGGCATGCGTTCGGTGGAGATGGCAAAGTGCTCCAGCGAGCGCTGGGTTTGCGCACCCCACAGCGCCTGGTAATCAACGGCAATGTTCCCCATGGAGTCGTGCTCCAGGCGCTGGGTAGTGGTTTGACGCATGGCGGTTTCCTGTCGATGTCGGGACTGGAAGGGTAGTCATGCCCGGCGAAAAAGGCAAAGGCGCCCCGCCCGCGGGGGTGAATCAGCCCTTGCGCGCCATCACCAGGACCAAGAGTCCCGCGGCCATGGCGCCCAGTCCCACCCACAGAGGGATGTTGACCCGCTCCTGTTCACGCACCTGGAGGTGCAGCGGGCCAATATCGGCTGTATGCGTTTCCTTGGTGTAGCTGAAGCCGCCATACATGGCGCCAAGACCGCCGGCAATGATCAGTGTGAGGGCAATGAGTCTGAGCGTATTCATACCGACGCCCCGTTACAGCGCCCCGCGCCCGCGAATGACCCGCATCAGAACGACCACGACGGCAATGACCAGCAACACGTGGATAAAGCCTCCCATGGTGTACGACGACACCATGCCAAGGGCCCAAAGAATCAGCAATAGGATTGCGACGGTTTCTAGCATCTGGAGCTCCCAGTTGTACAAGAAGATAGTATGCAAATGCAGCGTTGCGTCGTCGGTGCGCTGCCGTACCGTGGTGCACGCAAAAATTCGGTGGACAGCCGACTCATGCATCCGCCGGATTCGCCAGCGCCGCAGCTTCAATCGGCGCCGTGCCATCGTCCAGAGCGGCGAGCACCAGGGATGGATTCATCGCCTGCTGCAGGGTTTCAGCGGCCGCGTCATGGCGATTCTTGACATTGGGGAGGTCACGTCGCAGCTCCTCCAGCAGATCGATGAGCTTGGCCGCCTTCTGCTCCGTCAGCAGCGTGACTTTCAGGTCCAGATTGGCGCGCTGCTCCGCCAGCTTTGCGAGTCTGTTCTGCTTGGAAAGAACCACTGTGGCGGTCAGAAGTGCAAAAAGGCCGATTACCCCTTGCAGCCAGAAATAGGGAGCGGGGTCGAACTCCGTCACCCCCAGTTCGCGGCATACGGTGTTGAGGGTAATCCACGTTGCAACAAACACCAGGATGACGGCGAGAAACGCGGTTTGCCCCACCAGGCCGCTGATTCTTTCCAGCACACGTTGAGACGGGCTCAACTTGCCCTCTTCTCGGTCATAGAAATCCCGCACCGCGGCGATGTTGAGGTTGATCTGGTCGTGTTCGTTGCCCGCGGTATTGCTTTGCTGGCCGGCTGCAGGTGCCTGGTCGTCTGTGGACCGCGTTCCCGTAGTGACTGGAGGATTTGACATGACCCCATTGGATGCCTATTTCTTCGCCGTGTTGGTCTGCTGGCAAACAGTCACGGGATTGACATACACCCATCGCACCATAGGCCCTCTCTCCACAAATCACGCGAGGTGCCTGGATGCAATGGTTGGCCAGTTTTCGTATTCGTTCGCGGCTCATGCTGCTGTTGCGCTTCTCGGTGCTGGCGCTGCTGGCCCTGGGTGCGTTTTCGTCCCTGACGATCAAGAACGAGGCAGACCGTGCCACCGCATTCATCGACACCGAGTTTGAATCGGTGCGCGCCCTCAGTGACGTGCAGGCTGCCATCGGCAACGCCCGCCGCTATGAGAAGGACGTGCTCCTGACCATGGGCGACGAGAAGGACACCGAACGCAACACCAACTTGTGGAAGGCCGAGGTTCAAACGGTACGTCTGGCCATTGCCCGCACCCACACCCTGGCGTCACCCGATGAGCGCGTCCTGTTGGACCGGATGCAGCAGGGCATGGACCATTACGCCAGCGGGTTTGCGCTGCTGCTGGGCAAGATGGAGCGCGGTGAGCTCAATGATCCCTGGGCCGCCAACGCTGCCATGGCGCCACTCAAGGGCGACATCCTGCAGACCGACCAGGCGTTGCATGACCTGTCCAACGCGATTGCCGAACGCGCCGGCGAGCGCCGTCGGGCCCTGGCTATTACCGCACAGGATGCGCCGTGGCTGGTGGTGGCCGCAACCGCGTTGGTCTCGGTGCTGGCCACGCTGCTGGTGCTGGCCATCGTGCGCTCCATCCTGGTGCCGATCAAGGATTTGCAGGCCACGGCCGACGCCTGGGGCCAGGGCGATCTGCGCGTGGGTGTGGACAGCGGTGGCCAGTGTGAGATCGCGCAGGTCAAGCGCGACCTGGGGCGCATGCACCAGTCGCTGACCGATCTGGTCAGCCAGGTGCACTCCGGCGTCGAGATCGTCAGCAGCAACACCCACGAGATTGCCACCGCCAACCACCACCTGGCCAACCGCACCGAGAGCGCGGCCATTTCGCTGCAAACCATTGCGACGGCGGTAGATACGCTGGCCACCTCGGCGCGCAGCACGGCCGATTCCGCCACGCAGGCCAGCCTCAGCTCGGTCAACGCGTCGGCCGTGGCGCAGCGCGGCGGCGAGGAGGTGGCGCAGGTGGTCAGCACCATGCGCGCCATCGATGGCGCTTCCAGGCAGATTGCACAAATCATCGGCGTGATCGACGGCATCGCCTTTCAGACCAATATCCTGGCGCTCAACGCCGCGGTGGAGGCTGCACGGGCCGGTGAACAGGGCCGGGGATTTGCCGTGGTGGCCAGCGAGGTGCGCAGCCTGGCCGCCCGCTCTGCCGAGGCGGCGCGCGAGATCAAGGCCATCATCGCCAAGTCGTCCGAGACCGTGGGCCTGGGCTCGGCCCTGGTGGAGCGCGCCGGTCAGACCATGCGCGAGTTGACTGGTGGCGTGGTGCAAGTGTCGGGGGCGGTTGACGCCATCCGGCGGGCCGCCCATGCACAACTGCAGGACATCGAGCGCATCCATGCTTCCATGGGCGGCCTGGACGAGGCGACCCAGCAAAACGCCGCCATGGTGGAGGAGTCGGCCGCCGGTGCCGCCAGCCTGGCCCAGGAGACGCAGCACCTGCGTCGTGCGGTGGCGGTCTTCACGGTCGGCCCCATGCCCCATGACTCTTGGAAAAACAGGCCGCTAGCCCTCGCCAATGCTGCGTGAGCAGCTACTAAAAATATAGCGATCTAGAAGCCGATCCAGCGCCGAATGGAGCGCACCGTGGCGGCCGTGCCGCGCCACAGCGGGGAGTCTTTGACCCGTGCAATCAGCGCGTCCTTCCACGGTTTCCAGCGACCGTAGAGCCGGGCAAACCAGGCCAGGCGCATCAGCGCGGGCTGGGTCAGTGCAAACAGGCGGGCCACGGCGGCGGTGCCCAGCATCTTGGCCGCCAGCACCACGGCCAGGCCCAGCACGGCGTGGCCGCGGCTGATCCAGTACAGCGCCAGCAGCTTGACCGGCAACAGCATCAGCGCCGGCACGCAGAAGGCCACCAGCGCGCCATAGGGTGGCAGGCGGGCGATGAAGGCCTCCATGCGGGCCCACAGGGGCAGGCGGGCCAGATAGCCCAGCAGACGTGACAGCGGCTCCCAGCCCCATTCCTCAAAAATCAGGATCAGGGCCAGCACCGGCCCGATGGTGATGTTGAACAGGCCTGCAATCAGGCGTTTGAGGAAAGGCATAGTGCGGTGGTGGGCAATCCGTTCAGCGGGCCGCCAGCCACTGGTGGGCGCTCCAGATGCCGGCCACCGTCAGCAGCATGGAGCCCGCAATGTGCATGCCCGCCGTGCCCAGCGCCAACGCATAGCGCTGATGCATCAGCAGGTTGACGACCTCGGCGCTGAAGCTGGAAAAGGTGGTGAGTCCACCCAGAAAACCGGTGATCAGAGCGAGACGCCAAATAGGATCGAGTTGCGGCATGGCCTGGAACATGGCAACGACGATGCCGATCAGGTAGCCGCCAATCAGGTTGGCGGCCAGCGTGCCCCAGGGGATCACGCCACCCGGGCTGAGCCACAGGCCCAGGCCCCAACGCGCCAGGGCTCCCGCGCTGGCGCCCACACAGATTGCAATGACAGGCCACATGGGCGCTAGTGTGCCATTGTTTGCGGGTTCAAAGCTGATGCAGCTTGGTCAGGAAGGCAGGAGGAATGGGGGTCACCTTGCGGTCGTCAAACGTGATGAAGACGATACCGATCTTGCCGAGGGCGACTTCCCGCTGGGTTTCCTTTTCTGACATTCGAAACTGCAAATCAAACCCGTACTTGTTGAAGTCGGTGGTCGCCATTTCGATGCGCATGGTCTCACCGTGAAAGCCTTCGGACTTGTACTGGGCTACGATGTCACCCACAACAATGTTGGTGCCCTCCACACCCGATTCAAAATAACCCAGCGACTTGAAAAAGCGCACCCGCGCTTCGGACACCAACGTCAGCAGTTGGGCATTGTCGAGATGCCCGCCTTGGTTGACGTGGCTGATGTAGATCTGAATTTCGCTGGCAAAGGGGTAGCGCTGGGCGGGTATGTGCTGGATGCGTGGCATGGGAAATATTTTTTCGTAAAAGGCGATTTTGCCTTGACTAACGAAGTCGCCTCGCCTGAATGCGGTTACTGATGAGCGGTGTGGCTAGGGCCAGGCCTAGTTGTTCGTGAAAGACGGCTTTGGGGTGCCTTGAGTTTGGTGTTGTTGGGAGTTCAGGCTCCAGCGACGCATCAAGCCCGCCACAATCACGATTTCAACTGGTCAAAATTTCCCCTTCAACCGATCAGTTTGATTGAGGAGCGCCCCATGACCCCCTTCACCGACAACTACCTCTTCCTGGCCCGCTACAACCAGTGGTTCAACGAACGCCTGCTGGACGCTTGCGAGGCACTGACGGACGAACAGCGCAAGCAGGACCGCGGTGCCTTCTTTGGCTCCATCCACCGCACGTTGAACCACCTGCTGGTGGCCGACCCGATCTGGCTGCAGCGCTTTCGCCAGTGTGGGCGTGACCACGGCTGGGACGCCGCCTGCCTCAGCGATGCCGTGGTGCTCCTGCCAGCGGGCACGACGCTGTCCACCGTGCTGTTGGACGACTGGGCGGCGCTGCGCGCACGCCGCGCGCAACTGGATGCGGCCATTGCGCAGTGGCTGGCGGATATGCCGGTGGGCTTTGCCGGCTACACCATGCGCTACGCCAACTCAACCGGTGTGCAGCGCGCCCACCCGGCCTGGCAGGCCATGACGCACTTCTTCAACCACCAGACCCATCACCGTGGCCAAGTCACGGCGCTGCTGGCGCAGGCCGGCGTGGACCCTGGCGTGACCGATTTGATTGCGCTGGTGTCTCTATGACGATGCGGTGCTAGTGTGCGCCGGCTGCCGCATCCGCGGCACCACCCGCACCCTTGGCCACCGCACTGCGTGCAGGGCGTGACAGCCAGACGAACGGGATCAGACCCAGGAAGATCAGCGAGGAGCCGTAGAACACATCGTTGGCGGCCAGCATATAGGCCTGCTGGTCGACCATGCGGTTGATCTGGGCCAGTGCCTGGTCAGTCCCCATGCCGGCTGCAGCGAACCCGGCAATGGCGCTGGTGGCGGCCTGGCTGCCCTGGTTGACCAGCTCGGCCAGTTGCGCGTGGTGCATGGCGGCGCGGTCCTGCCAGATGGTGATGGCAATCGAGGTGCCAAACGAGCCGCCCACCATGCGGGCAAAGCTCGACAGGCCCGAGGCCGACGGAATTTTCTCCGGTGGAATGCCGCCCAGGATGATGGTCATCAGCGGAATGAAGAAGAAGGCCACGGCCACGCCCTGCACGATGGTGGGCACCATGATGGTGTCGAAGTCGGCCTGGGTGTTGAAATGCGAGCGCATGAATAGCACCAGCGCAAACACGGCAAAGGCAAAGGTGGTCAGCGCGCGCGGGTCGAACTTGGAGACGTTCTTGCCCACCACCGGCGACAGGATGATGGCGAACAGACCCACCGGCGCCATCAGCATGCCGGCCTGGGTGGAGGTGTAGCCCATGAACTGCTGCAGCCACAGCGGCAGCAGCACCAAGTTGCCCATGAACAGGCTGTAGGCCACCGCCATGGCCACGGTGCCGGTCCAGAAGTTGCGCAGTTTCAAGAGGCGCAGGTCCACCACCGGATGGTCGTCCGTCAGTTCCCAGGCGATGAAGAAGGCAAAGCCGATCAGCGATGCAACGCCCAGCGCGATGACCTCGGGCGAGTGGAACCAGTCCAGCTCCTTGCCCTTGTCCAGCATGATCTGCAGCGAACCCACGGCGATGACCAGCAGCGCCAGCCCCACCTTGTCGATGGGAAGCTGCTTGGTCGGCGTTTCACGCTTGTGGAAGATGGCCCAGGTGATGAAGGCCGAGGCAATGCCCACCGGGATGTTGATGTAGAAGATCCAGCCCCAGTGCATGTGGTCCGTGATCCAGCCGCCCAGCAGCGGTCCCATGACGGGCGCCACCAGCGTTGTCATCGCCCACAGGGCCATGGCCATGCCGGCCAGCGCCGGCGGGTAGCTGGAGAGCAGTAGGGCCTGGGCCAGCGGCATCATGGGCCCGGCCACGAAGCCCTGCACGGCGCGCATGCCGATGAGGGTCGTCATGTTGGGTGCCAGGCCGCACATCCAGGAGCTGAGAACAAACAGCAGCACGCTCAGGGTGAACAGCCGCACCTGGCCAAAGCGCTGGGACAGCCAGCCGGTCAGCGGCAGCGAGATCGCGTTGGCCACGCCAAAGCTGGTGATGACCCAGGTGCCCTGGTTGGGGCTGACGCCCAGATCACCGGCAATGGCCGGCAGCGACACGTTGGCGATGCTGGAGTCCAGCACGTTCATGAACGTGGCCGCGGAGAGGGCAATCGTGCCCCACATGCGGGCAGAGCCCTGCAGTGGTGCCGGCGGCGTATAGGGAGCAGTGCTCATGGAATGGGGACGCGGTAGGGGCGCTGCGGAACTAGTGGGCCTGCACGGCGCCGGCGTTGGCGGTAATCACGCGGCGCACCTCGGCATCGGCCTGGTCGTCCAGCGCGGCAAACACCTGGGTCTGCACGCTGGATGCGGCGCGAGGCGCGTCTGCCAGGGCCTTGCCGCCCTGGTCGCTCACGTCCACCTGGGCTTCCATGGACAGGCCCACGCGCAGCGGATTTTGCGCCACTTGTTGCGGGTCCAGGTCGACGCGCACGGGTACGCGTTGCACCACCTTGATCCAGTTGCCGGTGGCGTTCTGTGCGGGCAGCAGCGCAAAGGCGGCGCCGGTGCCGGCACCCAGACCGGCGACCTTGCCCTTGTATTCGACTTTGCGACCGTACAGGTCGGCGGTCAGCGTGACGGGTTGGCCGATGCGGATATTGCGCAGCTGCACTTCCTTGAAGTTGGCATCCACCCACAACTGGCTCAAGGGGATGATGGACATCAGCGGCGCACCAGCGCCCACGCGCTGGCCGAGTTGCACGGTGCGCTTGGCCACGTAGCCGTCCACCGGCGCCGGCAGGGCGGCGCGGTGCAGGGCCAGGTAGGCTTCGCGCACCTTGGCGGCGGCGGCCATCACGCTGGGGTGCGAGTCAAAGCGCGTGCCTTCGGTCATGGCCTGGTTGCTGGTGAGTTGCGCACGGGCGGCGGTCACGCCGGCCTGGGCGGAGGCCAGCGCGTTCTGCGCATTGGCCAACTGGGTTTGGGCGTGGTTCAGTTCTTCCTTGGACACGGCGCCATTGCCGACCAGGGACTGGCGGCGGTTCAGGTCGTCGCTGGCGCGGGCAATCTCGGTCTGGGCCTTGGCGATGTCGGCCTCGCGCAGCGTGATCTGGGCCGTCAGCGAGCCATTGTTGGCGTACAGCGTGCGCACCTGGCGCACGGCCTGGCCCAGGTTGGCCTCGGCCTGTTCCAGCGCGACCTTGGCATCGGCCGGGTCGAGTTGCACCAGAGGCTGGCCGGCCTTCACGAAGTCGGTGTCGTCGGCCAGGATGGCGGTGACCGTGCCGCCGATCTGCGGCGTGATCTGGATCACGTTGCCCTGCACGTAGGCGTTGTCAGTGGTCTCTTCGTTGCGGTTGACAAACCACTCGTAGCCGCCCCAGGCCAGGCCAATCAGCACCGCAATGCTGACGAACGTGAGGGCCTTGCGCCGGGCGGCATTGGCGGGAACAAACGGGGGCGCTGCGGGGGTGTGGGTTGGAGCGTTCATGGTTGGGCAAAGGTCATCGGGGATGAGGAGAGGGCGGCAGTTGTAGTGGCGGTGGCTTGGGCGTTGGCGTTGTAGCCACCGCCGAGCGCACGGATGAGTTGCACCTGCGTGTCCAGCGCGCGCGCGGCCAGGTCCACGGCCAGGCGGCGTTGCGCCAGCACGGCGGTTTCGGCGTTCAGCACGTTGAGGTAGTTGCCCAGACCGGCCTGGTAGCGCTGCGTGGCGATGGCGTACGCGGATTCGGCCGAGGCCTGGGCGGCAGCTTGCTCGGTCTGCTGGCGGGTGATGGACTGGGCGGATGCCAGCTGGTCGGCCACGTCGCGTACGGCGTCGATCACCAGCGCGTTGTAGCTTTCCACGGCGGCGTCCAGTTCGGCGGTCTTACCGCGCAGGTTGGCGCGCAGGCGCCCGCCCTCAAACAGTGGCAAGCGGATGGCCGGTCCCACGCCCCACTGGTCGCTGCCCGATTGCGTCAGCTTGTCAAAGCCGATGCTGGAGAAGCCGGCAAAGGCCACCAGGTTGATGTTGGGGTAGAACTGCGCCTTGGCACTGTCCACGTCGTGCGTGGCGGCCTCGACGCGCCAGCGCGCGGCGGCAATGTCGGCCCGGCGGCCCAGCAGGTCGATCGGGATGGTTTGTGCGATAGCTATTGATTTGATAGCTGTCTGCGCAGGTTTGGCGAGGGATAGAGGCGTATTTGGCTGTGCAGTCAGGGCGGCAAGGGCGTTCAGGGTCAGCGCCTGCTGCTCCTTCAGCGCCTCGATCTGCAGCCGTGCATCGGGCAGGGCACTGTCGCTGATGCGCAGCTCCAGCTGGGTGTCCAGACCGGCGTCGACCCGTTCCTGCACCAGGGTCTTGGACTGGGTGCGTTGGGCCAGCGTGCGCTCGGCCACGGCCAGTTGGGCCTGGATGCGCACCAGCGCAAAGTAGCTGCGGGCTACGGAACTGGCCAGCAGCATACGGGCCGCGTCGGCGTCGGCCTGCGCGGCACGGACCTGGCCCAGCGATGCCTCCAGGGCGGCGCTGTTCTTGCCAAAGAAGTCCAGCTCCCAGCTCGCGCTGGCGCGCAGGTCGCCGGTGTTCAGGATGGCGCCGCCCAACGGGGGCGGGTAAATGCTGTTGGCGCTGAAGCGCTGGCGGGTCAGGTCGGTGCTGCCCACCACCTGGGGCAGGTCGGCACCGTGCACGGCGTCGCTGGCGGCCTGCACGCGGGCCAGGCGGGCTTGCGCGACGCGCAGGCTGGGGCTGTTGGCCAGCGCCTGGTCGATCAGGGTATTGAGCTGGACATCGCCAAAGGCACGCCACCACTGGGCATCGATGGCGGGCACCGGCGCGGCCGGTGTGCCGGCAGAGGCGGTCAGGCCCAGTGCCTTGGCATCGAGTGCCTGGGCCTGGGGGGCAATGCCGGAGTAGTTGGCGCAGGCGCCGAGGCTGGCCAGTGCGACGGCCTGCAGGGTCCAGGTTCGCCAGCGCGGGGCGAATCGGGTGGTGGCGTCAAGCCGCATGGGGGTCTCCTGAGGGGTGTTGGGCATGGGTTTCATGGGGGTGGGCCGCCGCATGGATGGCGTTGGCGTTGACCAGGATGCGGCGCAGAAAGCTCTTGAGCAGTTCGAATTCGTCTTTGGAGAAGCCGGCCAGATGGGCGTTTTGCACCTGGCTCAGCACGTCGGGGATGACCTGGGCAGCCTCGCGTCCGGCGTCGGTCAGGGTGATGGTGACCACACGGCGGTCGCTGGCCGAGCGCTCACGCTGGCATAGGCCCTTGGCCTCCATGCGGTCCAACGTGCGCGTCATGGCGCCAGCGTCAAGGCGGCATTCACGCGCCAGTTCGGCCGGCGTGGAGGCCTGGCCCACGTACAGCTTGTACAGGGGAATCCACTGCGCGTTGGTCAGGCCGGTGTGGGCCAGTTGGCGCTCGACCTCCTGGCTCACGGTGTTCAGGATCTGGCGCATCAGATAGGCAGCGCTATCTTCCGGGCAGTAACCTGTGGCACGGTAGAAGGCCGCCGGCGCCGGGCTGGTTGTCTGGCTGGAGGAAACAGGCTGGGTATTCATGAGGGCTGGATATTAGTTGCCTAGGCAATTGTTGTCAAGGCATGAATTGCCAACACCGTATCAACGGGCGCAAAAAAACCCGCCGAAGCGGGTTGGTCAGGGGATCGTGGAAGCCCTTATTTCTTGGGGGCGCTGGCGGTGTCCTTGGGAGCCTCGGCGGCCGCTTTTTTGTCAGCCTTGGCTTTCTTGGCATCTTCCTTGGCCTGCTTGGCGGCTTCCTTCTTGGCCTTGGCTTCTTCGGCTTTCATCTTGGCGTCGGCCTTGGGGTCCTTCTTTTCTTCCTTGGCGGCGGGTGCGGCAGGAGCTGCGGGTGCGCCCTTGAAGCCGGCGCCGTCGACGGTCAGGCCGTCAGACGAGAATTTGGCGGCGTTCTTTTCACCCACGCCCTTGACGCGTTCGATGAAGTCGTTCCAGTCCTTGAAGTTGCCCTTCTTGCGCTCATCCACGATCTTGGTGGAAATGGCGGGGCCAATGCCCTTGATGCCGTCCAGCTCGGCTGCGGTGGCCTTGTTGACGTCGACGGCTGCAAACGCAACGGCAGCGTACAGCATGGTGATGATGAGCAGGATTTTTTTCAGCATGTGCAGTTCCTTCAAGAGGGATGTGACAGGAGGAGAGGTGCCAGAGCCCCGGCGCTCAGTGTACAACGTGTTTGCGCACGCAACCGTTGACCGGCAGCCGGCGCGGTGCGTACCGATAAACCCTGGGCTGGCTGCTCAGCGTCCCGCGGACAGCGCCTGCACGTAGCTGCGCACACCCTGCTGCACGGTGGCAAACGTGTGGTCGCAGCCGGTGCTGCGCAGGGCGGTCAGATCAGACTGGGTGTAGCTCTGGTACTTGCCGCGCAGGGCATCGGGGAAAGCGATGTACTCGATCAGACCACTGCTGGCGGCCTGCTCCAGCGTGAGCGCAGCCTCACCGCGCTGTTCACGCAGGGTGTTGACCACCGTAATGGCCACGTCGTTGAAGGGCTGGGCCTGACCGGTACCGAGGTTGTAGATGCCGGACTCGGCCGGATGGTCGAAGAACCACAGGTTGACGGCGACCACGTCATCGATGAAGACAAAATCGCGCATCTGGCCACCGGCGGCGTAACCACCGTATTCGCCGAACAGCTTGACCTTGCCCTCAAGCTGGAACTGGTGGAACTGGTGAAAGGCCACACTGGCCATGCGGCCCTTGTGCTGCTCTTGCGGGCCGTAGACGTTGAAGTAGCGGAATCCCACCACCTGGTTGGTCTTGCCGGCGCGGGTGCGGTGGAAGTCATAGCCGCATTCGCGGCGCATGCGCTGGTCGAACAGTAGCTTGGAGTAGCCGTATACGTTCAGCGGCAACTCAAACTCCGGGTCTTCGCGGAAGGTGCTGGAGCCGCCATAGGTGGCTGCAGATGACGCATACAGCAGGCGCGCACCGCGTTTCTGGCAGGCCTGGAACAACTGGCACGACAGCGTGTAGTTGTTGTCCATCATGTATTTGCCGTCCTGCTCCATGGTGTCGCTGCACGCGCCCTCGTGGAACACGGCCTCGCACTGGCCGTAGGAGCCGCTGGCAAAGGCGTCGTAGAAGGTGCCTGCGTCCACGTAGTCGGCAATCTGCAGGGCGGCCAGGTTGCGGAACTTGTCGCCCTGCGTGAGGTCATCGACGGCGATGATGTCGTCAATGCCGCGCGCGTTCAGCCCCTTGATGAGGTTGCTGCCAATAAATCCGGCTGCGCCGGTGACTACGATGCGGGTCATTAAATTTTCTCTTTCAGCGCAGGGGGGAACAGTTCGTCGTAGCTGACGGTGGCGGTACCAAACTTGCCGACCACGATGCCGCCAGCACGGTTGGCAATGGGCACGGCATCGCGCAGGCTGGTGCCTGCCGCCACCAGTGCGGCCAGGGTGGCAATCACGGTGTCGCCAGCGCCGGTCACGTCAAACACTTCGCGGGCCTGGGCGCTGACATGCAGTTCGCCCTCGGCATCGAACAGGGTCATGCCTTCTTCGCTGCGGGTCAGCAGCACGGCATCCAGGTGCAACTGTTTGCGCAGTTTGCGGACCTTGGCGCGCAGATCACCCTCATCGCTCCAGCCGCCAACCACCTGTTGCAGCTCGGCCCGATTGGGCGTGATGACGCTGGCATGCTGGTAGCGGGCGTAGTCCTGGCCCTTGGGGTCGACCAGAATGGGCTTGCCGGCAGAGCGGGCGCGGGCAATCATGTCGGTGATGTGGCCCAGGCCGCCCTTGCCGTAGTCGGAAAACAGCACGGCGCCGTGGCGTGGCAGCAGGTTTTCAAAGGCCGCAGTCTGCGAGGCCAGCAGCTCGTTCTTGGGGGTGTTTTCAAAATCCAGGCGCAGCAATTGTTGCTGGCGGCCAATGACACGCAGCTTGACGGTGGTCTTGAGCTCGGCATCACGGCCAAAGTGGGGCTGGATGCCGGTCTTGGCGACTAGGGCTTCGAGCTTGTGGCTGGCCTCGTCATCACCCACCACCGTCAGCAGCGAGGCTTGTGCGCCCAGCGTGACCACGTTGTAGGCCACATTGGCAGCGCCGCCATTGCGCTCTTCCTCGCGCGTGATGCGCACCACGGGCACCGGTGCCTCGGGGGAGATGCGGTCGACCGCGCCGTACCAGTAGCGGTCCAGCATGACGTCGCCGACCACCAGCACCTGGGCGGCGGCCATTTGTTCTTTGGAAATTGTCATAGTTCTTCTACTCTGCGGGCGGGGTAGCTATCCCACGCCTGGCAACCGGGGCATTGCCAGAAATGCTGTTTGGCCTCAAACCCGCAGGCGGCGCAGCGGTAGCGTGTCAGCGGTTTGACGGCCTGGTCCAGTGCGCGCTGGACCTGGGGATGGAATTGTTGATGTTCTAGCTTCTCGCCAGCAATCCATTTGGCGGCTGCCACCAGGGAGGGTTCGCTGGCCAGGTGGTGCGCATACCATTCGCGCGCCGTGGCGGACGGTGCGCCGCTGGCAGCTTCCAGCGTGACGATGGCGTCCAGCACATCCAGCGATGGGGCCTGGGTGTAGACCGCCTTCAGGCGATCCAGTGCGCGCGGAACCTGTTTGCCGGCAATCGCAAAGCGTGCCAGCAGGGGCGCCATCAGGGCTGTGGCGGATGGCGCGGCTACCAGGGCCTGCACCAGGGTTTCGTAGGCCTGTGCCGGGTTGTTCTGGTGGTTTTGCAGCAAGGCCAGGTCCATGCGTGGACGCGCTGCATCCGGGGCAATGTGCATGGCCTGCGTGAGGTAGGCGAGGGCTTGCGGCAGGTTGTCGGCAGCGACACTGGTGGCGGCCTGTTCACAGAGATAGTGCGAGAGGCGACCCTTGAAGCTGCCCTGGCCGGCAGACTCCAGCTTGTGCGCGATCTGTGCTGCATGTTCCCAGTCGCGCGACCGCTCGTAGTTGGCCAGCAGCGCCAGACGGGCCGAGCCTTCAAAGCGCGTGCCCTCCAGCTTGAGCAGGGCTTCTTCGGCGCGGTCCAGCAGACCGGCCTTGAGGTAGTCCAGTGCCAGGGCGTGCTGCGCGCGGTGGCGGTCATCCTGGACCAGGTCGCCGCGGGAGAGCAGGTGCTGGTGGACGCGCACGGCGCGCTCATATTCGCCGCGGCGGCGGAATAGGTTGCCCAGCGCGAAATGCAGCTCGGTGGTGTCGGGGTCGCTTTGGACGGCTTCAATGAAGGCGTCAATCGCCTGGTCCTGCTGCTCGTTGAGCAGGAAGTTGAGGCCCTTGAAATAGGCCTTGGGTGCCTGGCGGTTCTCCATGCGCAACTGGCGCACATCGAATCGGGAGGCCATCCAGCCCAGTACAAAGACCACTGGCAGCGCCAGCAGGATCAGGCTGAGATCAAATTCCATAGGGCGGCTGGGAAGCGGGAGGGGGGGTTGCGGGTTTTTCGGCGGTGACGGTGACTTCGTGGCTGCGCCGTGCCAGTGCGGCGGCTCGGCGGTGGCGCCACCAGCGCGGCACCATGCCCAGCACGCCAATGACTAGGCCCAGGGCGAAGGCGATCAACACCACCAGGACCAGCGGTGCAGTCCACTGCTGGCCAAAGAAGAAGCGCACAGTGGCATCGTGCTGGTTGTTCAGCGCGAAGGCGAAAAGGGTAAAAAAAATGGCTGCTTTAAGTATCCACTTAAAGAACCATGCAATGTGTTTCATCAATCTCCCCAGTGGCTAGGGATTCTAATGCTCACACGCCCATCAGGATTTGTTTTTGGCCTGCAATTCGGCGGTGCGCTGGTCCACGGATTCGCGCAGGGCCTTGCCCGGCTTGAAGTGGGGGACGCGCTTTTCTGGAATGGCCACACTTTCACCGCTGCGGGGGTTGCGGCCCATGCGGGGCGGGCGGTGGTTGATGGAGAAGCTGCCAAAGCCGCGAATCTCGATGCGGTGCCCTGCAACCAGTGCGTCGTTCATGGCGTCCAGAATGGCCTTGACGGCAAATTCGGCATCGCGATGGGTGAGCTGGCCAAACCGGTTGGCGAGTTCTTCAACAAGGTCAGAGCGTGTCATGAGAGAAGATTCTTATCCAAGAAAAAACGACCGGTGCCCCAACACATGCTGGAGGCACCGGCCGTCTGTTCAGATTAACAACAGGGATTAGTTGTTGTTGTCCAGCTTGGCGCGCAGCAGTGCGCCCAGGCTGGTAGTGCCGGCGTTTTCACGGGCGGATTGCTGGCTCAGGGTCGCCATGGCTTCGCTCTGGTCAGCCGCATCCTTGGCCTTGATGGACAACTGGATGTTGCGCGTCTTGCGATCCACGTTGACAACCACGGCGGTGACTTCATCACCTTCCTTGAGCACGTTACGGGCATCTTCCACGCGGTCGCGGGAGATTTCGGAAGCGCGCAGGTAGCCGATGATGTCGTCGCCCAGGTCGATTTCAGCGCCCTTGGGATCAACCGTCTTGACCTTGCCGGTCACAACCTGACCCTTGTCGTTGATCGACACGAAGGTGGTGAAGGGGTCGGAATCCAACTGCTTGATACCCAGGGAGATGCGCTCGCGGTCCACGTCCACAGCCAACACGATGGCTTCGACTTCCTGGCCCTTCTTGAACTCGCGCACGGCGGCTTCGCCGGTTTCGTTCCAGGACAGGTCGGACAGGTGCACCAGACCGTCGATGCCAGCAGCCAGACCGACGAACACGCCGAAGTCGGTGATGGACTTGATCGGGCCCTTGACGCGGTCTCCGCGCTTGGTGTTTTGCGCGAACTCTTGCCATGGGTTGGCCTTGCACTGCTTCATGCCCAGGGAGATGCGACGCTTGTCTTCGTCGATTTCCAGAACCATGACTTCGACTTCGTCACCCAGGGCAACGATTTTCGAAGGTGCAACGTTCTTGTTGGTCCAGTCCATTTCGGACACGTGGACCAGGCCTTCGATACCGGGTTCGAGTTCCACAAACGCGCCGTAGTCGGCGATGTTGGTGATCTTGCCGAACATGCGCGTACCTTGGGGGTAACGGCGGTTGACGCCCATCCAGGGATCGTCGCCCATTTGCTTCAGACCCAGCGAAACACGGTTCTTTTCGGTGTCGAACTTCAGGATCTTGGCAGTGATTTCCTGACCAGCGGTCACCACTTCGGAGGGGTGACGGACACGGCGCCATGCCATGTCCGTGATGTGCAGCAGGCCGTCGATACCGCCCAGGTCCACGAACGCACCGTATTCGGTGATGTTCTTGACCACGCCCTGAACCACAGAACCTTCCTTCAGGGTCTGCATCAGCTTGGCGCGCTCTTCGCCCATGGAGGCTTCGACCACGGCACGGCGGGACAATACGACGTTGTTGCGCTTGCGGTCCAGCTTGATGACCTTGAATTCCATGGTCTTGTTTTCGTACGGAGACAGGTCCTTGGTAGGACGCGTGTCGACGAGGGAACCGGGCAGGAATGCGCGGATGCCGTTGACCAGAACGGTCAGGCCGCCCTTGACCTTGCCGGAAGTGGTACCGGTGACGAATTCGCCGGATTCCAGGGATTTCTCCAGGGACATCCAGGAAGCGAGACGCTTGGCGGTGTCGCGGCTGACGATGGTGTCGCCGTAGCCGTTTTCCATGGCCACGATGGCGACGGAAACAAACTCACCTACTTGAACTTCGAGTTCACCCTTGTCGCTTTTGAATTCGGACAATGGAACATACGCTTCGGACTTGAGGCCGGCATTGACCACGACGAAGTTGTGTTCGATGCGAACGACTTCAGCGGTAACGACTTCACCGATGCGGGTTTCCGAGCGTTTTTGTGACTCTTCAAATAGGTCTGCGAAAGATTCTGACATTTGCTTTGCGATAAAAATATCGCGGGGTTAAGTTGTTGAACCACACCACCAGTGCGCTGCTGCGCGAGAGGGGTGGTGTGGACCTCGCAAAAGCGGGCGCTTTTGCGTACCTGACACCAGCCTTCTTAAACGATTTAAAAAGGCTGTTTGCCTTGCCACCAGTCCAACACCAGATCGACCGATTTTTCAACCGTCAAATCCGAGTTGTCCAGCAACTGAGCGTCTTCCGCGGGCTTCAAGGGAGCAACGGTCCGGGAGGAATCCCGGGCGTCGCGGGCTTCGAGGTCCGCGCGAAGAGACGGGAGTGTAGTTGAAATCCCCTTAGAAATCAACTGCTTATAGCGCCGCTCGGCGCGGCGCTCGGTGCTGGCGGTCAGGAAGACCTTGAGCGGGGCGTCGGGGAAGATCACGGTGCCCATGTCGCGGCCGTCGGCCACCAGGCCCGGCAGTTGGCGGAAACCGTGTTGCAGGTCAATCAGCGCGGCGCGTACCTGGGGCAGCGTCGAGACCCTGGAGGCGTTCATGCCGGCCTCCTCGGTGCGGATGGTGTCGCTCACATCGTCACCGTCCAGCAGCACGTGACCGTTGGTAAAGCGGATCTGTAGGCGTTTGACCAGCTCGGCAATGGCACCCTCGCTTGCGGCGTCCAGGCCCAGACCGGCACGCAGGGCGGCCAGGGCGGTGATGCGGTACAGCGAGCCCGAATCCAGGAAGTGGTAACCCAGTTTGTCCGCCAGCATGGCCGCCAGCGTGCCCTTGCCGGAGGCGGTTGGGCCGTCCACGCAGACCACGGGAATGGCGCAGACCGGTGTCTGGCAGACCGAAAACAGGGCTTCAAAGTAGTCCGGGAAGGTCTTGGCCACGCATTTGGGGTCTTCGATCCGTACGGGAATAGCCGCAGGATTGAAGGCGGCCAGCGAGAAGCACATGGCGATGCGGTGGTCGTCATAGGTGTGAATGCTGGCCGGTTGCCAATCCTGGATGCTGGCCGGCGGCGTCACCTGGATGAAGTCAGCGCCTTCCACCACGGTGGCGCCCAGCTTTCGCAGCTCCGTGGCCATGGCGGCAATGCGGTCGGTTTCCTTGACACGCCAGCTGGCGATGTTGCGCAGCGTGGTGGTGCCGTCGGCGTACAGCGCCATGACAGCCAGCGTCATGGCGGCGTCGGGGATATGGTTGCAGTCCAGTTCAATGGCCTTGAGCGGCCAGGCGCCACGCGACACCTTCAGCCAGTTCAGGCCGCTTTCGATCTGCGCACCCATCATCTGGGCGGCTTCCATGAAGCGGATGTCGCCCTGGATGGAGTCGGCACCCACGCCCTGAATTTTTATGAAATTCTGGCCGCTAGCCCTCGTCGCTATTGCACCGAGCGCTATGAAATAGCTAGCACTTGAGGCGTCGGCCTCAACATGGATAGCGCCTGGCGAGCGCAGGCGACAGCCTGCCGGAATGGTGAAACGCTGCCAGCCGTCACGCCGCACCTGCACGCCAAAGCGCGCCAGCAGGTTGAGGGTGATTTCGATATAGGGGCGGGAAATCAGCTCACCCACCACGTCAATGACGATGTCTTTCTGTGCTGCCAGTGGCAAGGCCATCAGCAAGGCGGTCAGGAACTGGCTGGAGACGTCACCACGGACCTTGATCGGTGCATCCAGGCGCAGGGTCGGTTTGCCGATGCGTAGCGGCGGGTAGCCGTCGTTGCCCAGGTAGTCGATCTGGCAGCCCAGTTGCCGCAGGGCGTCGACCAGGTCGCCGATGGGGCGCTCGTGCATGCGCGGGATGCCGCTCATCTCGAAGTCGCCGCCTAGCACGGCCAGCGCAGCTGTCAGGGGGCGCATCGCGGTGCCGGCATTGCCCAGGAACAGCTTGGCGCTGTCGGCGCTCAGTTTGCCATCCAAGCCGTCAATCTCCACCCGGGCGCCGTCCTGGCGAATGCCGCAGCCCAGCACGCGTAGGGCGTTCAGCATGACGCGGGTGTCGTCGGAGTCCAGCAGGTCGTGGACGGTGGTCGTGCCTTGGCACAGCGCGGCCAGCAGCAGAACCCGGTTGGAAATGCTCTTGGAGCCTGGCAGGGTGACGGTTCCGTGGGCTTGGCCCAGCGGTGGGAGGTCCAGAAATTCGGTGGAATACATCAGGGGTTGTGTCGGGACGTCATGCTCCAGGTCCCGCGGGTGATGCTGGCTTGCTCCAGCAGGCCTTCGAGTGCTTCGGTGTTGCCGCTGGAAATCATCAGTTCCAGGGCGTGCAGATTGCGCTGAAAAATCTTGGATTGCGCCAGCAGTTCTTCGCGGTTGGAGACCAGGATGTCGCGCCAGATCTTGGGGTCGCTGGCGGCGATGCGGGTGAAATCACGGAAGCCCGGGCCTGCCAGCGAGAGGTAGTCCTTCCCCTGGGGCTGGCCGGAAATCGAGTTCATCATGGCAAACGCGATCAGGTGGGGCAGGTGGCTGACGGCGGCAAATGCGGCATCATGCTGCTCCGGCGACATCTTCAGCACGCGGCAGCCCAGTGCCGTCCAGACGTCCACGGCCTTTTGCAACTGCACGGTCAGCGTGCGCTCAATGGGCGTGATGATGACCTGGCGGCCGGCGTACAGGTCGGGATCGACATTGTCGACGCCGGAGACTTCCTTGCCGGTGATGGGGTGGGCCGGCACGAACGAGCCAATGTGCTCGCGCAGTGCGCGCCGGCCGGCGTCGATGACATCGCGCTTGGTGGAGCCCACATCCATGACCAGCATCTTGTCGGTGACCAGATGCTTGATGGCCTTGAACGTGGCTTCGGTGGCGGCCACCGGGACCGCGATCAGCACAATGTCGGCGCCGGAGACGGCCAGCAGGGCGGACGGGGCCTCGACGTCAATCACGCCCATGGCGCGGGCGCGCTCCGTGGTGCTGGGGGATTTGCTGTAGCCGACGACGCGTTTGACCAGCCCTGCGCGTTTGAGGGCCAGTGCAAACGAGCCGCCCATCAAGCCGCATCCAATCAATCCGAGCTGTTCAAACATGGGTATTCCTGTGGGTGGGCATCAATCGGCCAGGGGGTAGGTACCCAGCACCTTGTAGAAGGCGCACAGGCTCCGCAGGTCCTTCAGGGCCGCGGCGATATGGGGCTGCGAGGGATGGCCCTGCAGGTCGATGTAGAAGAAGTACTCCCACTGGCCTGAACGGGCAGGACGGGACTCGAAGCGGGTCATGGAAACGCCGTGCTGTTTGAGCGGAACCAGCATGTCATGCACGGCGCCCGGCTTGTTGGGCACCGATACCACCAGGCTGATGCAGTCCTTGCCCGTGGCCTGGGGCGCCGGCATGGTGCTGGGAAGGCAGACCACGACAAAGCGGGTGCGGTTGTAGGCGTCGTCCTGGATCGCGTGCGAGGCAATATGCAGTCCGAACTCGGAACCGGCGCGCTCGCTGGCGATGCCGGCCCAATTCGGATGGCCCGCCGCCAGACGGGCGCCCTCGGCATTGCTGGAGACGGCGCGTCGCTCGGCGTTGGGCAGGTGGATGTTCAACCATTCCTGGCACTGGGCCAACGCCTGGGGGTGGGCCAGAACGACGTCAATGCCTTCCAGCGACGCCGTGGTGCGCAGCAGGTGGTGGCGCACCAGCAGGCTGATCTCGCCAATGATGTGCAAGGGGGAATGCAGCAACAGGTCAAGCGAGCGCGTGACCACGCCCTCGGTATTGTTTTCCACCGGCACCACGCCAAACTCGGCGGCGCCGGAGGTGGTGGCGTGGAAGACCTCGTCGAAATTGCCGCACGGAACATGTTGGATGCTGGAGCCAAAGAAGCGCAATGCTGCCTCTTCGCTGAAGGTGCCGGACGGTCCCAGGTAGGCCACGCGTTGGGGCGCCTCCAAGGCTCGGCAGGCCGACATTACCTCGCGCCAGATCATGGCCAAGCTGGCGTTCTTCAGCGGTCCACCATTGGTCTCCTGCAGATGGTGAATCACCTGCGCCTCCCGGTCGGGGCGGAACACTGCAGAGCCATCCAGACGTTTGACTTCACCCACTTCGTTCGCCAGTTCGGCGCGCTGGTTCAGCAGTTTCAACAGATCCTGATCAACGGCGTCGATCTGGATGCGAAGTTCGGGAAGCGTTCTTGCCATGGGTACGGGCTGCAGGGTTGCGTGGGTGGTGGGCTATGTCGTTGCGGTCCGCTCAGGCGCTGGTGCCTTCGCTGTCATCCTCGCCAGAGCTGTCATCGCCAGCCGCGTTGGCATCGTTTTCGACAATGCGCTGCAGGCCGCTGAGCTTGGAGCCTTCATCCAGGCCGATCAGGGTCACACCCTGGGTGGCGCGGCCGAGTTCACGGATTTCGCTGACACGGGTACGCACCAGTACGCCCTTGTCGGTGATCAGCATGATTTCGTCGTCCGCATGCACCAGCGTCGCGGCAACAACCTTGCCGTTGCGCTCGCTTTGCTGGATGGCGATCATGCCCTTGGTGCCGCGGCCATGGCGGGTGTATTCGGTGATGCCGGTGCGCTTGCCATAGCCGTTTTCGGTGGCGGTCAGCACGCTTTGCTGTTCGTCTTCGGCGACCAGCATGGCGATCACGCCCTGGCCGTCTTCCAGCATCATGCCGCGTACGCCGCGCGCATTGCGGCCCATGGGTCGCACGTCGTTCTCGTCAAAGCGAACGGCCTTGCCGCCGTCGCTGAACAGCATCACGTCGTGTTTGCCATCGGTCAGTGCCGCGCCGATCAGGTAGTCGCCCTCGTCGAGGTCCACCGCAATGATGCCGGCCTTGCGCGGGTTGGAAAATTCGTCCAGCGTTGTCTTCTTGACGGTACCCATGCTGGTCGCCATGAACACAAACTGGTCCGCCGGGAAGCAGCGTTTTTCACCCGTGAGTGGCAGCACAACCGTGATCTTTTCGCCTTCCTGCAGCGGGAACATATTGACGATGGGGCGGCCGCGCGAACCGCGCGAGCCTTGCGGAACTTCCCAGACCTTGAGCCAGTACAGGCGGCCCCGGTTCGAGAAACACAGGATGTAGTCGTGGGTGTTGGCCACAAAGAGCTGATCGACCCAGTCGTCTTCCTTGGTGGCGGTTGCCTGTTTGCCGCGTCCGCCGCGTTTTTGCGCCCGGTATTCACCCAGGGGCTGGCTCTTGATGTAGCCGCTATGGCTCATGGTCACCACCATATCGGTGGGCGTGATCAGGTCTTCGGTGGATAGGTCGTAGGAGGAATGTTCGACCAGGCTGCGGCGTGCGCCCAGCTTCGTTTGACCGAATTCCTGCTTGATGGCACCCAGTTCCTCACCGATGATGACCGACACGCGCTCCGGCTTGGCCAGGATGTCGAGTAGGTCGTCGATCTCGGCCATGACTTCCTTGTACTCGGCAACGATCTTGTCCTGCTCCAGCCCGGTCAGACGTTGCAGGCGCATTTGCAGGATTTCCTGGGCCTGTGTCTCGGACAGGCGGTACAGGCCATCGCTGCCCATGCCAAACGCCTTTTCCAGTCCGTCGGGGCGGTAGTCGTCGGCATTGATGATGCCGCCGTCGGCGCGCACGCGGGTAAGCATTTCGCGCACCAGTTTGCTGTCCCAGGGGCGCGTCATCAGTTCCGCCTTGGCCACCGGTGGTGTGGGTGATTCACGGATGATGCGGATGAAGTCGTCGATATTGGCCAGCGCCACGGCCAGGCCTTCCAGTACGTGACCACGCTCGCGGGCCTTGCGCAGGTTGAACACGGTGCGGCGGGTCACTACTTCGCGACGGTGCTGCAGGAAGACCTCGATCAGGTCCTTCAGGTTGCACAGCTTGGGCTGGCCGTTGACCAGGGCCACCATGTTCATGCCAAAGGTGTCCTGCAACTGCGTCTGCTTGTACAGGTTGTTGAGCACCACTTCGGGCACTTCTCCGCGCTTGAGTTCGATGACTAGGCGCATGCCAGACTTGTCGGACTCGTCCTGGATGTGGCTGATGCCTTCGATTTTCTTCTCGTGCACCAGTTCGGCCATGCGCTCTTGCAGGGTCTTCTTGTTGACCTGGTAGGGCAGCTCGTCGACGATGATGGCCTGGCGCTGGCCCTTGTCGATGTCCTCGAAATGGCACTTGGCGCGCATGACCACTTTGCCCCGGCCGGTGCGGTAGCCGTCCTTGACGCCATTGATGCCGTAAATGATGCCGCCAGTGGGGAAGTCGGGCGCGGGGATGATCTCCATCAGCTCGTCAATGGTCGCTTGTGGGTTCTTCAGCAGGTGAAGGCAGGCGTCGACCGACTCGTTGAGGTTGTGCGGCGGGATGTTGGTGGCCATGCCCACCGCAATGCCTCCCGAGCCGTTGACCAGCAAGGTTGGAAAACGCGCAGGCAGCACCAGTGGCTCTTTCAGGCTGCCGTCGTAGTTCGGGCCAAAGTCAACGGTGTCCTTGTCAATGTCGGTCAGCAATTCGTGGGCAATTTTGTCGAGCCGAATCTCGGTGTAACGCATCGCCGCCGCATTGTCGCCATCAATGGAACCAAAGTTGCCTTGGCCATCAATCAGCATGTGGCGCATGCTGAACGGTTGAGCCATGCGCACGATGGTGTCATAGATAGCAGAGTCACCGTGTGGGTGGTATTTACCCATGGTTTCGCCGACAGCCTGCGCACTCTTGCGGTATTTGCTGTTGTAGTTATTTCCCATCTCATGCATGGCAAACAGCACGCGCCGGTGCACCGGCTTCAGGCCATCGCGCGCGTCGGGGAGGGCTCGGCCCACAATCACGCTCATGGCGTAATCCAGGTAGCTCCGGCGCATTTCCTCTTCGAGACTGATGGGCAGGGTTTCTTTGGCGAACTGGGTCATGTGATGAATGCTTTGGCAGTGTCAGGGACAACCTGCGATTCTACGGCCCAGCCGTTGTCGCATGAAGGCAACAATCCGGGCTAAAGTGAGTAAGACAATGGGCTTGTCGCGATTTGGCGCAAGAAAAGAGCCAAAGGCTATGGCACAATGGTGCGAACGGCCCGTTTTGGGGCGTCAACCGATCATTCGCAGCGTTGCTGCAGTTTGTTACGCAAAAGGAAAGTCATGAAAAAATTGAATCGAGTAGCAATCGCCCTCGCTGCCGCAGCGCTCGCAACGGTTGCTGGTGCACAGGAAATCCACAACTGGAAAAGCACGGCTGGTGACGTTTGGAAAAACTCCGTAGGCGAATGCTGGCGTGATTCCAGCTGGACTCCCGCTACTGCCGCTCCTGGCTGCGATGGCGCCATTGTCCCCCCAGTTCCCGCTCCTGCACCCGCTCCCGTGGCTGCACCCGCACCGGCCAAGCCCGCACCCGCACCCGCACCTGCGCCCGCCGTCGCCAGCAAGGTGACCTACGCCGCAGACGCATTCTTTGACTTCGACAAGGCTGTTCTGAAGCCCGAAGGCAAGGCCAAGCTGGACGATCTGGTTGGCAAGGTCAAGGGCATCAACCTGGAAGTGATCATCGCTGTGGGTCACACCGACTCCATCGGTACCGATGCTTACAACCAGAAGCTGTCGGTTCGCCGCTCTGAAGCCGTCAAGGCCTATTTGGTGTCCAAGGGCATTGAAAAGAGCCGTGTCTACACCGAAGGCAAGGGCGAAAAGCAACCCGTTGCTGACAACAAGACCAAGGAAGGTCGCGCCAAGAATCGCCGCGTTGAAATCGAAGTGGTGGGTACCCGCTCTTCCAAGTAATTCGGCTGGCTCAGGCCAATCCACAAAAACCCGCTTCGGCGGGTTTTTTGTTGCCTGCAAATAGATGGCTTCCATTTATGTGCGCTGCCCAGTCCGTGCCGTGGCCAACATGGAGATAATTGCGAGATGAACACCCTGAATGCAGATCCGGCCGAATTGGCCAAGTTTTCCGAATTGGCCCACCGCTGGTGGGATATGGACAGCGAATTTCGCCCGCTGCACATGATTAACCCGCTGAGACTGGAATGGATCCAGTCGATTTGCCCCATTTCCGGCTTGCGCGCCCTGGATGTGGGCTGTGGCGGTGGCATTCTGGCCGACTCCATGGCCCGCAAGGGCGCAGATGTGCTGGGCATCGATTTGTCCGCCAAGGCGCTCAAGGTGGCTCAGTTGCATGCGCTAGAGGTACAGACTCCGCGCATCAACTACCGCGAAGTCAGCGCCGAAGCACTGGCCGCCGAGGCTCCGGGGAGCTTCGATGTGGTGACCTGCATGGAAATGCTGGAACACGTGCCCGACCCTGCATCCATCGTGCAGGCGTGCTCGGATTTGGTGAAACCCGGCGGCTGGGTGTTCTTTTCCACACTGAATCGCAACCCCAAGTCGTTCCTGTTCGCCATTGTGGGTGCTGAATACCTACTGAACATGCTGCCGCGTGGTACCCACGAGTACGCCAAGATGATCCGCCCCAGTGAACTGGCCGGCTATTGCCGCCAGGCGGACTTGGACGTGCAGCAGACCAGCGGCATGGAATACAACCCCCTTACCAGGCGCTATGCCATGAGCAGCGACACGGGGGTCAATTATCTGTTTGCCACGCGCAAGTCCCGGTAGGTGGTGTTGAGCGTGCTATTTCAAGACATTGCGGCCGTCCTGTTTGATCTGGACGGCACGTTGATTGACAGCGCCCCGGACCTGGGTGCTGCCGCCGACCAGATGCGGGTGACCCGCGGGCTGCCGTCCCTGCCGCTGGATCGGTACCGCGCCATGGCCGGTGCCGGTGCGCGCGGCATGTTGGGAGTGGCTTTCGGTATCGGGGTAGACGACCCTGTCTTTGATTCCCTGCGGGAGGAATTTTTTTTCAACTATGAGCGCTGTATGACACAGCGCACGGCGGCGTTCGACGGTGTGGCCGAACTGATTACCCAACTGGAACAACGGCAACTGTTGTGGGGCGTGGTGACCAACAAATCCTCCCGCTTCACCGATCCTTTGACCGGTGCGATGCCACTCTTCAGTGGTGCCAGGGCTATCGTGAGTGGAGATACCACCCCCCATGCCAAACCGCATCCAGCCCCCTTGCTGGAGGCGGCGCGCCGCTTGGGGGTCGCGCCGCAGCGCTGCCTGTACGTGGGCGACGACGAGCGCGATGTGGTGGCAGGCCTGGCGGCTGGCATGCAAACCGTGGCGGCCACCTACGGTTACCTGGGCAACAAAGCCGAAGTTCAGGCCTGGGGAGCCCACGCCGAGATTAATTCTCCGCTGGCCCTCTTGCAATTGCTGGCAAGCGCCTAAAATAGGGGTCTTGGGGCTGCACTGGTTTCGACGTGGGTTCGGACGCGGCGCAGGGCATGTCGAGGTTCTGTCACCTCGTAAAACAGCAGAAAAAAACTAACTGCAAACGACGAACGTTTCGCACTCGCCGCTTAATTGCGCGTGAGCCTCGCAACAGCAAGCCAATAGGCTGGGCAAGGGTTGATGTGCCGCAAGGTGCTTCAGTCCAGGCTGCGGGGTAACTTCATTTGGCTGGATCTGCCTTGGGTAACTTAGGGTGGATCGAGAAAATAGGTTGCTGGCGTTTTGCATAGCGTGCCACTGCGCGATGTAAAAGGCGAGACTCAAATCAGACGGCTACACATGTAGAACTGCCCGAAAAAGGCTTGCGGACGCGGGTTCAAATCCCGCCAGCTCCACCATATATACGTCCAAGGTCGTTTGCTGACATCCAGTAAACGACCTTTTTCTTTGTCTAATCAATGACTTACGGGCGTTTTGCGTCCATATGTCTCCAGCGTAGTGCGCGTACATCCGGTGCAAAGTGGGGGAACAAACGGGGGAACAAAGTGGGGGTAGACTCCTTAAATCGGATTTGTTCCCCCGTTTTCACTCTGGAGGTGTTCCCCCATGCTGACCGATGTTGAATGCAAAAACGCAAGTTGCCCCCCAGATAAAACGCGGGTGCGCCTGGCTTGCTCGGGTGGCCTTTACCTGGAAGTGAGCCCCAATGGCTCCAAGCGCTGGTTTTGGAAGTACCGCAAAGACGGCAAAGAAGGGCGCATGGCGCTGGGCAGCTATCCAGAAGTTGGCCCCAAGGATGCCCGCAGGGCACGCGACACGGCCAAGGCGCAAAAATCCGAGGGACAAGACCCAGTAGCGGCCCGCAAGGTGGAAAAGCTGAAAGCATCCATACCGGACGGGGCAACCTTCAAGGCAGTAGCGTCCGAGTGGTACGCTAAACAGGTGCCCCAGTGGAGCCCAAGCCATGCCGCCCGGTCCCTGCGCCAGTTGGAGCGTGACCTGTACCCGTGGATTGGCGAGCGCCCCATTGCAGAAATCCATGCCCTGGAGCTGCTGGCCGTGCTGCAAAAGGTGGAAGCTCGGGGAGCGGTAGAAACCGCAGACAGGGTGCTAATGCTGGCCCGCCAAATCTGGGACTACTGGCTACCCACTGCCAAGGTGGCCCAGCGCAATATCACCGAGGGCCTGAAAAAGCGGCTGACACCCTACCGGGGCAAAACCTTCGCCGCCATCGTGGAGCCAGTGCTGTTTGGTGAGCTGCTGCGGGCCATGACCGCGTACAAGGGCGGCACCATTGTGCGCACGGCCCTGCAACTCGCGCCACTGGTGTACCAGCGTCCCGGCAACCTACGGGAAATGGAGTGGGCCGAGCTGGACCTTGACGCGGCCCTGTGGACGATCCCCAGCGCCAAAATGAAGCGCACCAAGGCCGCAAAGGAGCAGGGCGACCCGCACGTGGTGCCCTTGCCCACGCAAGCGGTGGCGTTGCTGCGCGAGCTGCACCCGGTAACCGGCCATGGCCGCTACGTGTTCCCCGGCGAGCGCAGCCATGACCGGCCCATCAGCGACAACTCAGTGCGCAGCGCCCTCTATGCGCTGGGCTTTGGCAAGTCGCAGACCTGGCACGGCTTCCGGGCCAGTGCCCGCACCATGATGGTAGATCAGCTCAACCTTGACCCCCTGGCCATCGAGGCCAACCTGGCCCACGCCGTGAAGGATGCCAACGGGCGCAGCTACAACCGCACCCAGTACCTGGCGCAGCGCTTTGACCAGATACAGCAATGGGCAGACTACCTGGACAGGCTGCGCAAGGGCGGCGATGTGATCCAGCTACCAACCCGAGCCGCATAGCCCCACCATCCCCACGCTCCAAGCCGCCCCGCACAGTCTGCCGGGCGGCTTTTTTACGCCAGAAAGACACGAAAGCAGGTTGTGCATTTTGGCCTAACGTGTGTTTTTGTAGGGGACACAGGGGACAAATTGCGTTTCAGAGGGGAAACAGGCAAAAACTGTAGGGGACAACGTAGGGGACTAATAGGGGACTGGTAGGGGACAAACTCTCTATCTAGTATATTTGTCTCATCTTGTGAAATATTTGCCCTTTTCTCCCGGTTCCTTGACCAGCCCTATGCCGCCCGCCTTTTTGGCCTGCCTGACCCTTGATCTTGGGGCGGTGGTTTTGGACGTGGGCGCACATCGCCGGAATTGAGCGCTTAAGGGCCTTCCCATGGCACACGGCACAGCACACGCGTACTGTGGATAACTTTTCTGTTTTACGCTCTCTGTCGGATGCACATTTTTTAAGCAAATACGCAACGCTCGCAAGTGGTTGATTTACTTGAATATTTCCTTAAAGGATACGAAGTTGTTCATTTTATCTACTTTATACAACGGGCGTTATGTTAAGTAAGAGTAGAAAAACGCGTTTTACGTATTCAATAGGGAACCTAGCGTTATACTACAAGCCATGAAAACGACCAATGCGGAAACAACCATGACACCGGAACAATTCACAACGGCTCTGGCTTCGCTAGGGTGGAAACAATCTGACTTTTGCCGCAAATCAGGCGTGACAAAGCAGACCCCCAGCCGCTGGGCAAATAACCTTACGCCTATTCCGCTGTGGGTAGGCGCGTACCTGGGTGCAATGCAAGACCTTGCCGCCCTGCACACAAAGTACCTGTCGACCACCAAGGACAGCGCCAGCGACTGAGCGCCGATCCGGTGTGCCCTACGCCTTGCCGGTGGTCACCGCTTCACGCCTCTGTCACTTCACGCCGCACGATGCGCCCCAGCACGCCCGCCATGGCAACGCGTGCCAGTTCGGTGTCGTAGTGGGTTTGCAGGTTGATCCAGCTTTGCGCGTCAGTGCCAAAAAACACGCTCAGGCGCAAAGCCGTGTCCACGGTGATACCGCGTAACCCCTTCACGATTTCATTGATGCGCCGGGGCGGCACGTCTATGGCCTTGGCAAGCGCGTACTGGCTGATATCCATGGGCTTTAGCCAGTCTTCCAGCAAGATGACGCCGGGGTGAATCAGGGGAACTTTGCGGGGCATGGTGGCGCTCCTTTTTCAGTGGTAATCGACAATTTCAACGCGGGTAGCATGGCCGTCTGCCCACACAAAGCACAGCCGCCATTGGCCATTTATGCGAATGCTGTGCTGCCCTTTGCGGTCACCCTTGAGGGCTTCGAGCTGGTTACCCGGTGGCACCCGCAAAAACTCCAAGGCGGTGGCCGCATGGAGCTGCTGCAATTTGCGCATGGCAACCGATTCAAAGTTGGCAAACCGGGCGATGTGCTTACCGGAAAACAGGGCCTCTGTGTCGCCGCATTGAAAGCCTTGAATCATGCCCAAATAATAACGACTTCCGTTATTAAAGTCAAACCACACGCTTGACACCAACGCCCAGCCCCATGCCATAATGCCCCCAAGCCAGCAATGGCCCGGTGCTTGAAAACACCATTTGAAAAGCGGTGCAACCTCCCCGACAGTGAGGTTTTGTCACGTCTGAATTGGACGAATGGCCCACACCTTGGGGCGTTCACAGTTTTGGGCGGGATGGCCAGAACGGTAACGCCTGGCGCACGGTCTTTTCACCGTGTTTTCAACATCCTGCCCACCCGTATTGCTTGAAAACGATGCGTGTGGTTTTGAAGTCTCGAAAAGGAGCAAGAAACCATGACCAAGGTCATTCGCCTATCCAGCCCCCGCGCTGGAAACCAAGTGCACACGTCTGCACCAGCAATCGCCACACCAGCCCAACAGGCCGCGATTGAAAACGCGCTTTCCATGGCGCTCTACTTCATTCGCCAGCCCGGCGATGCGGCGGCCAATGTATGGGCCGCTACGGCCCGCACCAATCGGGCGCTGACGCTGTTAAAGCATGCCAGCCAAGGCAATGCCCTGGCCAGCTCTGCAAACACGCTGGGGAGGGCTTGAGCCATGGCCCGCGTATCTAGCGATAAGAGCTTGATTGACCATGAAGATAAATCGGTCACGTTGAACAATGACCGAAAAATGGTGTGCCTGGAGGCGGCATGGGAGCTGGAGGCACTGGCCTTTGTGTTGCCCGGTTTGGTTCCCAATGTGGTTGATTGCTTGGGTGCCCACCATTCGGTTCGTGGTATCGCATCCCGCGTGAAAGAATTGGCCAATGTATTGATGGCGGGGCTGGGTGATATAGCGGTAGAAGTGGCGGATATTGAAAGTATCGTTCTGGTCACCAACAAGTGGGAATGTCAAGGCTCAGAGTCTGTTTCCGTTGGGAGGAATTGAGCCATGAAAATGACAAATGAGCAGCATATTGCGATCCTCGCGTCAATAGCGAGCATGGCAAACCATTTGACAGACTTGGCACGGCGCACCTTTGATAACGCTTCCGATGTTGAATCTGTGGATGCGCTGACCGGATCGATAGAGAGCATTGCTAAGCATATTGGATTTATGGCGGATTGCGCATGTGACAGCCTGCCAGGTGGGGTGTCACTTGCTGGCGGTGATCCATATTTTTGGATGATGCCGCCAAATTTCCATGAAGCCCGTGCAGATAGCACCCATCAAGCCGCATCCTGACCATGGCCGCCCATGCAATCCCCATGACAAAACTCAAAATTTCTGCCAGCCCCGCCAAGATCACTCCACCTGATAGCTGGCAACAAAAAACATCCTTCGGTTTTATGGGTGCTGATGACACGGAAGCCGGGCGGCTGGTGCGCCTGGCTGACGTTCTGCGATGGCTGGGGCAGTACCCCAACCCAAAGCCCCATAAAGCGGCTTTGGCTGCGTTGTGTGATGCCATGCCGGATGACGTGATGCAATGGCTGTACCGAGTGCAGCCCGGCGACTATGCAAAGCCAGTGCCCCCGGTTTACATGTTTTCGTATCTGACACTTGAAGAGATTGCGGTATCAAAGGACAAAGCATGGCGGGACAATGCGCAACGGATGCATGAGGCGCAAAGAGGCGGGCGATTCCCCGGCCTGGCGATCCTCAATGGAAAAATATCTACGGTCGAGGCGAAACAATCCGCAACCCAAGCGATTTACGAGCCAACAGAACCCGGATTGCCCGCACTTTTGAAGCGCATCAAAAGTTATTGGGCAAACGAGGTTTTCAACAGTGCACCGGCGATAGACAACCGGGGTGAATACCTGACCTTCCTTGCCATTCCCTTGGAAAAAGCTATGCAGCATTGGGGATGGGGGCATGTCGCAGAGGTAGTGACATTGCAGGCAGTGTCCCAGTCTGCAACGCTGCCCACCACCTGGGCAGATTTTGTGCGGTACCGCAAAGAAAACCCCGGCCATAGTTGGACGCAAGACATGCGAAAAATCCTTTGTGCCGAAGAAAAACGGCGCAATGAGGCTGGGCATTCTGGCGTGCGCAAAAGCATGGCCGACGAGTTTGGCGACATGACGTCAAGCGGCTTGGGCGACCAAATTCGCAAGGCTTCAAGCGGCACAAAGTCCGGGCGCGGGCGCAAGGCCGCATGAAACCCACTTGCGGCCCAAATCCGGCAAACCTAGCATCCATGTGGGTTTCCGGGCGGCAAGCCTAAAACAAGTGGATGACAAGCGCTTGCAATTGGGACAGTTCGCCACCGTGCAAACAAACCACTTCGGACCCGCACGGTTTGACCTGGACTTCAAATCATGCAACTCGCCCACCAATCCAAACCCGTAGTGCCTCGCGATAGGCTCATTGATCTGCAAACCGTGTGCGGCCTCGTTTCCGTCAAAAAATCGACCATCTATGCATGGCTGAAAGACCCGAATTCCGGCTTCCCATCCAGCGTGCGCCTGAGTAGCCGTATGGTGCGTTGGTCCGAGTCTGCGGTTTTGCAGTTTGTTCAAAGCCGCATCAATCAGGCCGAACCGTCAAACGGGCAGGTGTCCTGATGCGGGCCGCTGTCGCCCGCTTTTTCACCGAATATGACGCTGCCTTCGGTGAAGATTTGGCCCTGTCGAACAAGGCCTATGCGGCACACGAAGCCGCCTATTGCTACCTGGCCAGGTTCACCCTTGATGGCAAGGGGTTGACGCCCGAAGAAGCTCGGAAGCTGCTCCAGCTTATGGACGATTACCAGAGTGCCCAAGCCGATGCGTACATGGCACAAGTCTCAAAGGACGATGCTATCCGCCGACTTGATCTTGCGTTCCGCAAACCCTACGCATCAGCGCTTGTCCGCTAACGGGGCCCAGTGCCGCGCATTCATTCATAACGATGAACCACAACATCACCCCCGAACTGATCCGGGACGCACTGCAACACATCCCGGCAAGCCTACCGCGTGCCGAATGGGTACGGGTGGGCATGGCGATCAAATCCGAGTTTGCAGACGATACAGGCCGCGACCTGTTCACTATCTGGAGCGCATCCGGTGATGGCTTCAATGCAAAGGATGTGGCGGATACCTGGCGCAGCATCAAGGCAGGCGGCGGCGTGGGCATCGGTACCCTGTTGCACCTGGCCAAAGAAAACGGCTTTGTGATGCCGCAAGCCAATCAGGCACCCAACAAACCAGACCCAGCAACAGTCGCCCGCCTGGCACGTGAGCGGGCAGCAAGCCAACAGGCAGAACAGGCCCGGCAACAGGCCGCACATGCGGATGCTGCTCTTGAGGCTGCAAAGCTGTGGGACAACGCCAGCGAGACAGGCGAGAGCGTCTATCTGACCCGCAAGGGGGTGCAGCCCTATGGTGTGCGCTTCGGTGTTGACGGCTGGCTGCTGGTTCCCGTGCGTGATGCATCGGGCAAGCTGTGGAATGTGCAACGCATCGCACCCGACAAGCCAGCCAGCGGCACGGACAAACTGTTTTTGAAGGGTGGGCGCAAGTCCGGGCTGTGGCACTGGTGCGGCGATCCGGCGGGCTCTGCGGTGCTGCTGATTGCCGAAGGCTACGCCACGGCGGCAAGCCTGCACCAGGCAACGGGCCGCACGGTTGCCGTGGCTTTTGATGCGGGCAACCTGGCACCCGTGGCCAAGGCCCTGCACAAGTCGTACCCAGCCGCTTTGCTGGTGCTGTGTGGCGATGATGATGCACAGACATTTGCACGAGCTGGCCACAACCCCGGACGCGACAAAGCCACAGCGGCGGCGCTGGGAGTGCATGGCCTGGCAGTGTTTCCCGAGGGCTTGCCCGAAGGTGGCAGCGACTTTAACGACCTGCACCAGGCGGCGGGCTTTGACGCGGTGCGCCTGATTGTGGATAGCGCCATAGACAGCCACGAGCCGCACCAGACCAAGCCACAAGCCACGAAGGCGACCACGGCGGGCAAGCGTGGCCAGAGCGCCAGCCGTGAGCGCACAGGGCCGCAAAACGCAGCCGATAGCAGCAATGTGTTTGACCGCTTCTTTGTGGTGGATGGTGATGGCGTGTACTACACCCCGCCCGGTGACGAGAGCGGCACAGCCCGCAAGGTGTGCGGTGTGCTGCGTGTGGTGGGGCTGGCGCGTGATGCGCACGACAACCAGGCGGCGTTACTGTTGGAGTTTGTCACCCAGTTTGCAAAGGTGCGGCGCTGGCTGATGCCGTTGTCCATGTTGGCAGGCGATGGCAACGCCTACCGGACGGCACTACTCAGTCAAGGCTTTATGACTCCCACCAAGAGCGCACAGCGCCAATGGTTGACCGAGTATTTGCAAAGCCGTGCCCCTGAATCCCTGCAACTGGTACGGCACGTGCCCCGCGTGGGCTGGGCCGGGCGCTGCTACGTGTTGCCTAATGAAACCTTGGGCACCAATGCCAGCGGTGAAACCGTGATCTTTCACAGCGAGGCAGGCATTGAAGCCAACTTTAACCAACGGGGAACAGCGGACCAATGGCGCGATGACCTGGCCCGCTTGTGCGTTGGCAATTCACGTGCAGCGTTTGCCGTGGCAACGGCCTTTGCCGGGCCGTTGCTGGCGTGGGCGCAGGGCGTCACGGGCGGCGGTATCCACTACACCGGGCAAACGTCAATCGGCAAGACCACATGCTTTCTATTGGCCGCCAGTGTGTGGGGCAAGGGTACAGAGAAAGACCCCGACAGCTATATGCAGAAATGGCGGGCCACCAGCAACGGCCTGGAGTACCAGGGCGAGCAGCACAACGACTGCACTTTGATCCTTGACGAGCTGGGACAAATGGACGCGGGGGACGCTGGCAACGCGGCGTACATGTTGGCCGACGGCATGGGCAAGACACGCGGCAAAGGGGCAGGGGGCTTGCGTCCTAAGCCCACTTGGCGGCTGTTGTTCTTGAGCAGCGGTGAACTGACCCTAGCCCAACACATGGAGACGGTGGGCAAGAAAATGAAGGGCGGGCAGGAAGTGCGCTTGATCCCGATACCGACCGAGGTAAAGGAAGGTTCCGCCCTGGAGACATTCCACGAGTTTGCAACCGGGCACGAGCTGTCCGGTTTTGTGCAGCACAACGCGGCACGGTGCTATGGCACCGTGGGCCGCGCCTGGCTTGAATATCTGGTTGCCCACACTGACGGCCTAGGGGCCGCGTTGCGCGAGCGTATGGACGCGATAGAGGCCCAAATCGTGCCCGCTGGTGCATCGGGGCAAGTCAAGCGGGGCGGGCGGCGCTTTGCCCTGATTGCAGCCGCTGGCGAGATGGCCACGGCGGCGGGCTTGACAGCCTGGCCAGTGGGCGAAGCGATCCGGGCGGCACATACCTGCTTTGATGCCTGGCTTACCTTGCGCGGTGGGGCTGGCAGTAGCGAGAAAACGAGCATGCTTAGGCAAGTACGTGCTTTTCTCGAGACGCACGGCGACGGCCGCTTTGCCATGTGGCACCGAGCTGCTGACGACCACGCAGCCAAGACGCTGCACCGTGCCGGTGTGCGGCGCATGTTGAACGAGGACGGCGAACCCGTTAAGACCAACAGCCAGCACGGTGCGGAGTTTGGCGACCGGATGCCTGCCGCGTTGGGTGAAGGTGTGAGCTATGAGCACTTTGTTCTGGCTGAGACATTCAAGACTGAGGTATGCAAAGGCTTTGACGTGCAAGCCGTGTGCGCTGTGCTGGTGGAGCATGGGGCGCTGATCGTCAAGGAACCAGGCCGATACAGCATCAAGACCAAGCTACCGGGCATCGGGCCTGCACGGTGCTACTGCATCCCGCCTGCTATCTTTGATCTTGATGTTTGAAACAAAGTTACATGATTGGGCCGCGCTGGGAGGCGGCGTTAGTGAAGTCTTTTCGCGCTGCAAATTGGGTGCGAAACCTGCACCAGATACCAAGAAGTGCAGAAAATGTGCGGATATGCACCTTCATGGAGTGATTTGTCCCCTGTGTCCCCTACGCACCCAAAGTACCGGGGACCTCGCAAACCCGCATGGATAGGGCTTGTCCCCTGTGTCCCCTGTGTCCCCTACAAAAAAAGTGCGAGCCAAGAATGCATCGAAGCATTGAAGGTTCAAAATGTTACGGAGTTACGTAATATGGTGCGACATACCCCCCCGTATTCGGGTCCTCCGTGGGCCGTGGTGTACAGGGGTAATTCGGACCCCGCACCGCGTGTTTTCCGCTGCAAGTGTTTAGGGTAGTCGGCGATACAGCGGGACTTGTCTGGTAGCTAGTCCGACGACAGTGGGCAATGTCACCACCCCCCCCCATCAAGGTACTTCCAGCGATCTTTTGAGCAAGGGTAATTCGGACCTCGCCGATTCGCTAGCTGAGCACACCTGTAATTTGTTGACAACTTGGTTACGGTGACGGTTGCAGGCTTGCTTGATAGGCAGTATCAATCGGTGCGATGGCGGATGTGCTGGGGCCTGGGGGGTTCGATCCCTGTGGGCACATGGCGCGAGACCGATTGCCCCCCTTCGTTTGCAAAGCCGCGTAATGGGTAGGGGGGAGGGTGGGTACCTTCGGTATGATCGGGTGTATGGCTTTTGCCCCCTCGAAAGTGCCCCAGCGAAAGCAAAGCGGGGGAACAAGTGGGGGAACAAAATGGCGCTGGATTCAAGGAAACCTAGCATTCATGCGGGTTTCCAGTCATCTTTCAATTGACGCCAGCCCACCAAACCCGGAAAGCCCAACTGGTTTCAGTTGGGCTTTTTCTTTGTGCAACTGGCTGGTGCGGGCCTTGCTGCCCCGTGTGAACAAAACCATGGAATTTGTCACCTTTCTGATCGACTTCATCCTGCATGTGGACAAATACCTGGAGACCTTTGTCCAGACCTATGGTTTCTGGGTCTATGGCCTGCTGTTCCTAGTGATCTTTGTTGAAACCGGGGTCGTGGTCATGCCCTTCCTGCCGGGGGATTCCCTGCTGTTTGTGGTGGGGGCCATGTGCGGCGTGGGGCTGATGAGTTATCCGCTGTCGGTGGGGTTGCTGCTGGCCGCGGCGGTGCTGGGCAACCAGTCCAACTACGCCATCGGCCGGCGCATCGGGCCGCGGGTGTTCCAGTGGGAGGATTCGCGCTTCTTCAACAAGAAGGCCTTTGACCAGGCCCATGCGTTTTACGAGCGCTATGGTGGCATCACCATCGTGGCGGCGCGCTTCATGCCATTCCTGCGCACCTTTGCGCCGTTTGTCGCCGGCGTGGCGCAGATGACGCGTACGCGCTTTGCGCTGTACGACGTGCTGGGCGGCACGCTGTGGGTGGCCGGCATCGTCACTATCGGTTACTTCTTTGGTAATTTTCCTTGGGTCAAGACGCACCTGGACAAGATCATCTGGGGCACGATCCTTATTCCCGGGCTGGTGATCCTTTTGGGTGCTTGGCGCAGTCGTTCGAAGGCCAATTTCCCGCCGGGCCGCCTTAAGGGAAATTAGCCCCCTTGGGGGCAGCGACCCGCGCAGCGGTGGAGCGTGGGGGCCTAGCTCCTGACCCGGTTGCGCGCCAGCGGCGGGTTTTTCGAGAAGTAGCGCTCGATGCCGCGCATCAGCGCGTCGGCTAACTGGTTCAAAAACTCGTCGTTGTTGAGCTTGGCCTCTTCCTTGGGGTTGCTGATGAAGGCCGCCTCCACCAGCACGCTCGGAATGTCGGGCGCTTTCAGCACCGCAAACGATGCCTGTTCCACCTTGGCCTTGTGCAGCTTGCCCACGCGTCCGATTTCGCCCAGCAGCGTGCCGCCGAGCTTGAGACTGTCGTTGATCTGGGCCGTGGTGCTCATGTCAAGCAGCGCGCGCTGTACGGTGGCGTCTTTGGTCTGGACGTTGAGACCACCAATCAAATCGGCCTTGTTTTCCTTGGCCGCCATCCAGCGTGCGGCGCTGCTCGATGCGCCACCCTGGCTCAGCGCAAATACGCTGGCGCCTTGCGGGTCGGGCGTGAAGAAGGCGTCGGCGTGCAGGCTGACAAACAGGTCCGCCTGGACCCGGCGTGCCTTTTGCACCCGCACCTGCAGCGGCACAAAGAAGTCGGCGTCGCGCGTCAGGTAGGCGCGCATCGCGTTGCCATTCACGCTGGTGGCGTTGATGCGCTCGCGCAGCATATGGGCCAGACGGAGCACCACGTCCTTCTCGCGCGTGCCGCCCGGACCGATGGCGCCGGGGTCTTCGCCGCCGTGTCCGGCGTCCAGCGCGATGATGATCAGGCGGTCTGTTCCGGCAGGAGCTGGAACTTCGGTCTTGGCCAATGGATTTTGGTCAATTGGGGCGCTAGCCCTCGTGGATTGTGCGCTAGCAGCTATCGATTGTGTAGCGCTTTGCGTGCCGGCACCCGACTTGCGGCTTTGCTGCACGATCAGCTCGCCCAGCGGATCGCTGGCGGTATGCGCGGGCGCGGAGGCCGGGGCGGCTGGTGCGCTGGGTGGCAGGCGCTGGGCAATCAGGGCCTCCAGCGGGTCCACCTCGTCCACCGGATACAGGTCCAGCACCAGCCGGTGCTGGTAGGCGGCCACCGGTGTCAGCGAGAACACCTGCGGCCGGATCGGCACCTTCAGGTCCACCACCAAGCGTACCACCGTGGGGGTGAACTGGCCGACGCGGATGCCGGCGATGTTGGGGTCGTCCGCCCGCACCTTGGCCACCAGCTCCTTGAGCGCCGGGTTCAGCGTGATGCCTTCAATGTCCACCGCCAGGCGCGGCGGGCTGGGCACAAACAGCGGCTTGGCGGTGAGCGCCCCATCCGATTCGATGGTCACCCGCGAGTATTCCGGCGCCGGCCAGATGCGCACGGTCACAATCGTGGCGCCATGGGCCAGTTCGGCCAGGCCCAGCGTCAGCACCACGCTGCCGCCTTGCAGAAGGGTGCGGCGCTTCACGTGGCCGGTCCCTCGATGGATGCCTGAAGCAGGGCCACACCGGTTGGCGTATTGGCCTGCAGCGTGACCTGCCGTGCACTCTCGCCCTGCGTGCGCAGTGTCAGATCCAGGTCGGCCTGGGGCAGGAATGCCGCGGCCTTCTCGGGCCATTCGGCCAGTTTCAGGCCGGGGCTGGCAAAGATGTCGCGAAAGCCGGCGTCTTCCCACTCGCGTGGGTCGGCAAAGCGGTAGAAGTCGAAATGCCAGACACTCAGGGCCGGCAGCTCGTATGGTTCCACCACCGCATAGGTCGGGCTCTTGATGCGCCCCTTGACACCCAGTGCCTGCAGCAGGTGGCGCACCAGCGTGGTCTTGCCGGCGCCCAGATCGCCGTGCAGCGCAATGAAGGCATTGGCCAAGGCGGGCTGTGCGGCCAGGGTGGCGGCAAAGGTCTGCGTGGCGGCCTCGTGGTTCCACAGCAGGGTTTTTACAATAGCGTCGTGACGATGAACAGCACTCAATTCGATGGCAACCAGTTGGTTTCTCAAGTACAGGCCTGGGCCCTGGAACTGGGATTCTCCCAAATTGGCGTGGCCTCTGTGGATTTATCGTCGGCGGAGGCCGGTTTGCAGGCCTGGCTGGAGCGCGGCTTTCATGGCGAGATGGCCTATATGGCCAACCACGGCCTCAAGCGCGCCCGCCCGGCCGAACTGGTGCCCGGCACGCTGCGTGTGATTACGGCGCGCATGGACTACCTGCCGCAGGCCACGCCCGACGGCTGGCAGGCCATGGAGTGGGCGCGCCTGCAACACCCCGGCGAAGGCATTGTGTCTATCTATGCCCGGGGGCGGGACTACCACAAGGTGTTGCGTAGCCGCCTGCAAAAACTCAGCGATCGCATCGCAGAGGCGATTGGCCCCTTCGGCCACCGCGTGTTCACCGATTCGGCCCCGGTACTGGAGGCCGAACTGGCCGCGCGCAGCGGCCAGGGTTGGCGCGGCAAGCACACACTGTTGCTCAATCGCGATGCGGGCTCCCTCTTTTTCCTGGGCGAAATCTATGTCGATGTGCCCCTGCCGGTCAGCGACCCGGTTCAGGAGCACTGTGGCACCTGCAGCGCCTGCATCGACGTTTGTCCCACGCAGGCCATTGTGGCGCCGCACCGACTGGATGCGCGGCGCTGCATTTCGTACCTGACGATTGAATTTGCCGGCTCCATCCCGCTGGAACTGCGCCCCTTGATCGGCAACCGCATCTACGGCTGTGACGATTGCCAACTGGTCTGCCCGTGGAACAAGTTTGCCCAGCGCAGCCCCTTGCCCGACTTTGATCCCCGGGAAGGCCTGAGCGGCCAGCAACTGCTGGACCTGTTTGCCTGGACCGAAGCGCAATTCTTGCAGCGCACCGAGGGCAGCCCGATCCGCCGCATCGGCCACGAGCGCTGGCAGCGCAACATCGCGGTGGCGCTGGGCAATGCGCTGCGCCACGACGATGCACTGCGTGCGGCGGTCCAGGCGCTGGCAGAGTACCCCAGTGCGCTGGTGCGCGAGCATCTGGAATGGGCGTTGGCTAACGCAGCAGACTCAGTGCCATCGGCAGGCTGAGCATGCCCAGCAGCGTGGACAGTGTGACCAGCCCCGCCACATAGGCGCCGTCATAGCCCATGCGGGCGGCCAGCACATAGCAGCTTGATGCCGTGGGCAGCGCGGAGAAGGCCAGCAGCACCGTGGTTTCCACGGCACTCAAACCAAACAGGCGTGCGATAACGACTGCCAGCAAGGGCAGGATCAGGTGGCGTATGGCCAGCACGGAGATGGCCAGCGTCCTGGCCCGCGCCAGCGCATTCAACTGCATGCCGGCACCTGCGGCCATCAGCCCCAAGGCAATGGAGGCCGCGCCAATCCGTGTGACCGATGGCTCCAGCCACACAGGGATGGAAAAGCCCAGCAGATTGGCCACCAGCGCAGACGCGGTGGCAATGATCAGCGGGTTACGCGCCAGCTCGCACACCAGGCTGCGCCGCGCGTGGCGCACCATGGGCCAGACCGCGCCCACGTTGAACAGCGGCACGCACACGCCGATCAGCACCGCAATCAGTTGCAGGCCCTGCGGCCCGGCCAGGCGGTCGGCAATGGCCAGGCCAATGAAGGAGTTGAAGCGGAACGCCACCTGTGCGCTGCTGGCGTGGTCGCGCTGGTCAATCCAGCGGCGCAGCACCGGTACATGGGGCAGGGCGTAGGCCAGTGCGATGCCGGCCAAGCCCAGGGCCCAGCCTGCGCCCATCAACCGGGAGGCGGCGAGCACATCGAGGGGACTTTTGACGATGGACTGGAACAGCAGTACCGGAAACAGCAGGAAGTACACCAGTGTCTCCACCTGCTCCCACACCGGGCGTTTCAGGGCGCTGTAACGGCACACCAGATAGCCGCACAGAATCAGAGAGAAGTCGGGAAAGAGCAGTTGGGCATAGTTCACCGGGCAAGAATACCAGCGAACGTCTTTGCGCCGACCGCCACTCTGCGGTTACTATTTGACCGACAAAACCACCACAACTTCCCAGGAGAACAGCCAGCATGCGTATCGGTCATTTCATTGCGTTAAGTCTGTCCCTTGTTGCCGGCACCGCGCTGGCACAGGGTTATCCGAACCGGGTCATCAAACTGCAGGTCCCGTTTGCACCCGGTGGCACGACGGACATCATTGCCCGTACCATTGCCGACCCGCTGGGCAAAATTCTGGGGCAAAGTGTGATGGTGGAAAACAAGGCCGGCGGCGGCGGTGTGGTCGGGGCCAATGAGACCGCCAAGGCCACGCCGGATGGCTACTCGCTGGGCGTGGCGACGGTGTCCACGGTGGCCGCCAATCCGGCCATCAACCCCAAGAACCCCTACAACCCGCTGACCGATTTCACTCCCATCATCAACGTGGCGGCCACGCCCAATGTGATTGCGGTGCACCCCAATTTCCCGGCCAAGGATTACAAGTCCTTCCTGGCTGAGGTGAAAGGCCATCCGGGCAAGTATTCTTATGCTACCTCGGGCACCGGCGGCATCGGTCACCTGCAGATGGAGTTGTTCAAGAGCCTGACGGCGACCTTTGTCACCCACATCCCCTACCGCGGTGCAGGCCCTGCGCTCAATGACACTGTGGCCGGTCAGGTGCCGATGATTTTTGACAACATGCCGTCGGCCATGCCCTTCATCAACGCCGGCAAGCTCGTGCCCATCGTGGTGGCGGCACCGCAGCGCCTGGCGCAACTACCCAATGTGCCCACGTTCAAGGAAGTGGGTCTGGAGCCCGCCAACCGCATGGCGTTCTATGGCATCTACGGTCCCAAGGGCTTACCCAAGGAGGTTGTCGACAAGATCAATGCCGCCGTGCGCAAGGTGCTGGAAGACCCCGTTGTGCGCAAGCGCATTGAGGACACCGGTTCGCTGGTGCTGGGCAATACACCCGAGCAGTTCGCCGCGCAGATCAAGGCCGAGTACGAGGTCTACAAGAAGGTGGTGGATTCCGCCAAGCTGAGCCTGGAATGACCGTTGCCAGCGCTTCCAGTCTGGCAGGCATTGATACCTTTATCGACGCCCTCTGGCTGGAAGAGGGGCTGGCGCGCAATACGCTGGCCGCCTACCGCCGCGACCTGACCCTGTTTGCCGCCTGGCTGGCGGAGCACGGGCGCAACCTGGACCAGACCACCGAGCTGGACCTGCAAAGCTATTTTTCCGCGCACCACGCCGCGACCAAGGCCACCACGGCCAACCGGCGCCTGACGGTGTTCAAGCGCTATTTCCGCTGGGCCCTGCGCGAGGGCCTGCTGCAGGTGGATCCGACGCTCAGCCTGCAGTCGGCCAAGCAGCCACTGCGCGTGCCCAAGACGTTGAGCGAGGCCCAGGTGGAGGCACTGCTGGCGGCACCCGATACGTCGCACGCCCTGGGTGTGCGGGACCGCACCATGCTGGAACTGATGTATGCCAGCGGCCTGCGCGTTTCCGAGCTGGTCACGCTCAAGACGCTGAACATCAGCCTCAATGACAACGTGCTGCGCGTGCTGGGCAAGGGCAGCAAGGAGCGCCTGGTGCCCTACGGCGAGGTGGCGGCCCAGTGGCTGCGCCAGTACCTGGGCGCGCCGCGCGCCGAACTGCTGGCCGGCAAGCAGACCGACGATTTGTTTGTGACCGCACGCGGCGCCACACCCGGCTCGGCGATGTCGCGGGTGAGCTTCTGGATGATTGTGAAGAAGCATGCGCTGGCGGCGGGCATTCGGGTGCCGCTGTCGCCGCATACGCTGCGTCATGCATTTGCGACCCACTTGCTGAACCACGGTGCCGATCTGCGGGCGGTGCAGATGCTGCTGGGGCATGCGGACATTTCGACGACCACCATTTACACCCATGTGGCGCGAGAGCGGTTGGCGGCGCTGCACAGGCAGCACCATCCACGGGGTTAAACCCCCATGGTCTCCGCCCAGACCAGCGCATCCATGTGCGCCAGATTGACTTGGTTGTTGTTCAACCCCAATTGCGTGGCGGTGCGGGCGAAGACCTGGTCGTCGCCCGATTCGCAGGCCACCGTCAGTTCCAGAAACGGAGCCAGCGGTCCGGTACGGTGCAGCAGTGCCTGGGTCACGGGTTCGGGCAGGGCGACGGTAGCAAGGGCGGCCTCCATGGACATGCCCAGCATGGTGTCCAGCAGCGAAAACACGCCGACCACAAAGGCGTTGTCGCATTCCTCGGGTGGCAACAGCTCCAGGGCCAGCAACTCCATCAGGCGACCGCGGGCTACGGCGGTGGTGCCCACAGCGGCTGGCATATCCCCATTGCGGGAGGTCGTGAGCAGCAGCGCGGCCCACTTGAACAGGCGGTTCAGGCCCAGCAGCATCACCGCGTGCTTGAAGGAGGTCACCTCCGAGCGCATGCCAAAGCCGGCAGAGTTGATGAAGCGCAGCAGGTTGAAGGACAGCGTCGGGTCGCGCTTGAGCACCTCTTCAATCTCGGCGGTGCTGGCCTGCTTGCGCACCAGGTTGATGAGCTGCAGGATGTTGGCTTGCGCCGGGCGCACGGTCTGGCCCTGTACCACAACCGGCTGCGCGAACCAGTAGCCCTGGAACAGCTTCACGCCCAGGTCCGACACCAGCATGTATTGCGCCGGGGTTTCGACCTTCTCCGCAATCAGTTCGGCCTTGCACTTGGCCTGCGCCAGCTTGACAAACGACGCCACCGACTGCGCGCGGATGATGGATAGGTCGAACTTGATGAACGAGGCCAGCTCCAGCCAGGGTGCATAGGGTTGGGTCAGCACGGAGTAGTCAAACGCCAGGCGAAAGCCGCGGCGCTTGATCTCCTGCAGGCCGGGCAGGCGGGTCAGGATCTGGTCCACCTCGGACACCGGCAGCGGCGGAATCTCCAGCACCACGCGCTGTGGCGCCACCAGGTCCAGGTGGCCGCCGGCCAGGCTGTCGTGCGTGCAGTTGATGAAGACCGTCTTGTTGCCGATGGGGGATTCGCTGTCGACGGTGCTGAGCACGTTGAACAGCATCTGCGCGTCGCTGGCCGCGGTGTGGTGGTGGGATGCGACCGAGCGGTCAAACAGCTCGTAGCCAATGATGGCGCGGTTGGCATCCAGGATGGCCTGGTGGGCGAAGGCAAAGGTCGGCGCGGTGCCAGGGGTTGCAGCCGGTTGGGGAGTGTCGAACATGGTGGATGGGTGAATCAGGACGCGCGCAGGGTTTTTTCAAAATCAAAGACAGGCATGGGCCGACCCAGCAGATAGCCCTGGTAGGCATCGCAGCCCTGGGCGTGCAGGTAGTCGCGCTGGGCCTGTGTTTCCACGCCCTCGGCAATGACGGCCAGCCCCAGGCTGTGGCCCAGGGTGATGACGGCCAGCGCAATGGCCGCATCGTTGGGATCGGTCATCAGGTCGCGCACAAAGGACTGGTCGATTTTCAGCTGGTCCAGCGGCAGGCGCTTCAGGTAGGACAGCGACGAGTAGCCGGTGCCGAAGTCATCCAGCGAGAAGCCCACGCCATGCTCCTTCAACGCCGTCATTTTGCTCGTGGTCTCTTCCACATCGTCGACCAGCAGGCTCTCGGTGAGTTCGAGTTTGAGGCGCTTGGGGTTGACGCCGGTGTAGCTGATCAGGTCCACGACGTAGGGCACAAAGTCCGGCTGGCGGAATTGGCGCGCGCTGACATTGACCGCCAGCGTGAGGTGTTGGAAGCGATCGTCCTTGGCCCATTGCGCCAGCTGGGTGCAGGCGGTTTCCAGCACCCAGTTGCCCAGCGGCAGGATCAGGCCGGTGTCTTCGGCCAGCGGAATGAACTCCAGCGGCGACACCATGCCGCGCTGCGGGTGCGGCCAGCGCAGCAGGACTTCGGCACCCACGGTCTCGTTGTCGCGGTTGATCTGGGGCTGGTAGTACAGCTCGAACTCGCCCTTGAGGATGCCGTGGCGGATGTCGGACTCCAGGTTCACGCGCGTGGTGATGACGGCCTGCATGGCCGGGTCAAAGAAGCGCAGCGTGTTGCGCCCGGCCGCCTTGGCCTGGTACATGGCCAGGTCCGCCTGCTTGAGCAGTTCGTCGGTGGATTGCTCGTGGTCCGCATACAGGGTGATGCCGATGCTGGGCGTGATCTCATAGTCCAGTCCGGCCAGACGGTAGGGCTTGGCAATGGTGGCCAGTATCTTCTCGCCAATCATCTCGGCCTGGGCCGCGGCTTCTTCACGGACCTCGCTCAGTTCTTCGATCATCACCACAAATTCGTCACCGCCGAGGCGTGCCACGGTGTCGCCCTGGCGCATGCATTCGGTCAGGCGCTTGGCCACCTGTTGCAGCAGCAGGTCGCCCATATCATGGCCCTGGGTGTCGTTCAGGGTCTTGAAGTTGTCTAGGTCAATGAACTGCAGCGCGCCGATGCGCCCGCTGCGCGAGCTGATGGCCAGTGCTTGGCGCAGCCGGTCCACCATGAGTCGGCGGTTGGGCAGGTTGGTCAGCGGGTCGTAGAAGGCCAGCTTGTTGATTTCTTCCTCGGACGCCTTGCGCTGGGTGACGTTGCGCGACAGCACGATGAAGCGAGGCTCGGCATTGGTCGGATCAATCTTGCGGGTCAGCGAGATCTCGAACCAGAAGTCGCCCTTGGAGGTGTGCAGCGCAAATTCCTTACCCTCGGAGTGGCCCTGTTCGTTGGCCTCCTGCAGGGCGGCCATCACCTCCTGTGCCGCGTCTGCCGGCAGCACGTTAGCCACGTTTTTGCCCAGGAAGAACTCGGCCGGCGGGAAGGAGGTGTTGGAGCGCGGTGCGTGGTAGTCGTGGTAGGTGCCGTCCAGGCCCATCTCCAGCATCACGTCGGGAATGGCCTCCAGCGTGGCCTTGAGCTTGTTTTGTGAGGCGGCTATTTCCATGGTGCGCTGTGCGATCAGCGACTCCTGCCCTTTCTCGTGCGCCTTCAACTCCACCAGCAGCTTGCTGGCATAGGCCAGCATCAGGCTGAAGGCCAGGCCCAGCGCAATCTTGATCGCCAGGTCGGTCGGGTTGCCCCAGCCGTTGTGGGGGGCTACGCCGAGCATCCATTGTCCGTTGGGCACGGTCAGGCTGCGCTCGACCGGGTCCACCAGCGTGTCGGACGAGGACACGATGACTTGCCTGGCGCCGGTATCGGGGTTGATGCGCCACAGCGAATAGTCCAGAGCGCCTTCGGTGAGCTGCGTCAGCCGCACGCTGGAGAGGGCCTGCGGAAAGCGGATGACGACACTTGTCAGGCCCCAAAATACCGGGCGTCCATCGGCAGCGTCCAGGAAGATGGGTAGACGCCCCACAACGGCCAGGCCGCCCTGCACCAGTTGCAGGGGACCGGCCAGCGTGAGCTTGCCGGTGTCGCGGGCCAAGCGGGCTTCGCGGCCCTGCTCCGGGTCTTGCAACTGTTCAAAACCCAGGGATTTTTCGTTTCCGTGCAGTGGAGCCACGCGCCGCACGACGCCGCCCGGACTCAGCGCCATGGAGGAAACACCTGGATACCACGGCAGCATCTCGGTGGCCACGCCCTCGAAGTCGGGCACATTGCCCTTGCCCTGGCGCACCATGGCGGCGATGGAATAGGTGGCCGACAAAGCCCGGTCCATGGCGGCCTGGATGGCATGGGCATGGTCGCTGGCCAGTGCCCCAATGCGCATGCGCTCGGCGTTGAGTCCGCGTTGCTCCAGCTTCCACACCACCGTGGCCGATGCCAGCGCCGCCACCGCAAAAACAGCCAGCGCTACCGCGAACGGGAGTCCGAAGAACGGCAGGGCTGATGGGTCCCGGGTGGTCATTGCTGGGTTGGGCGCGGTAGTGGGTTGCGTGGATGCTAACGTGACTTCTGGCCATTTTCCGGGCCTGTGCTGCGAAAAGAACGGATTCCCGGTTCTGGTTTTCCCGGAGTACCATGATCAAAAATGAGCGTTAGCCCTCGTGGAATATGCGCAGAAAGCTATGCAATTGATAGCATCATGCAGCTGCTTCCTGTGGCAGGGCCTGCAGTTCCGTGTCCGAGAACCCCGCCAGCCGGCGTGCTGTCAGGTTGAACGGTGGCTTGAGCCGTGGTGCGCCGTGCCGGGCGGCGGCTTGGTTGTAAAACACCAGCGGGTCCAGCCCGTCGCGCGTGCACAGCCAGTGGTACCAGTGGTTGCCGATGGCGACGTGGCCCACTTCCTCTTCCAGGATCGTGTCCAGAATGGCGACTGCTGCCAGCGCGTGCGGCGTGCCGACCTTGCGCAGCTTGGCCTGGATGATGGGTGTGGCGTCCAGCCCGCGCGCCTCCAGCGTGCGCGGCACCAGGGCCATGCGCGCGGCCACATCGTGGCGCGTGGCCTCGCACATGGTCCACAGGCCGTCGTGGGCCACATAGTCGCCATAGTCGTGGCCCAGCGTCAGCAGGTGATCGCGCAGCAGCGTGAAGTGCTTGGCCTCTTCGCGGGCCACGCGCAGCCAGTCAAGGTAGTAGGTGCTGGGCATGCCGGCAAAGCGCCACACCGCATCCAGCGCCAGGTTGATGGCGTTGAACTCGATGTGCGTGATGGCATGCACCAGCGCGCAGTGGCCCTCCAGCGTATAGGGCGAGCGGCGTGGCACGTCCTGGGGGTGCACCAGCGCGGGCTGGTCCGGGCGCCCCGGTGGGCCGTCGTAGGGCAGGGTAGCTCGGGTGTCCAGCGCGCAGTCGGGCTGGGGCGCCAGGGCCAGCAGGGCGGCGACTTTCTGGCGGGGGTCGGTGAGGCGAAAAACCTCCAGGCAGTGGTGTCTGAGTTCCATCCTTACAATTCTAGGGATCAGGCGCAGCCTCCAACGACGGAATTTTTCATGGCAATTTACGAACTCGACCAGGTCGCTCCCCGCGTGGCGGACTCCGCCTGGGTGGCGGATAGCGCCCAGGTGATGGGCAATGTGGAACTGGCAGCCGACACCAGCATCTGGTTTGGTGCGATTGTGCGCGGTGACACCGAAACCATCCGCATCGGGCGCGGCTCGAACATCCAGGACGGCAGCGTGCTGCACGCGGACATTGGCAAGCCCTTGACCGTGGGCGAGAACGTGACCGTGGGTCACCAGGTGATGCTGCACGGCTGCACGATTGGCGACAACTCGCTGATCGGCATTGGTGCCGTGGTGCTCAATGGCGCGAAGATCGGCAAGGGCTGCCTGGTGGGTGCCGGTGCCTTGGTGACCGAGGGCAAGGAATTTCCCGATGGCAGCATGATCATCGGCAGCCCGGCCAAGGCTGTGCGCGAACTCAGCGCGGAACAGCAAGAGGGACTGCGGATGAGCGCCGTTCACTACATCGAGAACGCCCGCCGCTTCCAGCGCGGACTCAAGAAGATTGGTTGAGCGCGTGTCCGAACTGCATAAATTCCTGTTTGACGGCTTGCCGGTGCGCGGCATGATCGTGCGCCTGACCGATGCCTGGACCGAAATCCTGCGCCGCCGCGCCTCCAACAGCAGCACCGGTGCCTACGCACCACCGGTGCGCGACATGCTGGGCGAAATGGTGGCCGCCGTTGCGCTGATGCAATCCAACATCAAGTTCGATGGCTCGCTGGTACTGCAGATCTTTGGCGACGGCCCGGTTAAGCTGGCCGTGGTGGAGGTGCAACCCGATCTGGCGCTGCGCGCCACCGCCACCGTGGTGGGCGAGGTGGCGGATGACGCCACGCTGAGCCAGATAGTCAACGTGGGCAATGAAGGGCGCTGCGCCATCACGCTGGACCCGACGACCAAATTCCCTGGCCAGCAACCCTACCAGGGCGTGGTGCCCTTGTTCGATGACCGGCGCCACAAGATCGAGAAGATCAGCGCGGTGCTGGAGCACTACATGCTGCAAAGCGAGCAGCTCGACACCACACTGGTGCTGGCTGCCGACGACAAAGTGGCCGCCGGCCTTCTGATCCAGCGCCTGCCGATGCAGGGCACGGAGAACCTCTCCGGCAGTCTGGTCAGCAAGGAAAACGAGGACGCGATTGGCAAGAGCGAGGACTACAACCGCATCGCCATCCTGGCCAGCAGCCTGAAGCGTGAAGAACTGCTGACGCTGGATGTGGAGACCATCCTGCGCCGCCTGTTCTGGGAAGAAAGCATGACCCGCTTTGAGCCCCAGCAGGGCGACACGGGGCCGCGCTTTGCCTGCTCCTGCAGCCGCGAGCGGGTGGGACGCATGATTGTGGGTCTGGGCCGTGAGGAGGCCGAGAGCATTCTGACCGAGCGCCATGCCATCGAAGTGGCCTGTGAGTTCTGTGGCCTGCAGTACCACTTTGACCCGGTGGATGCGGCGCAGCTGTTTCTGGCGCCCGTGCAGCAGGTGCCTGGCGGCTCAGGGCCGCACTGATCCGGTCTTCATCAGGCTGCTGAAGAGCCGGTGCTCGCAGGCGGCATCGGAGCATTTCTCGCACTGCCATTGCCAGGCTGTTTGACCGGGTGGTGGATTGCGCACCACCTGCTGGCGGTGCGCAACGGCCTGCACGGCGCTGTGGATGCGCTGCGCCAAGCTGTCCCCATAGACCACTGCGTACGGTTGTGCACGGGCGTCCAACCGCTGGCGCAAACGGGAATCGATTTCCAGGGTTTGCGGGTCGGCAGGTGTTCGGGGCAGTCCGCACAGCAGGACCAGTTCTAGCGGGCTCTGCGGGTCTGGAGTCTGGGCGGATGAAAGTGCACATGCGCTGGGCAAACCTGCTGCCAATAGTGCGGTTGGCAGAGCAGTCAGCAACTCCACAGCCCCGGTGCCGGGCGCGCCAACAATGGCGATCGGCATGGGCATGGGCATGGCCGGGGTGCCGTGGTTACTTGGCGATCTGGACAAAGATCTCGTTGGCCTTGACCATGCCGAGTTCCGAGCGTGCTTTCTCTTCGACGATTTCAAGACCTTCGCGCAGGTCGCTGATCTCGGCCACCAGGCGCTCGTTGGCCCGTGCGGCCTGCTGGTTGCGCTGTTGCTGCTCGTCGAGTTGGCGCGTCAGCCGCGCCACATTGGGCACGCTACCCCGCCCAAACCACAACTGCCCCTGCACGATAACGAGCAGGGCAATCAGGGCAGCGGGAACGAGGCGGGCGCCCACGGAACCTTACTTGAGGTTGTAGAAAGCGGCACGACCGGGGTAGCTGGCCACGTCGCCGAGGTCTTCTTCGATGCGCAGCAACTGGTTGTACTTGGCCATGCGGTCGGAGCGGCTCAGGGAACCGGTCTTGATCTGGCCCGCGTTGGTGCCCACGGCGATGTCGGCGATGGTGGAGTCTTCGGTCTCGCCCGAACGGTGGCTGATGACGGCGGTGTAGCCGGCGCGCTTGGCCATCTCGATGGCTTCAAAGGTTTCGGTCAGCGTGCCGATCTGGTTGATCTTGATCAGGATGGAGTTGGCAATGCCCTTGTCGATGCCTTCCTTCAGGATATTGGTGTTGGTCACGAACAGGTCGTCGCCGACGATTTGCACCTTCTTGCCCAGGCGGTCGGTCAGCAGCTTCCAGCCTTCCCAGTCGCCCTCGCTCATTCCGTCCTCGATGCTGATGATCGGGTATTTGTCGACCCAGGTGGCCAGGATGTTGGTCCACTCTTCGGCGGACAAGACCAGGCCTTCGCCGGCCAGATGGTATTTGCCGTCCTTGTAGAACTCGCTTGCGGCGCAGTCCAGGCCCAGGGCGATTTGCTCGCCGGCCACAAAACCCGCCTTGTCGATGGCTTCCAGAATCATCTGGATGGCCGCTTCGTGGCTGGGCACGCTGGGGGCAAAGCCGCCTTCGTCGCCCACGGCCGTGCTGATGCCCTTGTCGTGCAGGATCTTCTTCAGCGCGTGGAACACTTCGGCGCCATAGCGCAGGGCTTCGCGGAAGCTGGGCGCGCCCACCGGAATGATCATGAACTCCTGGATGTCCAGGTTGTTGTTGGCATGCTCGCCACCGTTGATGACGTTCATCATCGGCACGGGCATCTGCATGCGGCCCATGCCGCCAAAGTAGCGGTACAGCGGCAGGCCGGATTCTTCGGCGGCGGCGCGGGCCACGGCCATGGAGACGGCCAGCATGGCGTTGGCACCCAGGCGGCTCTTGTTGTCGGTGCCGTCTAGGTCGATCAGGGTCTTGTCGAGGAAGGCCTGCTCGGAGGCGTCCAGGCCCAGAACGGCCTCGGAAATTTCGGTGTTGATGTGTTCCACGGCCTTGAGCACGCCCTTGCCCAGGTAGCGTTTCTTGTCGCCGTCGCGCAGCTCAATGGCTTCGCGCGAACCGGTGGAGGCGCCGGATGGCACGGCTGCGCGGCCCATAGTGCCGGACTCCAACAGCACGTCGCATTCGACGGTGGGGTTGCCGCGCGAATCCAGAATTTCGCGGCCTACGATATCAACAATTGCACTCATTGCGTTTCTTCCTTAAATAAAAATCAAAAACTGGGTGGCAGTGGTTCAGGCGCCGAAATGGTTTTCCAGAAAGCCGTTTTTCTTGGTCACCCGGTCCAGGTCGACCAGGGTTTCCAGCAGGGCTTTCATGTGCTTGAGCGGCACGGCATTGGGACCGTCGCTCAGGGCCTTGGCGGGGTCGGGGTGCGTTTCCATGAACAGGCCGGCCACGCCAACTGCCACGGCTGCGCGGGCCAGCACGGGCACCATCTCGCGCTGGCCCCCGCTGCTCGTACCCTGGCCGCCGGGCAACTGCACCGAATGGGTGGCGTCAAACACCACAGGTGCGGCGGTTTCCCGCATGATGGCCAGCGAACGCATGTCGCTCACCAGGTTGTTGTAGCCAAAGCTGGCGCCACGTTCGCAGGCCATGAAGGCGTCCTCATTGAGGCCTTTTTCGCGAGCTGCCGCACGGGCCTTGTCGATGACATTTTTCATGTCATGCGGTGCGAGGAACTGGCCCTTCTTGATATTCACCGGCTTGCCACTTTGTGCCACGGCGCGGATGAAATCGGTCTGGCGGCACAGGAAGGCGGGTGTCTGCAGCACGTCGACGACGGAGGCCACCTGGGCAATCTGCGCTTCGTCGTGCACATCGGTCAACACCGGCAGGCCCAGTTCGCGCCTGACCTTGGCCAGGATCTCCAGCCCCTTGTCGATGCCGGGGCCGCGGAAGGTGCTGCCGCTGGAGCGGTTGGCCTTGTCGAAGCTGCTTTTGAAGATGAAGGGAATGCCCAGCGCGCTGGTGATTTCCTTCAGCGTGCCGGCCGTGTCCATCTGCAACTGTTCGGACTCGATGACACAGGGGCCGGCAATCAGGAAGAAGCGATGTTCCAGGCCAACATCAAACCCACAGAGCTTCATGTTAGGCAACCGCTTTCAGGGCCTTGCCCGCGTTCTGGCGATCCAGCGCCGCCTTGATGAAGGCATTGAACAGCGGATGGCCGTTCCAGGGCGTGGATTTGAACTCGGGGTGGAACTGCACCCCCATGAACCAGGGGTGGACGTTCTGTGGCAACTCGATCATCTCGGTCAGGTGCTCGCGCTGGGTCAGGGCCGAGATGACGAGGCCGGCCTTGCGCAGGGCGTCGAGGTAATTGACGTTGGCCTCGTAGCGGTGGCGGTGGCGTTCGGTTACCACGTCGCCATAGATCTTGTGCGCCAGCGTGCCCTTGGTCACGTCGGAACTCTGCGCGCCCAGACGCATGGTGCCGCCCAGGTCGGAGTTCTCGTTGCGGGTCTTGATGGTGCCATCGGCGTCCTTCCACTCGGTGATCAGGGCGATCACCGGGTTGGGGCAGGCGGGGTCGAATTCCGTGCTGTTGGCGTCCTTGAGACCGGCCACATGGCGGGCGAACTCGATGGTGGCAACCTGCATGCCCAGACAGATGCCCAGATACGGCACCTTGTTCTCGCGGGCGAAACGGGCGGTACTGATCTTGCCCTCGATGCCGCGCTTGCCGAAGCCGCCGGGCACCAGGATGGCGTCGTACTTGGCCAGGCGCGAGACGGCGTCCTCGGTGATGGTTTCCGAATCCACGTGCTCGATCTTCACGCGCACATGGTTCTTCATGCCGGCGTGGCGCAAGGCCTCGTTGACCGACTTGTAGCTGTCGGACAGATCCACGTACTTGCCGACCATGGCAATGGTGACCTCGCCCTGGGGGTGCTCGGTTTCATAAACCAGGTCGTCCCAGCGCTTGAGGTTGGCCGGTGGTGTGTTCAGGCGCAGCTTGTCGCAGATCAGGCCGTCCAGCCCCTGCTCGTGCAGCATGCGCGGCACCTTGTAAATGGTGTCCACATCCCACATGGAGATCACACCCCACTCGGGCACGTTGGAGAACAGGGAAATCTTGGCGCGCTCCTCGTCCGGAATGGGTCGATCGGCGCGGCACAGTAACACGTCGGCCTGGATGCCGATTTCGCGCAATTGCTTGGCGGTGTGCTGGGTGGGCTTGGTCTTGAGTTCGCCGGCCGCGGCAATCCACGGCAGGTAGCTCAGGTGCACAAAGGCGCTGTTGTTGGGGCCGAGCTTCAGGCTCATCTGGCGCACGGCTTCCAGGAAGGGCAGAGATTCGATGTCGCCCACGGTTCCGCCAATTTCCACAATGGCCACATCCACCGCATCGGGCTCGCCAAAACGCGCGCCGCGCTTGACGAATTCCTGGATTTCGTTGGTGACGTGGGGGATGACCTGCACGGTCTTGCCCAGGTAGTCGCCACGGCGTTCCTTGTCGAGCACGCTCTTGTAGATCTGGCCGGTGGTGAAATTGTTGGCCTTGCGCATGCGCGACTCGATGAAGCGCTCGTAATGGCCCAAATCCAGGTCGGTTTCGGCGCCGTCATCGGTGACGAATACTTCGCCGTGCTGCAGGGGGGACATCGTGCCGGGATCGACGTTCAGGTACGGATCCAGCTTGATGAGAGTGACTGTCAGGCCCCGCGATTCCAGTATCGCAGCGAGGGAGGCTGAGGCGATTCCCTTGCCAAGGGAGGACACCACACCGCCAGTGACGAAGACAAATTTGGTCATGTCAGGGGGAGAGCTTTTGGCTCTGGGAGGTGGTAAAGCGAGATTATACGTTTGCCCCCAAATGCTTCCTTCGCTCTGCTACATTGCCCCCATGAATGATCTAGCTGGAAAACACATTGTTCTGGGGCTCACCGGCGGCATCGCCTGTTACAAGGCGGCCGAGTTGTGCCGCGCTCTGATCAAGGAAGGTGCCACGGTCCAGGTGGTGATGACCGAAGGAGCCGCCCAGTTCATCACGCCGGTGACCATGCAGGCACTGAGCAACCGTCCGGTCTACGACTCGCAGTGGGATGCGCGCCCCGATAACAACATGGCGCACATCAACCTCAGCCGTGAGGCCGACGCCATCCTGATTGCGCCCTGTAGCGCCGATTTCATGGCCAAGCTGCTGCACGGTGGCGCCGACGAGCTCCTGAGCCTGATGTGCCTGGCACGCCCCTTTGACACGGTGCCGCTGCTGATTGCACCGGCGATGAACCGCGAGATGTGGGCGCATCCCGCTACGCAGCGCAATTTGGTGCAGTTGGCGCTAGACGGCGCCACGATCCTGGGTGTTGGCAGCGGTTTTCAGGCCTGCGGCGAGACCGGCGATGGCCGCATGCTGGAGCCGGACGAACTGCTGGCCGACGTGATCACCTTCTTCCAACCCAAGTTGCTGGCTGGCCTGCAGGTGTTGGTCACGGCCGGTCCGACCTTTGAGGCCATTGACCCGGTGCGCGGCATCACCAACCGCTCCAGCGGCAAGATGGGTTTTGCCGTCGCCCGTGCCGCGCACGAGGCCGGGGCGCAGGTTACGCTGGTGGCCGGGCCGGTGGCGCTGACGACCCCGCGCGGGGTGCGGCGCATCGACGTGCAATCCGCAGCCGAAATGCTGCAGGCCTGCATGGAATGTTCGCCAGCAGCTAGCATTTTCGTAGCCACTGCGGCGGTGGCGGACTGGCGTCCGGCCCAGGCCTCCGATCAGAAGATCAAGAAGGACGGCTCGGGCCAGACGCCTACACTGGCCTTTGTGGAGAACCCCGACATCCTGGCCACCGTCGCTCAGTCGACGCGGGCCCAGAAAGGTGACCTGTTCTGCGTGGGCTTTGCCGCCGAGAGCCATGATCTGTTGGCCCACGCCACGGCCAAGCGCGCCCGCAAGGGCGTGCCCCTGCTGGTCGGCAATATAGGCCCCGCCACGTTCGGCAAAGATGACAACGCGTTGCTGCTGGTTGACGCCAAGGGCACACAAGAACTTCCCCATGCCAGCAAATTGCATCTGGCCCGACAACTGGTGGCCGAGATTGCCCGGCGCCTACCTGCGGCCCACAAAAAATGAAAATTGACGTCAAAATCCTCGACAACCGCCTGATTGACCAGATGCCGGCCTACGCCACACCCGGCAGCGCCGGGCTGGACCTGCGCGCCTGCCTGACCGAGCCGCTGACACTGGCGCCCAATGCCTGGCAACTGGTTCCGACCGGCATGGCCATCCACCTGGCCGATCCGGCCTATGCGGCGCTGATACTGCCGCGCTCCGGCCTGGGCCACAAGCACGGCATCGTGCTGGGCAATCTGGTGGGCCTGATTGACAGCGACTACCAGGGGCAACTGATGGTCAGCGCCTGGAACCGCAGTGATGTGTCGTTCACCATCGAGCCGATGGAACGCATCGCGCAACTGGTCATCGTCCCCGTGGTGCAGGCGCGGTTCAACCTGGTGACCGATTTCCCGGCCAGCCAGCGCGGCGAAGGCGGCTACGGGTCGACCGGCAAGCACTAGCCGCTAGTCGGATTGCTCTGTAATTGATAGCGGACTACGCAGTATCTACGAGGGCTAGCGGTCAATTTACCTGAGAGCGTTCAGTGCAGAAGGCCGTCGGGCGGCAGTTCGTCGGACGCCACCTGAAGTTTGAAGAAACCGGTGCCGCAACTGCCGCGTCCGACTTCTTCTTCGGTGGCTTCCCGCACCGATTCAACCTTCATCGTGATGCGGATTGCCATGCCGGCCAGCGGGTGGTTGGCGTCAATCACCACGTGGTCCGGGTAAATGTCGGTGATGGTGTACAGGGCGTCTCGGGGGGCATTGGGGTGGCAGCCTTCGGGCAGGGCATTGCCCTCTATGGTCAGGCCCACCTGCAGTTCTGCGGGGAACAGGTGGCGTGGTTCCAGGAATAAAAGCTGATCATTGAAGTCGCCAAAGGCCTGTTCGGGCTCAATCTGCAATTGCACCGTGGCGCCCACGCCATGGCCCTGCAGCGCATTTTCAATGATGGGCAGTAGGTCATTGCCGCCCACCAAAAACTCCACCGGTTCGTCCAAAACGTCCAGTTCTTCGCCCAAAGTGTCTTTCAGCGTCCAGGTCAGGGCAACGACGCATTGTTCAGTGATGTCCATAGGGCAGAATTGTCCCATGAACATTGAAGAACCCCTGCAACTCCTGGGTGGATTGACGCCAGCCACCTTCATGCGCCGCCATTGGCAGAAGAAACCACTGCTGATCCGCCAGGCTATTTCCGACATGAAGCCGCTGCTGGACCGCGCCGAACTGCTGGATCTGGCTGCACAGGACGATGTCGAATCCCGCCTGGTGGTGCAGCCCAGACCCGACGGAAAACGGCTCTGGCGCTTTCGCCACGGGCCGTTTGCGCGCAAGGCGTTGCCCGCCTTCAAGCAACCTGGCTGGACCCTGCTGGTGCAGGGTGTAGATCTGCTGGATGCCCGGGTGCATGCGCTGATGAACCAGTTCCGCTTTGTGCCCGACGCGCGCCTGGACGACCTGATGATCAGCTACGCCACCGATGGCGGCGGCGTGGGTCCGCACTTTGACAGCTACGATGTGTTTCTGCTGCAGGCCCATGGGCAACGGCGTTGGCGGATTGGCCGGCAAAAGGACTTGAGCCTGCAACCGGACATGCCACTGAAGATACTGGCGCATTTCGAACCCGAGATGGAGTTTGTGCTGGAGCCGGGCGACATGCTGTACCTGCCGCCGCGTTACGCCCATGACGGCATTGCGGTGGGGGAGTGCATGACATATTCCATCGGCTTTCGCGCGCCCAGCCAGTCGGAGCTGGCCAGCGAACTGCTGCAGCGACTGGCAGAGGATGCGCTGGACACGGATGGCCGCAGCCTGTACAGCGACCCCAGGCAGGAAGCCGTTGCACACAGCGGGGCCATTCCCGAGACGTTGACGGACTTTGCCCACGCCGCGGTGGCCCAGACCCTGCGTGATCCGCTTGCCCTGCAGCGGGTTTTGGGGGAGTATCTGAGTGAGCCCAAAGGGCATGTGCACTTTGAGGGCGGCGAGTCAGGAGCCGTGGCCGGCGCACTCACACTGGATCGGCGTACCCGCATGCTGTACGACGCGCAGCACGTGTTCCTGAACGGCGAAAGTTTCAAGGCCTCCGGGCGTGATGCGCAGTTGATGCGCCGGCTCGCTGATGTGCGCTGCCTGGGCGCGGCGGATGTGGCGCGCTTGAGCGCAGGTGCGCGTGACCTGGTGGCAGATTGGTGTGAAGCGGGGTGGATGTATGTCGAACACTGAGAGCGGAGTGACTCCTCCGCAAGGCGCATTTGCTGGCCCCACGGAATTTGCCGCGGTGGTGCGTGAGGCCTTGGCTTGCGCCGCCCGCGAAGCCTGGTCGTCCATGGTGTGGAGCGATCCGAATTTTGCGGACTGGCCACTGGGCGAGCGTGCCGTGGTGGAAACGCTGAATGCCTGGGCCGGTGGTGGGCGTCATCTGGTGATACTGGCCCACAACTTTGACACTGTTGTACGTCTGCAACCCCGTTTGGTCACCTGGCGCCAGACCTGGGACCACATCATCGAGTGCCGGGTATGCAGGAACTTGGACGCCACGGAGGTGCCCAGTGCGCTGTGGAGTCCCCACTGGGCGATGCGCCGCCTTGATTTGGTGCGCAGCACCGGCGTGGCCGGTTTGGAGCCGCCGCAGCGCGTGATGCTCAAGGAGGAGCTGGACGAATGCCGTAGACAAAGCGCGCCTGGCTTCCCAGCGTCCACTTTGGGCCTGTAAGGGGGACTTAGAGGGTTTTCCCGAGTCGATTGGGCAAGTTCCTGTATACTTATTGGTTAGGCAAAAAGAGATCGAATGCTTTTTGTCTGAGTCTGGGCGGCGTGCTGCTTTGACAAGTTCCAAAAATTGTTTCGTTAACTCACTCTAGTTTTTAAAAATGAACAAATCACTCGTCTTGGCAGCCGTCATCGCTGCCGCTGCCTTGGCCGCTTGCGGCAAGAAAGAAGAAGCTCCCGCACCTGCTGCTCCCGCACCTGCTGCTGCTCCTGCACCTGCACCTGCTGCTCCCGCTTCTGACGCATCGGCTCCTGCTGCTGCGCCCGCTGCTGAAGCTTCTGCTCCCGCTGCTGCTGCCTCCAAGTAATTCTTGCTGCGCCCAATAAAAAAGCCACCGCGAGGTGGCTTTTTTATTGGGCGCTTCCCAGAAGCCGGGCGGAGATCCATCCCCCGCCGGGCCCGTTTACTTGATGTCGTCGGCAATGACCTTGACGATGCGCTGAGCGTTGGTGGATGTTTCGGGGGCTCCCTTGGCATCGAGCACCGACACCGTGGTCACGTCAGCCTGGCTGCGCACGGCGATCTGGAACTTGGCGGCTTCGTTCTTGGGTGAGCTGCTGAACAGCTTGGAGAAGAAGCCGGGTTCCGAGGTATTGCTGTCCAGCGGCACGTAACGCACGAAATAGACACCCTGTTTGCGGTCACGGTCTTCCACGGTGAAGCCGGTGCGGTCCAGTGCCAGACCCACGCGGCGCCAGGCGCTGTCAAATCCCTCTTCGATGTGAACCACCGGCTGGCCATTTTCAGTCGCAACGGTGGCGGTCTTTTTGGTCACGTCGGTGCTGGCCACCAGGGTCTTGGATTGGGCTTCATTGACGCCCAGTTTGACCATCAGGCGGCGCAGGAATTCGGTTTCAAGTTCAGGGTCGGCCGGGCGTGGCTGCCAGATGGTGCCGTCCTTGTTTTGGCTATTTACTGTTTCCACCATGCCGCGGTGGCTGATGAAAATTTCGGTTTCACCGGCGGCGTTGCGCTCCAGGCGGGTGCGGAACTTGTCGCGCTCAGACGTCGAGTACAGAGAGTCCAGCAGCTTGCCCAGCGTGGAGCGGATGAAATCCTGCGGAATTTTGGCGCGGTTTTCGGCCCAGTCGGTTTCCATGATGCCCAGCGTGTTCTGGTCCATGGCCAGCAGGAATCCGTTTTCCTGCCAGAAGTCCTTGACCGGCTCCCACAGCTTTTCGGCCGGACGTTTGACCACCAGCCAGCGCTGGTTGCCCGCACGCTCGATACGCACATCGCCTATGGATACGGCAGCTACGGTGGGGGCTGTTGCTGCTATTTGTCCGGACTTGAGGCCGGAAGCCGACACGGCTCCGCCGACAACGGCGTAGTGCGTGTCCTTGGACAACTGGGTCAGGTCGGGCGGAACGTCCAGTGAAGGCGCCTTAACGCTGCTGGCGCTGCGGTAGTCCACCTTGTCGGTTTCGAGAGTGGAGCAGGCCGTCAGCGAGATTGCTGCGCTGATGAGCGTCAATTTGAATAAAGGGTTCACGGAAGTCCTCAAAATGGAATGGGTACTTAGAGCAAGCCGGACGCCTGCATCACACGTTCCAGCGCCGGTTGGTTCGCCGGAGTCAGCACCGTCAATGGTAAGCGCAGCGCCTGTCCGCACAGACCCATGCGGGCAACGGCCCACTTGACTGGTATGGGGTTGGATTCTACGAACAAGGCTTTGTGCAGTGGCAGCAGCTTGAACTGGATTTCCATGGCGCGCTGCACATTGCCGGCAAGGGCGGCCATGCACAGCTCGTGCATCAGGCGTGGGGCCACGTTGGCCGTCACGCTGACATTGCCGTGACCGCCGCACAGCATCAGCGCCACGGCCGTTGGGTCGTCACCCGAATAGATGGCAAAGCCCTTGGGCGCTTCCTTGATCAGCCACTGCGCGCGCTCGATGTTGCCGGTGGCTTCCTTGATACCCACAATGCCCGGCACCTGGGCCAGGCGCAGCACCGTGTCGTGCGCCATATCGGCGACCGAGCGGCCCGGCACGTTGTACAGAACAACCGGCAGGTCCACCGCTTCGGCGATAGCCTTGAAGTGCAGGTACTGGCCTTCCTGGGTGGGCTTGTTGTAGTAGGGCACCACCTGCAACTGACAGTCCGCTCCGACCTTCTTGGCAAAGCGTGCCAGCTCAATGGCTTCCGACGTGGAGTTGGCGCCGCAACCGGCCATGATCGGCACGCGTCCGGCAGCCTGCTCGACCGACAAGCGGATGATTTCACAATGCTCTTCCACATTGACCGTGGGGGACTCACCGGTGGTGCCCACGACGCCTATGCAGTCCGTTCCTTCGGCGATATGCCAGTCGATCAGCTTGCGCAGCGCCGCGTAGTCTACGGAGCCGTCGTCCTGCATAGGAGTGACCAGCGCCACGATGCTGCCTTTGATGGGGCCTTGAGGTGAGTTCATGTCAGTCATTTGTACGGTAATCAATTATTCTACCTAGAGTGCCTGGCAGTCCCAATCCCGCTGCTTGGTCTTGTTAACCGGGGGATGCACGGCGGCAATGCGCTGGACCACGCGGGGCGGGTCTGCCAGGTAGCCGTGCTCGTAGGCCACGACGTCCAGTTCTGCGCAGGCGCGCAGTAGTTCACCGGGCAGCAGCAGGAAATCGGTCCGGGACGGCCGCCCGAACTGCGCGTTGCCGTCGGCAAAGGTTTCATACAGCAGGACACCGCCGGGTGCGACACTGGCCAGCAGCGTGGGCAGCAGTGGCCGCCACAGGTAATTGGTGACCACCACGGCAGTGAAACGGCGCAACTGTCCGTCCTCACCCAGCAGCGGCCAGGGGGCATTTTCGATGTCGGCGCAGACCAGCTCCGTCTGGGGCGCATTCAGGCGGGCGGCATCAATGGATTGGTCGACGCCGGTCACCGCGTGACCCCGTCCGGCGAACCAGGCCAAATGCCGTCCCGACCCGCAGGCCACGTCCAGCACCGTCGCACCCGGGGTCAGCAAATGCGACCAGCGGGTGATCCAGTCCGAGGGCTTCAAAAGCACGACCACAATTGGTTGGCCATCTGCACCATGAAATCCGGCTGGACGTAGAGCAGGAAAACACCTGCCAGCGTCAGCACCGCCAACACTCCGCTCGCAATGCGCCAGCCATGGTTCATGATGCAATCGCACCGCGCGGCAGGCTGCGGCTGATGGCGGCCTCCTTGACCGGCAGGTTGATCAGGGCCGCCGCCACGCCCAGGCCAATGGCGATGTACCACACAATGTCGTAACTGCCGGTCTTGTCATACAGATAGCCGCCCAGCCAGACGCCCATGAAGGAACCGATCTGGTGGCTGAAGAACACAAAGCCACCCAGCATGGACAGATGCGCCACGCCAAAGATTTGCGCCACCGTGGCATTGGTCGGCGGCACGGTGGACAGCCACAGAAAGCCCATCACCGCCGAGAACATATACACGCTGGCAGGAGTCAGCGGCACCAGCAAGAACAGGCTGATGGCCACGGCGCGGGCGAAATAGATAAAGGCCAGGATATTCTTCTTGGGCATCCTCTGGCCCAGCACGCCGGCAGCATAGGTGCCGAACACATTGAACAGGCCAATCAGCGCCAGCGCGTAACTGGCCACCTGGGGCGACAGGCCCTTGTCCCTCAGGTAGCTGGGCATGTGCACGCCAATGAACACCACCTGGAATCCGCAGACAAAATAGCCGGCCATCAACAACTGAAAGCTGGGGTACTTGAAGGCCTCGCGTAGCGCGTGGGCAATGGTCTGTTCACGAGCGGGGGCCGAGGTGCCGCCAAAGCCCGGTTCGCGCAGCCCCCAGGCCAGCGGAATAATCAGCAAGGCCGCCACGCCCAGAATCACCAGGGCCTGCTGCCAGCCAAACTGGCCTATCAGAAAGCCCTCCGTCGGCACCATCAGGAACTGGCCGAACGAGCCGGCCGCCGCTGCCACGCCCATGGCCCAGGAGCGTTTGTCGGCGCTGACGTTGCGGCCGATCACCCCGTAGATGACGGCGTAGGTGGTCCCCGCCTGGGCCATGCCGATGAGCAGTCCGGTACTCAGGGTGAATAACAGCGGCGTAGACGCCTGCGCCATGCCCACCAGCCCCAGCCCATACAGGACGGAGCAGACGATGATGACCCGGAAGGCGCCAAACCGGTCGGCCGCCATGCCGGCAAAAATGCCCGAAACACCCCAGGCCAGGTTCTGGATGGCTATGGCCAGTGCAAAGGTTTCGCGCGTCCAGCCCTGGGCCTGGGTGACCGGTTGCAGCCACAGGCCGAATCCGTGGCGTATGCCCATGGACAAGGTCACGATGGTGGCGCCGCAGGCCAGGACCTGTAAAGTGGAAAGGGGTTTTGTCGGGGATTGGCTCATGCCAAGATTGTCGCTAATCCGGGTTAACTCTGCGGCGGCAAGCGCATCGTTCTGTAATGATGGCTGTGCATGCATACAGTATCGATGGGTGCAGCCATTACAATGCACCCCCTATGGCAGTCAAATCCACCCCTGAATACTCCGAAGGTTCCATCCGCGTTCTCAAGGGCCTGGAGCCCGTCAAACAGCGTCCGGGCATGTACACCCGCACCGACAACCCGCTGCACGTGATCCAGGAAGTGCTGGACAACGCGGCCGATGAATCCCTGGGCGGTTACGGCAAAAAGATCAAGGTCACGGTCCACACGGACGCCTCCGTCACGGTCGAGGACGACGGTCGCGGCATCCCGTTCGGCCTGCACCCGGAAGAAAAGGCGCCGGTCATCGAACTGGTCTACACCCGCCTGCACGCCGGCGGCAAGTTCGACAAGGGCAAGGGCGGCGCCTACAGTTTTTCCGGCGGTCTGCATGGCGTGGGCGTCAGCGTGACCAACGCCCTGGCCAAGCGGCTGGAGGCCACCTCCTACCGTGAGGGCATGGTTGCCGCGCTGGTGTTTGAAAACGGCGACGTGACCCAGGCCCTGCAAACCCGCAAACAAGGCGAGGGTGATCGCAAATCCGGCACCACGGTGCGGGTCTGGCCTGATGGCAAATACTTTGAATCTGCAGCACTGCCGATGAACGAGTTGACGCACCTGCTGCGCAGCAAGGCCGTGCTGATGCCTGGCGTCAGCGTCTCGCTATTCAATGAAAAAACCAAGGAGACCCAGACCTGGCTGTACAAGGGCGGCCTGCGCGACTACCTGACCCAGACCCTGACCGCCGATCCGGTGATCCCACTGTTCGAGGGCGAAGGTTTTGCCGACAGCCAGAGCGACAACTTCGCCGAAGGCGAGGGCGCGTCCTGGTGCGTGGCCTTTACCGAAGACGGCCAGCCGGTGCGCGAAAGTTACGTCAACCTGATCCCCACCAGCGCCGGCGGGACGCACGAGAGCGGTCTGCGCGATGGTCTCTTCACTGCGGTCAAGAGCTTCATCGAGCTGCATTCGCTGCTGCCCAAGGGCGTGAAGCTGATGCCCGAAGACGTGTTTGCCCGCGCCAGTTATGTGCTGTCCACCAAGGTGCTGGACCCGCAATTCCAGGGCCAGATCAAAGAGCGCCTCAATTCCCGCGATGCGGTGCGTTTGGTGTCCAGTTTTGTACGCCCAGCACTGGAACTCTGGTTGAACCAGCATGTGGAATACGGCAAGAAGCTGGCCGAGTTGGCCATCAAGGCCGCGCAGTCGCGCCAGAAGGCCGGCCAGAAGGTGGAAAAGCGCAAGAGCTCCGGCGTGGCCGTGCTGCCCGGCAAGCTGACCGATTGCGAAAGCCGCGACATCGCCTACAACGAAGTCTTTCTGGTCGAGGGCGACTCGGCCGGCGGCAGCGCCAAGATGGGCCGCGACAAGGAAAACCAGGCCATCCTGCCGCTGCGCGGCAAGGTCCTGAACACCTGGGAGGTTGACCGTGACCGCCTGTTTGCCAATACCGAAATCCACGACATCTCGGTCGCCATCGGCGTGGACCCGCATGGCCCCAATGATTCGCCCGATATGTCTGGCCTGCGCTACGGCAAGGTCTGCATCCTGAGTGATGCGGACGTGGACGGCTCGCACATCCAAGTGCTGCTGCTCACGCTGTTCTTCCGCCACTTTCCCAAGCTCATTGAGGCCGGTCATGTGTATGTGGCGCGGCCTCCGCTGTTCCGTGTCGACGCGCCGGCGCGCGGCAAGAAGCCTGCCTCCAAGGCCTATGCGCTGGACGAAGGCGAGCTGACTGCCATCCTGGACAAGTTGCGTAAGGAAGGTGTGCGCGAAGCCGCGTGGACCATCAGCCGCTTCAAGGGCCTGGGCGAAATGAACGCCGAGCAGTTGTGGGACACCACGCTGAACCCCGACACGCGCCGCCTGCTGCCCGTGGCCCTGGGCGCCATTGACTTTCTGGAGACCGAAGCCCTGATCACCAAGCTCATGGGCAAGGGTGAGGCCGCGGCCCGGCGCGAGCTGATGGAGCTGCACGGCGATTCGGTGGACATTGATGTGTGATGAGTGCTATTAAAATCGTAGCTTTTTACGCACGTTCCATGAGGGCTACGAGCCTATTTGTACGTATTGGTGTCGTGCTGCCTCCGTGCGGGTGTTGGTGCGCGAGGCGTTTGAAATATGACTGAAGAAGCTGCTCTCAATACGCTTCCTGTAGGGTTATTGGATGCCTTACGGAAGTTGATTCAGCAAGGTCGCCAGCAAGCTTTGCGTACCGTGGACATGGTTCAGGTGCAAACCTGTTGGGAGGTTGGTCGTCACATTGTTGAGTTTGAGCAGGGTGGCGAGGCGCGGGCTGCCTATGGGAAGAGGTTGTTGCCACAACTGGCGGAGTCATTGACACGCGAGTTCGGTAAGGGGTTTGATTCTTCGAATTTGCGCTACATGCGCTTGTTTTTTCAAGCGTTTCCAATTCGTGACGCACTGCGTCACGAATTGAGTTGGACGCACTATCGACTATTACTTCGCTTGAGCAGTTCAGAGGCGCGGCAGTGGTACATGAATGAAGCGGCAGGGCAAAACTGGAGTTCACGCGCTTTGGATCGGCAGATCGATACTTTGTACTACGAACGATTACTGCTCAGTGGTGATAGAACCAGCATAGCTGCCGAGGCCAACAGCAATGTTGCCGGACTTCCACAAACACCGCGTGAGTTCGTGCGTGACCCGGTGATGCTGGAGTTTTTGGGTTTGCCGGGCACAGGAAAATTGCTTGAATCCAAGCTGGAACAGGCTTTGATGGACAAACTGCAAGGCTTTCTTCTCGAATTGGGTAAGGGCTTTGCGTTTGTAGCCAGGCAGCAAAGGATCAGCACTGAGCACCAAGACTTCTACATTGATTTGGTGTTTTACAACTATCTGCTCAAGTGCTTTGTCCTGATTGATTTGAAAGTGGGCAAGCTCACACACCAGGACATAGGTCAAATGGACATGTATGTCCGTATGTATGACGACCTCAAACGCGGGTCGGACGACAATCCAACGGTGGGCATTTTGCTGTGCGATCAAAAGGACCAGTCGGTGGCGCGCTACTCTGTGCTTAACGATAGCGAGCAACTTTTTGCAAGCAAATACCGTCTGGTTTTGCCGTCGGAGGACGATTTGCGGGCCGAAATTGAACGTGAACGTGTTGCCATTGAAGATGCCCAGCGGTTGGATGCGGGCGAGTAGAAAATAGAAAAATGGAAAGGGAACAATATGAAAGCAATAGAAGCGAATCTGCTTAAGTTCCTCAAGAAGTCCTCGCAGTTTGTCATTCCGATTTACCAACGTAACTACTCTTGGACAGCGGAGCAATGTCGTCAACTATGGGCTGATTTGATGCGAGCGGGCAGGAGCGACAAGGTCTCAGCCCACTTTATTGGGTCCATCGTCTATGTTGAACGTGGCTTGGGCAATGTCATGCAGCAAGAAGCGTTGTTGGTTATCGATGGTCAACAACGTTTGACTACCAGTACGCTTCTGATTGCCGCGCTAGCAAAACACTTCGAATCGCAAGGAATCGGCGAATTGCTAGAAACCTTTTCGAACAAGAAGCTTCGCAACTACTACCTGCTGAATCCGGACGAAGAAGGTGAACGCCACTTCAAGCTGATCTTGTCAGAAACAGACAAGGACGCGCTGCTAGCGATTCTGCAATCCGCACCCATGCCCGCAGAGGTCAGCAGCCGCATCACAGAGAACTACGCTTTGTTCCAGGAACTGATCGCAGCCAATCAAGGCGAACTGGAGGCCATCTGCCAAGGCCTTGCCAAACTGGTGATCGTGGACGTTTCGCTGGACCGTGCCCAAGACAACCCGCAGTTGATCTTTGAGAGCATGAACTCCACTGGCCTGGAACTCAGCCAGGCGGACCTCATCCGCAACTACATTTTGATGGGGCTTGAACCCAAGCTGCAAACTGAGCTTTACAAGACCTACTGGCGCCCCATGGAGCGGGCCTTTGGCCAAGCGGCTTACGTTGTGCATTTCGACGCATTCATGCGCCACTACCTGACGGCCAAGACCGGCGAGATTCCAAATGTGCGCGAAGTCTACGTGGCGTTCAAGGGCTTCGCGCGTGGACTCAAGGGCGACACGCGTGACTTGGTTGCCGACATTCACGCCTATGCGTCCTACTACTGCGCCATGGCACTGGGAACCGAAAGCGATACCACTCTCAAGCAGGCGTTTCATGACCTGCGCGAACTCAAGGTGGATGTCGCCTACCCTTTCCTGCTTGATGTCTATCACGACTACAAGCAAGGCCGTCTGACCAGCGACGAGGTACTGCGCATTGTGCGATTGGTAGAGAGCTACGTGTTTCGCCGCGCCATCTGCGCCATCCCCACGAACTCGCTGAACAAAACCTTTGCGGGCATGAGCCGCGCGCTCAAGAAGGACCGATACCTCGAAAGCGTGCAGGCGGCATTCTTGCTGCTTCCGTCATACCGCCGCTTCCCCAGCGATGACGAGTTCCAGCGCGACGTGAAGGTGCGCGACCTCTACAACTTCCGCAGCCGGAGTTACTGGCTGCGCCGCCTGGAAAACCATGGCCGCAAAGAGCGCGTGATGGTAGAGGACTACACCATTGAGCATATCCTTCCCCAAAACGAAGCCCTGTCCAAAGAATGGCAAGCCGAGTTGGGCACCGACTGGCAACGCATCCAGCAAGACTGGCTGCACACCTTGGGCAACCTCACGCTGACCGGCTACAACAGCGAATACAGCGATCACCCCTTCGCCTACAAGCGCGACCAAGTCACCGATAAGGACGGCAACCCCGTTGGCTTTGCGCACAGCCCGCTCAAGCTGAACCTTGGGCTTGGCAAAGTCAACCAGTGGGATGAAACGGCCATCAAGGCTCGCGCTGGCCGCTTGGCCGCAGACGCAGCCAAAGTGTGGGGAGCATCTCAACTGGCGGACGACGTGCTGGATGCCTACCGCCCCGTCGCAGCCAAACCCGGCCAACAATACAGCGTGGCAGACCATACGCATCTGGTCACTGGCCCCATGCGCGACTTGTTTGAAACACTGCGTAAGTCGGTCCTGGCGCTTGACCCGTGCGTCGGCGAAGAATTCTTGAAGCTCTATGTGGCCTACAAGGCCGAGACGAATTTTGTTGACGTGGTGCCCCAAGCCAAGCGCCTGTTGTTGGTGCTCAACCTGGGTATTGACGATATTGAAGACCCCAAGGGCTTGTGCCGTGATATCTCGAACATTGGCCGCTGGGGCAATGGTGATGTTGAAGTGGGTTTGTCTTCTATGGAGGAATTACCTTACGCAATGGGCTTGATTCGTCAATCCTTAGATCGTCAAATGGGAGAATGAAATAGATGTTTTTGTTACTAGAGACCCGGAGTTTCCGGGTGCCCCTGGTGTTGTGTTCCCTGCTGTGCGCCACGCAGCTGGCGCACGCAGACATGTGGATTTATACCGATGCGCAGGGCGTTAAACACTTTGCGTCCAGCCAACTCGACAAGCGCTATGCACTGATGTTCCGCGGCATGCCCGCACCCGAAACCGGCGCGGCGGAGAGTGTTGGGGGCGCCACACTGGATGCGCGCTATGCCTCAGCACCGGTGTCGACCAAGAGCCTGGCCGCCATGGAAGCCTCGCCCCGTTTTATGGCTGTCAAGCAACACCTGCATACGGCCGCCGATGCCAACCAGCTCGATGTGGCGCTGTTGCAGGCCGTCATCACCACCGAATCCGGTTTCAACCCCAGTGCGGTATCCCCCAAGGGTGCGGTCGGTTTGATGCAGGTCATGCCGGCCACGGCGCAGCGCTACGGCCTGGCCAGCGACCAGGGCGGCACTGTAGCCGCCAAGCTGACCGATCCCAAAACCAATATCCAGACCGGCGCGCGCTACCTGCGTGATTTGATCAACATGTTTCCCGGTCAATTGGAGTTGGCGGTTGCCGCTTACAACGCCGGCGAAGGCGCCGTGCAAAAAGCGGGCAACAAGATCCCCAATTTCAAGGAAACGCAAAACTACGTGCGTTCCGTGATGCAGCTCTACAAGCGCCTCAACCCGCTGGCCCAGCACGCCACATCGGCCACTGCGGGGTCACGGGTGCGTGGCGAGTTCCACAACAGTGCTACTGCCACGGCTGCCATTGCACCGGACCAGACCACCACCATGGCCGAGCTGCCCCCTAGCGATTTGTCGAATTAGTTGATCCATGACCGACCAAGCCACTCTTGACCTGACTGCCGAACCGCCCCGTGAAGGTAGTGACGATGAACTGAATCTGGCCACCTACGCCCAGCGCGCCTACCTGGAATACGCCCTCTCCGTCGTCAAGGGCCGTGCGCTGCCCGATGTGTGCGACGGCCAGAAGCCGGTGCAGCGCCGCATTTTGTACAGCATGTCCCGCATGGGCCTGGGCTTTGGTGGGCCTAACGGCAATACCGGTGCGCGCCCCGTCAAAAGCGCCCGTGTAGTGGGCGATGTGCTGGGCAAGTTCCACCCGCATGGTGACTCTGCCGCGTACGACGCCATGGTGCGCATGGCGCAGGACTTTTCGCAACGCTACCCACTGATCGACGGCCAGGGCAACTTCGGCTCGCGCGACGGTGACGGAGCCGCCGCCATGCGTTACACCGAGGCGCGTCTGGCCAAGATCACCAGCCTGCTGCTCGATGAAATCGACATGGGCACGGTGGAATTCCAGCCCAACTACGACGGCTCCACCGAAGAGCCGCGCCAGTTGCCGGCACGACTGCCTTTTTCCCTGCTCAACGGCGCCAGCGGCATTGCGGTGGGTCTGGCTACCGAGATCCCCAGCCACAACCTGCGCGAGATTGCCGACGCCTGCGTGGCGCTGATCAAGACGCCCAGCCTGTCCGACGAAGACCTGTTCACCCTGGTGCCGGGGCCAGACTTCCCGGGCGGCGGCCAGATCATCAGCAGCGCAAGCGATATTGCCGATGCCTACCGCACCGGACGGGGATCGCTGAAGGTGCGAGCCCGCTGGAAGATTGAAGACCTGGCGCGCGGCCAATGGCAACTGGTGGTGACCGAGTTGCCGCCCGGCGTCAGCAGCCAGCGTGTGCTGGAAGAAATTGAAGAGCTGACCAACCCCAAGGTCAAGGCCGGCAAGAAAGCCTTGTCGCAAGACCAGAACCAGCTCAAGGCCAGCGTGCTGTCGGTGCTGGACGTGGTGCGTGACGAGTCCAACAAGGACGCACCGGTGCGCCTGGTGTTCGAGCCCAAGACCAGCCGCATTGAACAGCAGGAGCTGATCACGACTCTGCTGGCCCACACCAACCTGGAGACCTCGTCGCCCATCAATCTGACGATGATCGGGCTGGACAGCCGGCCCACGCAGAAGTCCTTCCGCCAGATGCTGCAGGAGTGGATCGCGTTCCGCCAGAGCACCATCGAGAAGCGTTCGCAGCACCGCCTCTCCAAGGTGCTGGACCGCGTCCATATCCTGGAAGGTCGCCAGACCGTTCTGCTGAATATCGATGAGGTGATTGCCATCATCCGCCAGTCGGACGAGCCCAAGGCGGCGCTGATTGTGCGCTTCAACCTGTCGGACCGGCAGGCCGAAGACATTCTCGAAATCCGCCTGCGCCAATTGGCCCGGCTGGAAGCTTTTCGGATCGAGCAGGAACTGTCCGAGCTGCGCACGGAGCAGGGCAAGCTCGAAGAAATCCTGGGCAGCCCATCCGCCCTGCGTCGCCTGATGGTCAAGGAAATCGAGGCAGATGCCAAGACCTTCGCCGACCCACGGCGCACGCTGATCCAGACCGAGAAAAAAGCCGTGCTGGAGATCAAGGTGGTGGACGAGCCCGTCACCGTCGTCGTCAGCCAGAAGGGCTGGGTGCGCACCCGCACTGGCCATGGGCATGAGGCCTCCACGTTTGCGTTCAAGGCGGGCGACGGCCTGTACGGCACCTTCGAATGCCGCAGCGTCGACACGCTGCTGGTGTTTGGGTCGAACGGCCGCGTCTACTCGGTGGCCGTGTCGTTGCTGCCGGGTGGGCGGGGCGATGGCCAGCCGGTCACCACACTGCTGGAGCTGGAAAGCGGCACGCAGTTGCTGTACTACTTTGCCGGTCCCGGCGCTGCCACCTTGCTGCTGAGCAGCAGTGCCGGCTATGGCTTCATGGCCACGGTGGACAACATGGTGTCGCGCCAGAAGGCGGGCAAGGCCTTTGTCTCGGTCAACGACGGCGAGACGCTGTGCTGTCCTTCGGTGGTTTCTGGCGCGCACGGCAAGGTCACGGTGGCTGGAACACCGGCTACCGTAATAGCAGCGGCCACCCATGTCGCCTGCGCCTCAGCCGGTGGCCGTATCCTGACCTTCGAGATCAGCGAACTCAAATCCATGGCCAACGGTGGCCGCGGCCTGATGCTGATTGATCTGGAAGCTAAAGACACCCTTGCCGGTGCGGCCGCCTACACCCGCAACGTGCGCATCGCCGGCGTGGGCCGTGGCGGCAAGGATCGGGAGGAGACGCTGGAAATCCGCAGCCTGAACAACGCCCGCGCCGCCCGGGCACGCAAGGGCAAGGCAGCGGACCTGGGCTTTAAACCCGGCAGTGTGACCCGGATTGAGTAAGGGCTTGTTAACGAAAATGGGCTGTAGCCCTCGTCAAATGTGCGTAAGGTGCTACTGATTTTGTAGCGTTGCACATTCAGACTGGGCCACTGTTCCAGATTCCCGAATGCTTTTTTGCCAGCTTGGGATGGGCGATTGCGTGCAAAGACTCCAGCGTGGACAAGGCAAACAAGACGGTTGATGGAAAGCCTTCTCTGGGCGCGCCCCGCGTGTAAACCAGCAACTCGTCCATCAGATCATTGAACTCCGGGTGCCCCCAAAACAGTTTGAGCTTGGCACCGATGGCCGGGAATGCTTCGTTGACGACTTTGAAATCTCCGATCTTCTCTATCATTTTGTGTTTCCGTTCCACCAACGCGTCTATATTGAGAGCCAAGCTTAGCACTGCCAACGCAGTGAAAATGCCCGGCTCGTTACACTAGACCGTCGGTACCGCGAGGTCCACACGGTGTCTAGTCCACCCACATCGCACTTCGGCAAGTGTTGTGTCTGTTGAGCAAAAGCATTTTTTCTCACGCCACAACCAGGCTTTCAGGAGCTGCGCGATGCCAGGCTACCAGGTCAAGCTGGAGACCCATTTGCTGGGCTCCTCCCATTTCGAAATCCGCTCCCTGCTGAACCGCCAGCAATACGCCGACCCCGATGGGGCGGCGCAGGCGGCCGGCATTTCATCGGCATCCTGGCCGCTGTTTGGCATGGTCTGGCCCTCGGCCCGCATGCTGGCCAATGCCATGCAGACCCAGGATCTGGCCGGCAAGCGCATTCTGGAGATTGGCTGTGGCCTCGCTCTGGCCAGCCTGGTCATCCACCGCCGGCTGGGTGACATCACGGCCAGTGACTGCCATCCTCTGACCGGCGCGTTCCTGGCCGAGAACGCGCGCTTGAATGCGCTGCCCCACCTGAAGTACCAGACCGGTCATTGGGGCCGCGAGAACCCGGAGCTGGGTCGCTTTGACCTGATCATTGCCAGCGATGTGCTCTACGAGCGCGACCAGCCGGACACGCTGTCGCGCTTCATAGACCGGCATTCGGCCGAGGAGGTAAATGTCATCGTGCTCGACCCGGACCGTGGCAACCGCAACGGTTTCTGTCGCAAGATGGTGGCGCTGGGCTACGTGCTGGATTTGCAACGCGCTGGTGTGACGCAGACCACGGGCGAGCCCTACAAGGGTCACTTCCTGAACTTCAGACGGGCAGGGCGTTGAGCTGGTCCACGGTGGCCTGGTCGCGCTGCAACGCGTAGGCCGCTGGTATGACCAGCGTGGTGGCGCCGACCATCGCAGCCGTTGGCAGGTCGCGCAGTGCCATCGTGTCGATGCGCGTCTTCTCCAGTGGGTTGGTGGCGGCTTCGTACAGAATGACCTCGTGGTCCAGCGGGTAGTCCCGCGCCAACTTGTCCACCAGCACCTGTACCCGGGCCGCCGTGGTCTCGAAACGCTTGAGGCTCAGTTCTCCCGCCAGAAAGGGTTGCCACAGAATCAGTAGCGCCGTGGGGTCGATGCGGCGCTCATAAATCATGAACTGGGTGGTCTCCATGGACTGCATGCCGGTGCGGCCGGGGTCGATGCCGAGATCGGCCACCAGACAGTCTTCGGCAGAAATACCGGGCAGCATCTCGGCGCTGTAGCCCTCGGCGCGCGCGTCCTTGATGGCAATGTGGGAGATGCAGGCAAAGATGCCGGGGTGGCCGTAGAACGCTGCGCAGACCGTCTTGCCGGCGCGCACCTGGTCCAGGATGGTGTCTGCCATGCGCCGGTAGGTATCGCGGCGGTTTTTGCCGTCCACCTCGCAATCGTCGTAATGGTCCAGTACGCAGATGAAATCCCTGGCGATGCCCTTGATCCAGTCGCGCGTGAAGATATTGGGCACCGCAGAGACGACCACGTCCGCAGTCTCGATATAGCTTTGCGCCAGCGGTGTGATCTGGCCCGCCATGCGCATGCCGGTGCCGACGCAGATCAATGTGCCTTGTTTTTCAGATGTCATGGTTCGTTCGCCTTGGAGGGTTGGTACACCGAGACACGATTGCGCCCGGTGTTCTTGGAGACGTACAGGGCCTTGTCTGCCGCAGCCAGCATGTCTTTGAAGCTATCACTCTGGCCAACGGCACGTGTGGCAATGCCAAAGCTGGAGGCGATGGCGAACGCGAAGCCGCTGGAGCGGGTGTCGGTGGCCAGAATGGCGACCCGGCAACGTTCGGTCAGGGCCAGCACTTCCTCGGGGCTGGCGTCGCTCAGGCACAGGGCGAACTCCTCGCCACCCAGGCGCCCGAACAGATCGGTCTTGCGCAGATGGGCCTTGACGGTGTCGCACACGGTCTTGAGCACCCAGTCGCCCGTGGCGTGCCCAAACGTGTCGTTGACGTGCTTGAAATAGTCCATGTCAAACAGCACCAGACTCAGCGTCTGGCGGGTGTCCCTGAAGGCCTGCTGTGCGCAGGAAGTGAAGTAGGCACGGTTGCTCACCTGGGTCAGTTCGTCCACTTGTGCTGATTGGCGGAACGCGTCCATCTTCCCAATGGTTCGGACCAGCCAGGTGCCCATGATGGTAAGCAGGATCAGGCCCAGGGTCATCAGCAGAATCAGGTTCTCGTACTGGCGTTCCTGCAGCGTTCTTTCCATGCGCAGGTTCTGGTTTTTCTGCTCCAGCAGGGCTAGCTGGTTGGCCTTGTCCTGGGTGTCGAACTTGACGCGCTGGTAGGCCAGGTTCTTCTGCACTTGATCGTCCAGCAGCTTGTTCTTCAGTGCCAGGTTGGTGTCGTAGTAGCCCAGGGCCAGGGCCGGTTTCCCTTGGGCGCGCTTGATGGCGGCCATGGTCTCGCTGGTCTTTTCTTGCAGCAGCAAGACACGACCCGATTGGGCTCTTTGATACGCCCGCAAACCAAAATGCTCCGCACGTTCCGTGTTGCCGGTCTTGAGGTAGGCGCGGGCCAGGGCTTCTTCGAGTTGGGGGACGTAGTCTGAACCTTGGCTCAGTGAGGAAAACTCCTGCAACAGTGGCGGGCCAATGGCGATGCCTTTTGCATACTGCTCCGAGTCGATCAAATCGATTGCTGAGTGGGTCTTGACGATCAGCGTAAAAAGTTGGTTCCTAGTTGCTTCACAGGCTTGAATGGCTTCTGGAACCAGTGACCGGGCAGTTGCCCGTTCCCCGCGCATGAAATTCAATTCCACCTTGTCGGTCAGGCCCACACATGCTGCGAGGGAATCGACGGCATCTCCTCGCAGTGAATAGATTCGTTCCGAAAAAACTAGGGCGTCGTCATAGGCATGCAATGACTCCAATAAAGCACTGGCGCCTTGCAGGACAACAATTTTTTCCCCAGCCCCTTCGAGCATGGGTAGCAGGAGAATGGATTCATTCATCGCTACCAGGGCATCTTCATATTTACCCAGCGCCGTGTTGCCATCAATCAATTCGTAAAGGAATCGGGCACGCCGTGCAGGCGCTTTTACCTGTTTGAGGAATGACTGCACCAAAGCAATGCGTTCCGCATGCTTTCCCCTGTAACCCAGAGAAGATGCATACGCAAGTTGGTACTTGTCTTGTTGAGCCTCGCTAAAGGTTGACTGCAAGGTTCGTAGCTTTTCAAGTGGTATCGCAGCCTTTTCTGGAGTCGAGTACAGGTGTCGGGACGCTTCTGCAAGTAAGTTATCCACTGAAGATTGTTCGGCAGCGATTGCGCCCAACGAGTAACCCATTCCCAGGGTTATAAATGCAATGACTCTGATGCAGGAGCGAGGCGCAATCACAATTGTCGCGTCTCTATTTCGATTAGGGAGTGTTGTGGCAATCGGTATTGGGCACTTGTGGCAACGGCAATTCACTTGGATCAATTCCCGCCAAAGTGGCCATCGCTGTCTTGTCACCCGATAACAAAGCTGCTTGCTCAGCAGCACTCAGGCCATTGGCTGCCATCGCAGCATTGGGATCCTTCGCATACGCATCACGCGCGGCAGCATCTTTATCGAGGAGATTGAGGTAATCGACTAATTTGGACATTGCAGAAACCTTGAATGGAAGGAGGGGGTGCTGGACGGGATTGTTGACCCAGCGTCCATTCTATAGACCGTGTAAGCGCTCGTATCTCGCGATAAACCGGCTAGTTCCAGCCCCCCCCCAACACCTTGTACAGCGTCACCAAGCCCTGCACTTGCTGCACCTGCACCTGCACCGCTGCCAACTGGGCTGCGAACAGCGAGCGCTGGGCGTCCAGTACCTCGAGGGAGCTGGAGGCGCCATGCTTGAAGCGCATGTCGGTGAGTTGCATGCGGGTCTGTTCGGCGGCCAGCTGGGCGTTCTGGGCACGCAGTTGCTCGCCCAGCGTGGCACGGCCGGCCAGGGCGTCGGACACCTCACGGAAGCCGGTCTGGATGGCCTTTTCGTACTGGGCCACGGCAATGTCGCGGGCCACTTTGGCAGACTCCAGGTTGGCCTGGTTGCGGCCAAAGTCAAAAATTGGCACCAGCAGTTGCGGCGCAAAGGTCCAGGCCGCAGTACCGTTGTTGAACAGGCTGTCCAGGTCGCCGCTGACCACACCGGCGCTGCCTGTCAGCGTGATGCGCGGAAAGTAGGCAGCCCGTGCGGCGCCGATGTTGGCGTTATTGGCCAGCAACTGCTGTTCGGCCTGGCGCACATCGGGGCGGCGTGTCAGCAGGTCGGACGGTACGCCGGCCGGTAGATCGGGCAGCAGGCCCTGGGCGCTCACCGGCAAGCCGGCGGGCAGATCGGCCGGCAGGCTCTGGCCGACCAGCAGTACCAGGGCGTTTTCGTCCTGGGCGCGCTGGCGCTGGGCCTGGGCCAGAGCGGCCTTGGCGCCTTCCAGAAGGGACTGGGCCTGGCTCAGGTCCAGTTGGGAGGCGGCCTCGTTGTCGAATTTGAGCTGGGTCAGGCGCAAGGACTCCTGGCGTGTGGCCACGGTCTCGCGCGTCACACGCAGTAACTCGTCATCGGCCAGCAGGGCCAGGTAGGTGTTGGCAACGGAAGCAATCAGACTGATATGCACCGTTTTGCGGGCCTCCTCGCTGGCCAGCAGTTGGGCCTGGGCGGCCTGGCTGAGAGCGGCGACGCGGCCAAAGAAGTCCAGCTCGTAGGCGGTGACACTGAACCCTGCGGTATAGGTGGCGGTGATGGCTCCTGAGGTGGCTGGTCCACGGGTGCCTGTGATGCCAGCGTTCACGGTGGGGAACTGGTCGGCCCGGCGCAGGCGCAATTGGGCGCGGGTCTGTTCTATGTTCAGCACGGCCACGCGCAGGTCACGGTTGTTCTGCAGGGACAACTCGATCAGCCGCTTGAGGCGAGCGTCCTTGAAGAAGTCTTGCCAGGGAATGTCGGTAGCGGCTTTCGACGATGCTGGTGTTACCGCTTGGTCGGCGGTCCCGGTTGCAAACTGTTCGGCAACCGGCGCAGCGGGCCGCTCGTAAGTGGGAATGAAGCTGCAACCGGCCACGGTCAGCGCGGCCGAGAGCACGGTCAGGCGCATCCAGTGGGGTGCGAGGCAGTTGGTTTGGAATGGTTTCATATGCAGCTTATTCATGTTTGTCGACGCCGATCTGGTGACCGTGCTCCATATCAAACTGGTGCTGGCGCTCGCTGCCCTTGAAGATGCTGCGAACCACGACAAAGAAGATGGGGACAAAGAAGACGGCCAGGACGGTTCCGATCATGCTGCCGCCGATCACGCCGGTGCCAATCGCGCGCTGGCTGGCTGAGCCGGCGCCGTTGGAGATGGCCAGTGGCAGCACACCCAGCATGAAGGCCATGGAGGTCATCAGGATGGGGCGAAAGCGCATATGCGCGGCGGCCAACGCGGCCTCAATCGGGCTCTTGCCCTGGGCCTGCAGGTCCTTGGCAAACTCGATGATCAGAATCGCGTTCTTGGCAGACAGGCCGATGATGGTGATCAGGCCGACCTGAAAGTACACGTCGTTGGCGTAGCCGCGCAGCACGGTGGCCAGCAGCACACCCAGTACGCCCAGCGGCACCACCAGAATCACTGACAGCGGAATGGACCAGCTTTCGTACAACGCAGCCAGGCACAGGAATACCGCCAGAATGGCAAAGCCGTACAGGACCATGGCTTGCGAACCGGCCAGCTTTTCTTCGCGCGACAGACCGGTCCATTCAAAGGCAAAACCGTCGGGTAACTGGGCGGCCAGTTTTTCCATCTCGTCCATGGCGTCACCCGTGCTGTAACCGGGCGCGGCGTTCCCGCCAATGCGCATGGCGGGATAGCCGTTGTAGCGCACGGTCTGCATGGCGCCCTTGATCCAGCGCGTGCTGGCAAACGCTGACAGTGGCACGGGTTTACCCTGCGCGTTGGGCGTTGTCAGCTGCAGGATGTCATTGGGCTGCATGCGCGACATGGCATCCGCCTGCACCACCACGCGCTGCAGGCGACCCTGGTTAGGGAAGTCGTTGATATAGGCAGAGCCCAGCGCCGTGGAAATGGTGCTGTTGATCGAGTCAAAGCTGACCGACAGGGCGCTGGCCTTGTCCCGGTCGATATCAATCTGCAGTGTTGGGGCGTCCTCCAGCCCGTCGGGGCGCACTTGCGTAAGTACCTTGCTCTTGGACGCCATGCCCAGTAACTGGTTGCGCGCTGCCACCAGCGCATCATGCCCCTTGCCGGCGCGGTCCTGCAGGCGGAAGGTGAAACCCGATGCCGTGCCCAGTTCGGGAATGGAGGGCGGGCTCAAGGGGAAAATGAACGCATCGCGAATACCCATCAAGCCGCCAAAGGCGCGTCCGGCCAGTGCCTGGGCAGAGTGCTGCTCTCCGGCGCGTTCCGACCAGTCCTTCAGGGTCACGAAGGCCAGTGCAGCGTTTTGTCCCTGGCCGGAGAAGCTGAAGCCCAGCACGCCCACCATGCTTTGCACTTCTGGCTGTTTGAGGATGAAGCCCTCGACCTGCTCCATCACGTTCTGTGTGCGCTCCAGTGTCGCACCCGGTGGCAACTGCACGTTGACCAACATGGTTCCCTGGTCCTCATTGGGCAGGAAGGAGGCCGGCAGGCGCAGGTAGACTACGGCCACGGCGGCAATGATCGCGCCGTAGATCACCAGGTAGCGAGCCGCGCGCTTGAGAATACGCGCTACTAGGCTCTCATAGTTCTTGGCTGTGCGGGAGAAACCTCGGTTGAACCAGCCAAAGAAACCGCTCTTTGCATGGTGATGGCCGGCCTCAACCTGCTTGAGCAGGGTGCCGCACAGCGCCGGTGTGAGCGAAAGCGCCATGAAGGCGGAGAACGAGATGGAACACACCATCACCGCCGAGAACTGCCGGTAAATATTGCCCACCGACCCCTTGAAAAATGCCAGCGGAACAAACACCGCGATCAGCACCACGGTCACGCCGATGATGGCGCCCGAGATCTGGCCCATCGCCTTCTTGGTTGCTTGTATCGGAGGCAGGCCTTCTTCGCTCATGATGCGCTCGACGTTTTCCACCACGACGATGGCGTCGTCCACCACGATGCCGATCACCAGAACCATACCGAACATGGTCAACACGTTGATGGAAAAGCCCATCGCCAGCAGCATGGCGAACGTGCCCAACAGCGCCACCGGCACCACGATGGTGGGGATGATGGTGTAGCGGAAATTCTGCAGAAACAGATACATCACCAGGAACACCAGAATCACGGCGATGACCAGAGTTTCTGCCACCTGAGAGATGGAAATTTTCACGAAGCGTGAGGCATCGTAGGGAATAGTCCACTTCACGCCCTTGGGGAAGTAAGGCTGCAGTTCAGCCAAGCGGTCCCGTATGGCCTGGGCCGCGGCCAGCGCATTGCCGGTGGGCGACAACTGAACGCCAATACCGGCAGCCGGTTTCCCGTTGAGCCGCGCCGACGTTGCATAGGTCTGGGCACCGAGTTCAATGCGGGCCACATCCTTCAGGCGCACGGTGGAGCCGTCGGTATTGGCACGCAGCACCATATTACCAAACTGCTCCTCGTTGGTGAGCTGACCGTCCACCACCACGGTGGCGGAGATCGACTGGCCGGTGATGTTGGGTAAGTCGCCAATTGTTCCGGAGGTGACCTGGGCATTCTGCGCGCGGATGGCGTTGTTCACGTCGGCGGCAGACAGGTTGTAGCCGTTTAGCTTGGCCGGATCAATCCAGATGCGCATGGCGCGTTCGGTGCCGAACAACTGCGCCTGGCCGATGCCGGGAAGGCGCTGAATTTCGGGCAACACATTGCGCGAGGCATAGTCGCCCAGAGCCACGATGTCGAAATCCGGATTGTCCGAGGACAGCATCGTGAACAGCAGAAAGTTGGAGCGCGCTTTGTCCACCCGCACGCCGGCCTGGGTCACGGCCACCGGTAGTCGAGGTGCTGCGCGCGAGAGGCGGTTTTGCACATCCACCTGCGCCAGGTCTGGGCTGGTACCGGGCTCAAAGCTGATGGTGATGGTGCCAGTGCCGTTGGCTTGTGCGACGGACTCCATGTAGATCATGCCGGGCGAGCCATTCATTTCACGCTCGATCACGCTCAGCACGCTGTCTTCCAACGTCTGGGCCGAGGCGCCGGGATAGCCGGCCGTGATCACGATAGACGGGGGAGCCACCGGTGGGTATTGTGCGATGGGCAACTGCGTGATGGCTGTGCCGCCCATGACCAGAATGAATATGGCAATCACCCATGCAAAGATGGGGCGGTTGATAAAGAACTGGGCCATGTGTGCTGCCCCTTATTTGCTGGCGGCGCCAGAGGCTGCCGAAGCGGTAGCGCCTGAGGCCGATGCTGCGCTGGCAGGCACGGCGGGTGTTGCTGCGCCACCGGGTGTCCAGGGCACGGTCTTGACCGGCGCACCGGGCACCATCATCTTCTGGAAGCCGTCGACGATGACCTGCTCGCCGGGCTTGAGTCCATCCAGAATCAACCACTGATTGCCCTGGGCATTGCCCACCTTGACGGGGCGCGGAGCGGGTTTCCCATCCGCGCTGACGACCAGCACCGTGTCACCCTGGTTGGTGCGGGTTACCGCCTGTTGTGGCAGCAGCATGCCGGATGGCAGCTCGGCCTGCGACAGGCGCACCCGCACATACTGGCCCGGCAGCAGCATGCCGTCCGGGTTGGGCACCTCGGCACGCAGCGTGATCTGGCCGGAGGTGGCATCCACCGTCAGGTCGCTGAACAGCAGTTTTCCGGGCTTGGGTAGCTCGGTGCCGTCTTCCAGCACCACGCGCACGGCCACCGAACCATCGCCGGCACTACGTAACTCCTTGGAAGCAATGGCCTTGCGCAGGCGCAGCACGTCGGTGCTGGATTGGGTGAAGTTCACATACATGGTGCCGGTCTGCTGGATCACCGCCAGTGGTGTGGCTTCGGTGGCACTGACCAGTGCACCTTCGGTTACCAGGGCCTGGCCAATGCGCCCGGAAATGGGGGCCGTCACCGCTGCGTAGTCGAGGTTGATCTGCGCCGTTTGTACGGCGGCCTTTGCGGCCGCAACATCCGCTTCGGCCTGCTTCTGGGCGGTGACCAGCGCTGTGTAGTCCTGTTTGCTCACCGCATTGGCTTCCACTAGGGGTTTGTATCTCTCAACCTGCACATTGGCTTGCAGAAGGTTGGCCTGCCCCTTGGCAAGGTTGGCCTGGGCACTGTCCAGTGCGGCCTTGTAGGGTGCCGGGTCGATCTGGTAGAGCAACTGCCCGGCCTTGACCTCACTGCCTTCGCGGAACAGCCGCTGCAACACCACACCGTTGACACGGGCGCGTACCTGCGCCACGCGCACGGCGCTGACGCGACCCGGCAGCTCGGTTTGCAGGGCCACAGTCTCTTTGGCCACGGTTACTACTCCCACGGTGGCGGGTGGCGGGCCACCGGCACCGCCACCTGCGGAGCCCGGTGCGCCGTCCTTGGCGCCGCAGGCCACCAGCAGAGCCAGGGGTGTGAGCATCAGGGCACAACGGTGCAGGGAAACAGAGCGGAGAGCCAGGTCAACAGATTTGCGCAATGAGGACATGAAAAATCCTTTTTCTTCGAGGGGTTTGGCAAGCGCCAGAAGGAGAGGGGTGTTGAGCCAGCGCAAGCTGGCGTCAACCGGGGGTGGCAATTCTAGGAATTTGAATTAGTATACATACATAGGTGAATGTATATTGTGAACGTTTTGTAAATAGCCCTGACAACAAGTGAGATATGGCCAGACGCACCAAAGAAGACGCCCTAGTGACCCGTGACCTGATCCTGGACGCGGCCGAGCGCGTGTTCCAGCGTCGGGGGGTTTCGCGTACCTCCCTGCAGGAGATTGCCGTGGATGCCGGCCTGACACGCGGCGCCATCTACTGGCACTTCGAGAACAAGGCCGATGTATTCGATGCCATGCTGCAGCGCGTGACCCTGCCCATGGTGGCCAGCCTCCAAAGCCCGCCCGAGGTCGAGGCCGCCGACCCCCTGCCGCACCTGCGCCGCAACATCGCCACGGCTTTCCACCAAACCGTGCACGACCAGCAGGTGCAAAGGGTGTTTGAAATCGCTTCGCACAAGGTTGAGTACGTGGACGAGTTGCTGACCCTGCGCGAGCGCCACATTACCGAGCGCAACGAGTGCATGGACGACCTGCACCGTCTGTTGACACTGGCTGTGGAGCGTGGTCAACTGCCCGCGCACTTGGCGGTGCGCCCAGCCGCCATCGCCCTGCATGCGCTCATCAATGGCCTGATGCACAATTGGTTGCTCGACCCCCAATCGTTTGACCTGGAGTCAGTAGGCGCCCAGGCTCTGGACGCCTATCTGGCCGGACTGGCTTTGCCATGAGTCCATTCACTTTGATATGGGATGTACTTAACTGCCACATCCTTGATGATTGACAACGCACCGTGCGATTTTGCGTGTCACACTGCATCGCGCAGGGATTGACTTCCTGGCATTTTGGGGTGTCACCATGCCATATTGCGTGCGGGGTAGAGAAGGGCAGGACGCCAAGCCGACGAACGCCGTCTCCATGAAGAACTACCTGTATGCCCTTGCAGCCGTGGTAGTGGCCTCCCTCGTTGGCATGCTGGGCTTTACGCTCTATTCCGATTTCAACAATGCCGTGGACCAGGAGAAGGTGCGCTTGAGGACCCTGAGCACCCTGATCGCCAACAACACGGCGGTGCTGCTGGCGCGCAACCGGGAACTCATGATGGGCGTCAATAGGCGCCCGGAGGTTCAGGCCATGGACCCGACCCGTTGCGGCACCCTGTTTGCGGATTTGCGCGCCATGTTCCCCGAATTCGCCAATTTGGCAACGGTGGACTTGAACGGATCCGCGCCCTGTTCCGCTGTTCCACAGCCCGGGGGCAAGCCGGTGTCGGTAGCGAAGACCGAGTGGTTCCAGCGTGCGTTGGCCGAGAAGCGCTTCGTTGTCGGCAAGCCCTTCATCGGTCCGATCACGGGAAAGCTGGTATCAGTACTGGTGGAGCCGGTGTGGGGCGAGAACACGGAACTCCGCGGCTTTCTGGGCCTGCCACTGGACCTTGAGCGTTTCAACCCGCGCATTCCCGCTGGTTCCTTGCCCGACGGCACGCGCTATGGGTTCATATCCGCTGACGGCATTCTGGTCTGGCGCAACGCCGACGAGGAGCAGCTGATTGGCAAGTACGTTGGGGACCAGACGGGACCGAAGCAGGCACTGCAAATTCGGGATGGCGATGGCCAGACCATTGGCACGGACGGCGTGGCCCGGCACTATGCCTTTGTTTCCATCCCCGAAGTCAACTGGATCGCCTTCTCGGGGGTTCCCACGACGTCAATCTCCAGCAGAGTCCTGGCCGCTGCCATGCGCAACACCCTGGTTGGCGTGCTGGGGCTCTCCCTGGTTGGGATCTTGCTGTGGTTCCTGATGCGCCGCATTGACCGGGCGGATCGGGACCTGCACGCCGCACTCGATGCGGCCGAGGCCGCCAACCGCGCCAAGAGCATCTTTCTATCCAACATGTCCCACGAACTGCGCACCCCGCTCAACGCCATCCTCGGTTTTGCGGAATTGATGGAGCACGACGAGGCCATTGCGCAGGCCCAAAAACGCAATCTCAACACCATCAATCGCAGCGGCCGCCATTTGCTGACCCTGATCAACGACATCCTGGATCTCTCCAAGATCGAGGCCGGACGGCTGACCACGCAGGTGCAGGTCTGCGATTCGCATGAACTGATCGCAACCATCGTCGAAGCCATGGAACTCCGTGCACGCCAGAAGGGGCTGGAGCTCAACGTGCATCTGGGCGATGACGTGCCCCAATTCATCAGCACCGACCCCGGCAAGCTGCGCCAGATACTGATCAATCTGCTGTCCAACGCGGTCAAGTTCACGGTCCACGGTGGCATTGATCTTGACGTGAGCACGTCGGATTGGGACAACCAATCGACGCGGCTGACGCTGGTCTTCGTCGTGCGCGACACGGGTGCCGGCATTGCGCAGGACGAACTCGGTCGCATCTTCCAGCCTTTCTACCAGACCGAGCAGGGCATTCGTTCCGGTGAGGGAACCGGGTTGGGCTTGACCATTGCGCGGCAGTTCGCACAACTCCTGGGTGGCGGGTTGACGGCGGCCAGCATGGTGGACAAGGGCTCTGCCTTTACCCTGCGCCTGCCGGTTGATGTGGCCGAGACGCTGATTGCGTTGCCTGCGCACCGTCGCGTGGCCGCTCTGGCTGAGGGGCAGGTTTCGCGGCGGATACTGGTGGTCGAGGACAAGGAGGACAACCAACTCCTGTTGACACAAATGCTGGAGCGGGTCGGATTCGAAACCCGCATCGCCGCCAACGGTAAGGAAGCGCTGGAAGCCTTTGAGGCCTGGCACCCCCATTTCATCTGGATGGACATGCGCATGCCGGTCATGGATGGTTACGAAGCCACCCGCCGCATCCGCGCATTGCCCGGTGGCCGCGCGGTGAAGATAGTGGCCCTCACCGCCAGCGCGTTCCGCGAGGATCGCGGCGACATCATCGCGGCGGGTTGTGACGATGTGCTGTCCAAGCCGCTCGATGAAGATCAGTTGTTTTCCGCCATGGAGCGATTGCTGGGGCTGCATTACCGCTATGCAGAGCCGTCAACCGTTCCCGCTGCGGCGCCGGTCAGCGGCGCAGACCTGGCCCTTCTGCCGGCGGACGTGCGCCAGGAACTCAGCCAGGCGGCCCAGATACTGGACGAGGAATCCACCCAGCGCGCCATTGATCGCGTCCGTGCGACAGACGCCCACCTGGCCAGCGAACTCGAAGAACTGGTGCGTGCCTACCGCTATGATCGAATCGTCGCCCTGTGTGAAGGTCCGCAAGCTTCCCCATGAACAACAACGGCAACGGCAGCATCGTCATCGTTGATGACAATCCGAACAACCTGCAGGTGCTGAGCGGCATTCTGCAACAGGCTGGGTTCAAGGTGCGCCCGGCGCTGAGCGGTGAAATCGCGCTGCGTGCCATTGCCGCCAGCGCGCCGGACCTGGTCCTGCTGGACATCCGCATGCCGGGCATGGACGGTTATGAAACCTGCCAGCGCCTCAAAGCCGATGTGGAGACCCGCGACATCCCGGTGATCTTCATTAGTGCCTTGACGGAAACCGCCGACAAGCTGGCGGCCTTTCGTGCTGGCGGTGTGGACTATGTGTCCAAGCCCTTTCAGGCCGAGGAGGTTCTTGCACGGGTGCAGACCCACCTGCAACTGCGTCACATGCAACGCCAGCTGGAAAGCCAGGTTGAAGAGCGTACCGCCGAACTGCGTGTCACCTGTGAGGCCCTGCGGGAGAGCCGGGGCCAATACCGACGCATGCTGGAGCAGACCATCCAGGCGATTGCCTTCACCATCGAGAAGCGCGACCCCTACACCGCCGGACACCAAGCGCGTGTCTCACAACTGGCCGTCGCCATCGCGCAGAAGTTGGGCCTGCCACCGGACCAGATTGATGGCATACGCCTGGGCGGCATGATCCATGACCTGGGCAAGATATCCGTGCCCGCGGAGATTTTGAGCCGTCCGGGACGCCTCACGGAAACCGAGTTCATGTTGGTCAAGAGCCACTCCGAGGTCGGTGGGGACATCCTGCGCCAGGTGGAGTTTCCCTGGCCGGTGATGGACATGATCCTCCAGCACCACGAGCGTCTGGATGGCAGCGGTTACCCGAAGGGGCTGCGCGGTGATGCCATTCTGCTGGAGGCCCGCATTCTTGCCGTGGCCGATGTGGTGGAGGCCATGGCCTCACACCGCCCCTACCGGGCCGCTCTGGGCATCGAAAAGGCCCTGGACGAGATTCGCCGCGGAGCGGGTCGGCTCTATGATCCGGCCGTCTGCGGCGCTTGCCTGCGTCTGTTTGAAGCGGACGGCTATCTTCTGTCGCCTTCGCTCATGAGCTGATTGCCGCCTGCATCGTGATCGCCACACCCCCCAGCACCGCATTGCCCGACAGCGGGTCGCGCCGTTGGTCATCCAGCAGCGCGTTCACGTTGGCGCCGGGGCGCTCGGCCGCCACGCGCAGGCGAGCACCGGGGGCGTCATGGCCCCAGCCGTGGGGCAGGCTGACGACGCCGGGCATCATCTCCTCGCTGATGTGAACCTGCGCGCGCACCTGGCCACTGGCACTGCGGATGTCGGCCAGCGCACCATCCTGCAGGCCCAGGCGCTGCGCGTCCTGCGGGTGGACCAGCGCGGTACAGCGGAACGGTCCCTTGGCAAGGATCGGCAGGTTATGCATCCAGCTATTGTTGGTGCGCACGTCGCGCCGGCCGATGATGACCAAATCGGGCGCTAGCCCTCGCAGATCCTGCGTGGCGCGCTGCAAATCTTGTAGCAAACTGGGTGGCGCCAACTCCACCTTGCCATTGGGCGTGCGCAGCATTTCGGGGATGCGGGGCTGCAGTTCGCCCAGGTCGATGCCGCCGGTTGGGTTGGACGCCTGCACCTTGGCCAGCGTCAGGCCGTCGGGTTTACGGCCGAACTGGTCGCCATAGGGGCCGGTGCGCAAGGCAACCTCCAGCGAGCGCTGCGGGCCTTTCAAACCCTGGGTCGCCGCGATGACGGCAGCAGCGTGTTCGCCAAACAGGCGCTGGGCGTCTTCGGCAAATTGGGCGTCGTCCAGTGCATTGGCGTCGATGCCAGCGTCCTTGCCTTGGGCGATGGCCGCCAGCTTCAGCAGGGTCTGCCATTCCTCGGGTTGGCCCGCTGCGGTGGGGAAGATAGGCGGGCTGTAGCGCGCGTGGTTGCGCCACGAGAGCTGGGGAAAGGCCACGTCGTAGTGGAAGTCTTCCAGCGGCGACACGCCGGGCAGGATCACGTCCGCGTGGCGCGTGGTCTCGTTCAGGTAGATGTCCATGCTGACCATGAAGTCCAGTTGGTCCAGCGCCTTGGCCAGGCGCGGACCGTTGGGGCTGGACAGCACCGGGTTGGTCGCCACGGTGAACAGGGCGCGAATCTGGCCCTCGCCGGGAGTCTCAATCTCTTCGGTCATGCAGGTGATGGGCAGTTCGCCATACACCTCCGGCGCACCGCTGACGCGGGCGTGGTGGCGGCCGGTGGTGACGCCCTTGCCCGTGCCGGGTTTGCCGGCGGTGTTGGAGGCAAACGCGGCCGATTTGGCGAACAGCACGCCGCCTTCCTTGTCCAGATTGCCGGTTAGGGTGTTGAGCACATCCACCAGCCAGCTGGCCAGCGTGCCGTATTCCTGGGTGCAGGTGCCAATGCGGGCGTAGACGGCGGCGCGCGGGGCGGCTGCCAGCTCGCGCGCCAGGGCGCGGATGGTGTCGGCGGGGATGCCACAGCGTGCGGCCACCGTCTCAGGTTTGAAGGGCGCCACGGCTTGCTGCACCGCGTCTACTCCGACAACCCAGTCGGCCACGTTGCCCAGCTTCACCAGGCCCTCGGCGAACAGCGTGTTGACCATGGCGGCCAGCAGGAACACATCGGAATTCGGGCGCAGAAAAAAGTGGGCATCGGCGACGGCAGCGGTCTCCGTGCGGCGCGGGTCGATGACAACCATCCTGCCTCCACGCGCCTGCAGGGCCTTGGCCTTGCCGCGGAAGTCGGGGACGGTCCACATGCTGCCATTGCTGACCAACGGATTGGCGCCCAACACCAGCAGATAGTCGGTTCGGGCGATATCGGGCAGGGCCACCGACAGCCAGTGACCAAACATCAGCCCGCTGGAGAGTTGCTTGGGCATCTGGTCCAGCGTGGAGGCGGAAAACACGTTCTTCGTGCCCAGTGCACGGGCCAGTTTGCCGAAGTAGGTCAGCAGGCCGATCTTGTGCGCCGATGGGTTTCCCACCACGACGGCGGTGGCGTTGTGCCCATGCTGCGCGATCAGTGGTGGCAGGCGGCGCGCGATTTCGGCATAGGCCTCGTCCCAGCTCGCTTCTTCAAACACGCCGTTGCGCTTGATCAGCGGCGTGCGCAGGCGGTCCGGGTCTTCGTGCAGGTCTTTCAGCGCCACACCCTTGGGGCAGATGTAGCCGGCGCTGAATACGTCGGCCTCGTGCCCGCGGATGCTGATGACCTTGCCGGCCTTGACCTTGATCTCCAGCCCGCAACAGGCTTCGCACAGGGGGCAGATGCGGTGGTGGGTGGTGGTGTCTGTCATGAACTCCTCGGGTGCCGGTATGTGTTAAAACCATTGTGCCGTGACGCCACAAAAGGCGCTGGCGCCAACATGACAGCCCCATCCGACACACAGCCGCCTCCCGTTTCACTCGGCACACCCACGCCCCGCACCCGGCTGCACCCCGACATCCTCAAGCTTGGCCTGGTCAGCTTTCTGACCGACCTGAGTTCGGAGATGGTTTTTTCGGTGTTTGCGATCTTTTTCACCACGGTGGCGGGAGCGTCAGCATCGCTGCTGGGGCTGATTGAGGGACTGGCGGATTTTTCCGCCTCGTCACTGAATTACCTGGCCGGCTGGCTGTCGGACCGCGGCGGCAAGCGCAAGGTGTTTGTGCTGATGGGCTACGGTTTTTCGACGCTGGCCAAGACGATTCTGCTGGTCAGCACGTCCATCCTGGGCCTGAGCCTGTTTCGGGTCATTGAGCGCCTGGGCAAGGGCTTTCGCGGGCCACCACGCGATGCCTGGTTGAGCGCGATTGCGCCGCAAAAATCACGCGGCTATGCCTTTGGCGTGCACAAGGCGCTGGACAAGGCCGGTGCGGTTCTCGGGCCGCTTCTGGCCTATGCGCTGTTGCGCTGGCTGGGCGAAACGCCGGATGGCTACCGCACGCTGTTCTGGGTGGCGTGTGTGCCGGCGGTTCTGAGTGTGGTCGTGCTGTCCCGCGTGCCGGAGCAACCGGGCACCGGCCACACACGTGAGGGATTGGGAGAAAACTGGCGCTTCCTGCAACCGGGCTTCAAGCGCTTTCTGGTTCCGGCCGGCATTTTTGCGCTGGGCTATTTCAGCCTGGGCTTCCTGCTGGTGCGTGCCCACGATGCGGGTTTTAGCGCCAGCCAGATTGTGCTGTTGTACGCGCTGTTCAACACTACCTGTGTGCTGGTCGCCCCATTGGCGGGCAGGTTGGGCGACGCTGTGGGGCGCAGCCATGTGGTGCTATTGGGCTACGCGCTGTATGGTTCCATCAACCTGGCGCTAGTGTTTGCAAACAGCCAGTGGGCAATCATTGCCGTGTTTGCACTCTACGGGCTGTTCTATGCGGTCGAGGATTCGCAGAGCAAGGCACTGATAGCCGATCTGGAGCACGAGCGCCGCGCGTCGGCCATGGGCTTCTACAACTTTGTGACCGGCCTGTTGTACGTCCCGGCGTCGCTGATGGCCGGCGCCTTGTGGACGGTGGCTCCCGAACTGGCGTTTGGCCTGGCGGCTTTGTTGTCCCTGATCGCCATGGGCGTCTTCACGCTGATGCGGGTGCGGCTCAGTCGGGTGTGACGCGAATCTGCACGAGTGTTCGACCCTCGCCACTGCCGGCACTGCTGTAGCTGCCCGGCCGGGCCGGCTTGCCGCTACTGGCAATGGTGATCCACTGCTGCAGCGGCGCGGTGATGGTGGTCGACACGCGCTGGCGGTTGGTGGCGGGCAGGTCGGAGCTGGTGCGCTCATCGACGACGGCGACCAGCATCTCGATCTCCAGTTTGGCGGGCTGTTTGCCACCGGCCCAGTGGGGTGTCACGGAGAGGCTTTGGCCCGACTCCATCCACGTCACGGCCTGGGTGACACCACCGGCATTGCTGCTGGCAGACGCACTGGCGGCACTGAGTGTGGCGCTTTGCGATTCAATCTTCTGCACCCATTGCATGGGCATGGACTGGTTCATCGACAGGCTGGCCTTTTCGCCGCTGCGCACCCGCACCTGCTGGGGCGTGAAGTCGGCGCTGCGCGAGGCCGTGCCCACGGTATAGGCGCCCCCGGCCGTATCCGCCTCCTGGCCTTCCCGGATCTGACGCAACTCAATGGTCAGATCCCGCTTGGGCGCTTCCGCCAGGGCGGCTGTGGGCAGCAGGCATGCCAGGGTCAGGGTGGCAAACGGGATGGCAAGAAGTGCTCGCATGGTTGGGCCTTGTGCTACAGATCAAAGGGTATGCATGTCACGCGTCCATTTCACCATGACTCGCGCTTTTTGTGCTCTATGATTGTGCCAACAGGAGTAAACCTATGCGTAGCCAAGTCAGCGTCAGCTTCAAGAACACAGCACCTTTCCGAATCGAACTCAGCCCCGAGCAGGCTCTGGAGCGTGACGTCGCCCGCAAGTGGCTGGACGACCAGTTCACGTCCATGGAGTGCGAGCCCCTGCGTGCCACTGGCAAGCTGTTGATGGCCGACCGTGTAGTGGTCGTGGCCCAGGCCGCTGGTCCCGTCAAGTTTGCCGACGCTGCATGGGCCCTGGCCTTCGCCCAGGCCGCCAGCGCCGTGCTGGGCAAGCCGGTGATCAATGTGGATGCCGATGCGCTGAGCATCACATATTGAACCCAGCCTCGTGCCTTGTGCGTGAGGTGCTATCAAAAATAGAGCATCACAGCCGTCGCGGCGCCGTGATGCTGGTGTCGGGCCAGGGCGGCTCGTCCAACTCAACGAGGTTGACGTCCACCGGCACAGCACGGGACTCCGGTTGCGGTTCTGGTTCCGGCTTGGGCACCGGCATGTACACCGGTGGTGCTTCGAACTTTTCGGCGTTCAGCGTCTTGCGCAGGAACTGCGCCTCGTAGGGCTCCGGTTCTTCCTCGACCGGTTCTTCCCGCACCACCGCCGGTGCGCGCCGGCGCTGCCACAGCAGCACAATGGCGGCGGCACACACCACCACCACGGCCAACAAGCCGTAGAACAACTCGGCCGAGACCCGATCCGATTCGGCCTGTTCCAGGCGCTTTTTCAGGGCCGACAGCGTGGCTTCGTTCTTGGCGGTCTGTTCGCGCAGGGACTTGAGATCGCTCTCCATGCGCAGTAGCAGTTCCGACTCCTTGCTCACGACTTCCACAGGCGGAGTGGCCGTGGCGGCCTCCAGTGTCTTGACGCGCTCGACCAGGATTTCCAGCGGGTCCAGTTGCAGGCGTGAGCCCGTTGAACGTGCGGGCTTGTCAGCAGACGCAACGGGCGGTGGTTTGACCTTCGGCGCGGTCGTGCGGGCTGCGGGAGCGCGCTGCGCGGGTTGACGCAGGGCCGGGCGGGGCGCCGAGGCCGTGGCGCTGGGACTGGTGGCCGGGAGGAGGGACGCACCGTTGCGCTCCGGGCTGCTTGCCGGGGCACTGGCTGCTGGTGCGGCTGCGTTGGCGGTGGAGGCGTCTGCCAGTGATGGGGTCACCAGCGGCACGGGCATGTCGGCCGCAATCCGTTCGGGGGGCGGGTCTGATGCCAATGGCAAATCGGCCAGCAGCACAAAGCGCCGTTGGGACTTTTGCTCGCAACCTACGCGCAAGGTGAGGCTGACGATGGGCTCATTGACCGGTGCGCTGGAGCGCACCCGAAGCCGGACGGTGTCGGCCTGCTCCATGGGTTCCTGCAGAACCTGCACCTGAGCGGGGTCCTGGCGGCTGTCGGCGTAAAAGACCTCCGCATCCGCACACAGTGCCACTCCTTCCGATTGAGCGTCACGCAGCACCGGGACGCTCAACTCCAGTGGCCGCCCGATCCAGGCCGCTCCCTTTGCCGGTCCTATGGTCAGTGCCGCGCCATGCAGTGCCACGCCGACCAGGGCCAAACCGATCGAGACCTTCTTGGTGTTCATATCAGTCTCACAAGATGTTGTTACATCTTGTCACAACTGACCGGCGACAACAAGCCTAAGTTGAGGGTTCTACTGCAGTACTCGCAGGAGTATGTCAGGCGGGCAGCAGGCGCGCCAGCAACGCACCGGCATAGCGTGCTTCCAGCGGGATGCGCACATGCAGCGGGCTGCCGGGGGCCACGGCAATCGCCGCGCCGTCCAGGTTCTGCATGGTTTCCAGCGTGACGACGTGGTTGCCGCTGGGGTGAATCACCTCGATCTGGTCGCCGACCTGGAACTTGTTCTTCACCTCGACCTCGGCCCAACCGTCCGCCACGCCGCGCACCTCGCCGACGAAATGGCTGTGGCCAATGTCCGAGTGGCCGGTCTCATAGTTCTGGTAGTCCTGCGACGGGCGGCGCTCCAGGAAACCGCTGGTAAAGCCGCGGTTGGCCAGGCCTTCGAGTTCGGTGATCAGCTTGGGGTTGAACGGGCGGCCGGCCACCGCATCGTCAATGGCGCGCCGGTAGGTCTGCGCGGTGCGGGCCACGTAATACAGGCTCTTGGTGCGGCCCTCGATCTTCAGTGAGTCCACGCCAATCTTGACCAGGCGCTCCACATGCTCCACGGCGCGCAGGTCCTTGCTGTTCATGATGTAGGTGCCGTGCTCGTCTTCCATGATGGGCATCAGCTGGCCCGGGCGGCCAGCCTCTTCCAGCAGGTAGACGTTGTCAGCGGCCGGGTGGCGCTGGCTGCCACCGCAGGCGGCAAAGGACTGTTCGGCCTCTTCCTGGGCCTGGTTGAAGCTGAAACCGCTGTCCATTTTGATGGCGATGGCCTCGCCAGTGTTCGGGTCCACCGCGCTGTCCTGGGTGCTGTAATTCCAGCGGCAGGCGTTGGTGCAGGTGCCCTGGTTGGGGTCGCGCCGGTTGAAGTAGCCCGACAACAGGCAGCGGCCCGAGTACGCAATGCACAGCGCGCCGTGCACAAACACTTCCAGCTCCATATCCGGGCATTCCTGGCGAATCTTCTCGATCTCCTCCAGGCTCAGTTCGCGCGACAGGATGATGCGGGTCACGCCGACCTTCTGCCAGAACTTCACCGCCATGTAGTTGACGGTGTTGGCCTGCACCGAGAGGTGGATTGGCACGTCGGCGAAGTTGCCCTTGTCCATGCCTTCGCGCACCATCATGATCAGGCCCGGGTCGGCCATGATCAGGCCGTCGGGCTTGAGCGCGATCACGGGCTCGATGTCGCGCAGGTAGGTGCGTACCTTGTCGTTGTGCGGCAGCAGGTTGCTGGTGACAAAGAATTTCTTGCCGCGGGCGTGGGCTTCTTCGATGCCAATCTGGATCTGCTCCAGTTTGAATTCGTTGTTGCGGGCGCGCAGCGAGTAGCGGGGCTGGCCGGCGTAGATGGCGTCGGCGCCAAAGTCGTAGGCGGCACGCATTTTGTCCAGCGATCCGGCTGGTAGTAGCAATTCGGGGGATTTGAGGCTCATACCCCTATTGTCCTGTAGAGTGCGCCGCGCTGCCTTTTTGGGTGCTTTTTGGCTTCACAATACCGGCATGAAAAAACAGATACTGATTGCCGGCGGCGGCATCGGCGGGCTGGCGGCTGCGCTGGCCTGCTCGCGCGCCGGATGGCCGGTGCAATTGTTGGAACGAACCCGCGAATTCGGGGAAGTGGGTGCCGGCATCCAGATGGGCCCCAATGTCGTGCGCATCCTGCACGACTGGGGACTGGGACCGGAATTGGCCCGCGTGGCCGCCTTTCCCGAGATGCTGCGCGTGCGCAACGCCGACACTGGCGAGGAACTGGGCCGCCTGCTGCTGGGAGAGCGCGCACGTAGCCGCTATGGCGCGCCATACGCCACCATCCACCGCGCGGATATCCACCAGCTTTTGCTCAACGCAGTACAGCAGCATGCCGACGCCGAACTGCACATGGGGCAGTGGGTGGAATCCTTCCACGAGGCAGATGAGGGTGTGCACCTGAACTCCCTGGACGGCCTGGAGCTGGAGGGGCAGGCGCTAATTGGCGCCGATGGCCTGTGGAGCACGGTGCGCCACCTGCTGCTCAATGACGACGCCCCGCGTGTGACCGGCCACCTGGCCTATCGCGCGCTGATTGCCCAGCGCGACCTGCCGGGCTATCTGCGCAGCCAGCAGATCACGGTCTGGGTCGGCCCGAATCTGCATGTGGTGCAGTACCCGGTGCGCCGTGGCCACTGGCTCAACGTGGTGGCCATCGTCAAGGGGCAGGTCACTGGCGAGGTGGACGATTGGGACCATGAAACCCATGCCAATGATTTGCAGGACGCCATGGGCGCCACCTGCAACAAATTGCAGGACCTGATCAGCGCCATTCCGAACTGGCGTCTGTGGGCCCTGTGTGATCGGCCGCCCATGACCAGCGCGCGCCAGCAGGCCCAAGGCCGGGTCGCCCTGCTGGGCGATGCGGCACACCCCATGCGCCCTTATATGGCGCAGGGCGCCGGCATGGCCATTGAGGATGCAGCTTGCTTGCAGCAGGTGCTGACCGTGCCCGATATGGCCATGGATAAGCGCCTGGAGCGCTACGCCAAGCAGCGCTGGCGGCGCAATGCGCGGGTGCAGGCGCGCTCGATCCGCAATGGGCAGATCTTCCACGCCACGGGCCTGGTGCGCTGGGGGCGTGACCTGTCGATGAGCCTGCTGGGCGAGCGTCTGCTGGACGTGCCCTGGCTGTACAAAGCTTAAGCCCACGCCGGGCGCATATGGAATACAAGGGGAACTGATGCGACGTAAATTCTTGACGCTGGGTGGATTGGTCGCGGCGACCAACATCCTGCCATCGATGCCGGTCTGGGCCGAATCCCGTTCAGCCGATACGCCGTGGCCCAGCAAGCCGATTCGATTGGTGGTGGGATTTCCGGGCGGCTCCAGCCCCGACCTGACGGCGCGCGCGTTGGCGGAGCCCCTATCCAAGGCCTTGGGGCAGCCGGTGATCGTGGACAACCGGCCCGGCGCCAGCGGCAATATCGCGGCCGACATCGTTGCCAAGGCCAGGGATGGTCACACGCTGGGCGTGATGATCAACGGCAATCTGACGATTGCCAAATTGCTCAACCCCAAGACGCCGTACGATCCGCTCAAGGATCTGGCTCCCATTTCCCTGGTCGCTACCGCGCCGCTGGTCCTGACGGTGGCCGCAGGCGTGGTGGGGTCGGCGCAAGCCTTTGTGAAGACCGGACTGCGGGCGGGTGGGAGCTGGAACTACGGATCGCCGGGACAGGGCACCGTGGCCCATCTGGGAATGGAGCTGCTCAAGGCACAAACGGGCTTGTCGCCCGTGCACATCCCCTATGCTGGCAATCCCCAGGTCGTGAATGCCATGGTCAGTGGCCAAATCCATCTGGCGCTGTTGCCACCGGGTATCGCCATGCCGCAGGTGCGCTCCGGCAAACTGATGGCCATTGGCGTGACCTCGGCTGGACGCAGCACGCTGGTGCCGGAGCTGCCCAGCCTGACGGAACTGGGCATCAAGGGTTTTGATCTGGAAGTCTGGAATGCGCTGGCGGCGCCAGTCTCGCTGCCCAAGCCCGTGCTGGGTCGTTTGGCCACGCTGGTTGCGGAGATTGTGCGCGTCCCGGAGATGCGTCAGCGCCTGTTCAACCAGGGTTGGCAGACGGTGGGTTCATCCCCGGAAGGGCTTGCCAACCGCATGCGCCAGGACAGCATCCTGCTGGGCGGCGTGATTGCGCGACAGGGCATCCGGATCGAGTGATCCGACGGATCAGCGCTTCATGCGCAGCGGGGAGTCGTGCGTGATGCCCCAGGGATCCTGGCCCGGCAGCTTGGGAGCGCCGTTGTCCCAGTCCTTGGCGTACCACAGGACCAGTCCCACGCCGCCGATGATCACAATGGCGCCAACGACCAATTTGAGAGCCGTGACCCAGGTCTTGGGTTCGTCGTTGTTGTTGTGTTTTTTCATGTGTTTTCTCAGTCCACAGGATCAGCTCTGTCGTCCCAGCAGCAGGTATTCCATCAGGGCCTTTTGCACGTGCATGCGGTTTTCCGCCTCGTCCCAGACCACGGATTGCGGGCCGTCAATGACGTCGGCCTCTACCTCTTCGCCGCGGTGGGCCGGCAGGCAGTGCATGAACAGGGCGTCGGGTTTGGCCACGGCCATCATCTTCGCGTCTACACACCAGGCGGCGAAGGCCGTGCGGCGCGCCTCGTTCTCGGCTTCAAAACCCATGCTGGTCCAGACGTCGGTGGTGACCAGATCGGCGCCAGCGCAGGCCTCCAGCGGGTTGCTATAAGTTCTATAGCTGCCTGCGCCCATTCCACGAGGGGTAACGGCCACTTTTTCATCCACTTCATAGCCGCTGGGGGTGCTCACGCGCAGATGAAAGCCCAGCGTGGCGGCCGCCTGCAGCCAGGTGTTGGCCATGTTGTTGCCGTCGCCCACCCAGGTCACGGTCTTGCCGCGCAGGTAGTTGGGGTCGAGCTGGCCATTGGCATCGGTGCCGCGGTGTTCCAGCAGCGTGAACAGGTCGGCCAGGATCTGGCAGGGGTGGAACTCGTTGGTCAGGCCGTTGATGACCGGCACGCGCGAATTGGCGGCAAAGCGCTCGATCTTGGTCTGCTCGAAGGTGCGGATCATCACGATGTCCGTCATGCGGCTGATGACCTTGGCGCTGTCCTCGATCGGCTCGGAGCGGCCCAGTTGGCTGTCACCCGTGGTCAGGTGCACCACGCTGCCACCCAACTGGTACATGCCGGCCTCGAAGCTCACGCGGGTGCGGGTGCTGGCCTTCTCGAAGATCATGGCCAGCGTACGGTCCACCAGGGTGTGGTGCTTGGTGAAGGTCTTGAACTTCTGCTTGATCAGCGCCGCGCGCGTGAACAGGTAGTGGTATTCGTCGGCCGTGAAGTCGGCAAACTGCAGGTAGTGCCGCACGGGCGGTGCACCTTTGGGCAGGGTGCTGGCGAGGGCTTGGGCGTTCATGCGGCCTCCTTGAGCAGGGCAATGATCAGCGGGCACAGGATGGCGACCACTTGGTCGGCCTCGGCGGTGGTCAGAATCAGCGGCGGCACGATGCGTACCACGGTGTCGGCCGTCACGCTGATCAGCAGGCCGGCGTCGGCGGCGCGCTGTACCAGGGCGGCGCAGGGCTTGGACAGGTCAATGCCCAGCATCAGGCCCTGGCCACGGATTTCCTTCACGGCACCGCTGGCCAATTCAGCCGCCAGGGCTTTTTCCAAGCCGGCCTTCAGGTGGGCTCCAACCTTTTCGGCATTGGCCAGCAGGCCTTCGGCCTCCATGGTGTGAATCGTCGTGACACCGGCACGCATGGCCAGCGGGTTGCCGCCAAAGGTGCTGCCGTGGTTGCCCGGCGCAAAGATATTGGCGGCCCTGGGGCCGGCCACCACTGCGCCCACGGGCACGCCAGAGCCCAGGCCCTTGGCCAGGGGCATGACATCGGGCTTGATGCCGGCCCACTGGTGGGCAAACCACTTGCCGGTGCGGCCCATGCCGCACTGCACCTCGTCGATCATCAGCAGCCAGTCGCGCTCGTCACACAGGGCGCGCACGTCGCGCAGGTAGTCCATGTGCATCGGGTTGACGCCGCCTTCACCCTGGATGGCTTCGAAGAACACGGCCACCACATTCGGGTTGTTGGCGGTGGCGGCCTTCAACTGCTCGATGTTGTTGATGGCCACGCGGATGAAGCCTTCCACCAGCGGGCCAAAGCCGGCCTGCACCTTAGGGTTGCCGGTGGCGCTGAGTGTGGCAATGGAGCGGCCATGGAAGGCCTTCTCGTAGACCACGATTTCCGGGCGCTCAATGCCCTTGTCGTGGCCAAACTTGCGCGCCAGCTTGAGCGCGGCCTCGTTGGCTTCCAGGCCGGTGGAGCAGAAGAACACGTTGGTCATGCCCGAGCGTTCCACCAGCAGCTTGGCCAGCTCTTCCTGCAGCGGCACGTGGTAGTAGTTGGATGTGTGGATCAGCTTGGTCACCTGGTCCTGCAGCGCGGCCACCAGCTTGGGGTGGTTGTGGCCCAGTGTGTTGACGGCAATGCCACCGAGCGCGTCCAGGTACTCGCGGCCGTTCACGTCCCACACGCGGCAGCCTTGACCATGGCTCAGGGCGATGGGAAGGCGGCCATAGGTGTTCATCACGTGGGGTGAAGCGGGCGTGGCGGGGGCAGCAGTCATGTAATGGCTCCAGGGTGCATGGTTTGTGGGCTGTCGAACACCAATTTTAGGCGCTGCCATGCACGCCTTCGTTGTTGATTTGGCATCACTGTGATGCATGGATGCGGCTCGGTGCACACCATTGGTGCGGACTTGTGGGTATGGACCGACATGGCGTGTGGAAATGCCGCGCACTGTCAGCAAAATGGTGGCCAGCCTCAGATAGAATCCGCGCGCAGCACCGCAATCGCATTTGCGTAGCCGTCGCCGCCAACACCATGCCTTTCACGTCCTTTAAAGAAATCTACATCCTGGGGGTGACCCGAAGCGGCAAGACGTTTCGCCCCAGCGACTGGGCCGAGCGCCTGGCCGGCGTAATGAGCCAGTTCCGCCCCGGCGGGCCGCAACCGGGCAGCCATCTGGGCTATTCTCCCTGGTGCATTCCTACGTCCATCGGTTCGGTGAAATGTGTCATTGTGCACAGCGACCTGCGCGAGTACGAGGTCATGGCCTGGGACTTCTGCTTGAACTTTGCCAAGGACAACGAGCTGCAGGTCAGTGAAATCCGTCCCGAAGCACCGCCGGTGACTACCAAATCCTGATTGCGCTGATTGCGCAGGCGACAAAAAAGCCGTTCAATGAACGGCTTTTTTGCTTTGCTGGCAGCGCACCCGGTACAAACGCAGATCCCGAAGGATCTGTGCGATGTGCCTAAAAATTAGGCGGCAGTTTTTTAGGCTGCGAGGGCCAAGGCTTTCACCTTGGTAGACAGGCGGCTCTTGTCGCGTGCGGCCTTGTTCTTGTGGAAGATGCCCTTGTCGGCCACGGTGTCAACCACGGCTTGCATCTTCGCAAACAGTTCGGTGGCCTTGGTCTTGTCACCGGCCAGAACTGCCTTCTCGACGTTCTTCACCGCAGTGCGGTACTTGGAACGCAGGGAAGTGTTTGCTGCATTGATTTTGACGTCCTGACGGACGCGTTTACGGCCCGACGCCAGGCGCGGGTTCTTTTTCTTGGGTTTTCCAGATGCCATGAGTTAATTCCTTGTGTCTGAGGATGATGCCAGCAAAGCCGCCCATTATAGCAGTCGAAGCTGTTGCTGACTACAACCCGCCTTGGGGCGGAGCGCGGGGCTACACTTCATCCGTGAGCCTCCTCAAATCCGCTTCCATTGTTTCGCTGCTGACCCTGGCGTCACGCATCACCGGGCTGGTGCGCGACCTGCTCATGGCCTCTACGTTTGGCGTCAGCGCCATGACCGATGCCTTCTGGGTCGCCTTTCGCATCCCCAACATGCTGCGCCGGATGTTTGCCGAGGGCGCCTTCAGCCAGGCCTTTGTGCCGGTGCTGGCCACCAGCAAGGCGCAGGACGGGGACGAGGCCACCCATGCCCTGATCAACGCGGTGGCCACCCTGCTGACCCTGGTGCTGCTGCTGACCTGCGTGCTGGGCATCGTCGGTGCGCCCATCCTGGTCTACATCCTGGCCAGCGGCTTGCGGCCAGACGGGTTTGAGGCCGCAACGTTGATGACGCGCTGGATGTTTCCGTACATCGCCTGCATGTCGCTGGTGGCCCTGGGGGCGGGCGTGCTCAACACCTGGAAGCAGTTTGCAATTCCCGCCGCCACGCCGGTGCTGCTCAATGTGGCCATGATTGCCGCGGCTTGGCTGGGTGCGCCCTGGTTCCAGCGCATGGGCATCGAGCCGATTTACGCCATGGCCGGTGGCGTCATGCTGGGCGGCGTGCTGCAACTGGGCGCGATCCTGTTGGCACTGTGGCGCATGGGGCTAGCTCCCCGTATACGGCTCAGTTGGTCCGCAGCCCGCGCAGCCTGGGCGCAGCCAGCTACCAAAAAGATAGTACACCTGATGGGGCCGGCGCTGCTGGGCGTCAGCGTGGCGCAGATTTCGCTGTTGATCAACACCCAGATCGCCTCCCACCTGGCAACCGGTTCGGTGACCTGGTTGAACGGCGCCAGCCTGTTGATGGAGTTCCCCACCGCGATGCTGGGCGTGGCTCTTGGCGTGGTGCTGATGCCGCAACTGGCGGCGGCCCGGGCGTCGCACGACACCGCCCGGTTTTCCGAAATGATCGACTGGGGCCTGCGCCTGGTGGTGCTGTTGTCGGTTCCCAGCGCCATTGCGTTGGTCACCTTTGCCCAGCCGCTGGTGGCCACCATGTTCCACAATGGCCGCTACACCGACAACGACGTGGTGCAGACCAGCATTGCGCTGATGGGTTATGGCGCGGGGCTCCTGGGGCTGGTGGCGATCAAGGTGCTGACTCCCGGCTACTTTGCCAGCCAGAACATCCGCACCCCGGCCCTGATTGGCCTGGCCGTGCTGGTGGTCACCCAGGGGTTGAACCTGTTGCTGGTGCCGGTGCTGGCCCATGCCGGTCTGGCGCTGTCCATCGGCCTGGGCGCCATGGTCAACGCACTGTGGCTGCTGGTGGGGCTGGTGCGTAGCGGCACCTACCAGCCGCTGCCGGGCTGGGGGCGTTTTGCGCTGCAGGTGCTGGCGGCCAGCGCCTTGTTGGCGGTGTTTTTGATGTGGGCCAACGGTTCGCTGCCCTGGCTGGCGCTGAAGGCCGAGAAGTTCAAGCGAATGGGGCTGCTATCCCTCGTCGTATCTGGGGCTGTAGCTATCTATTTTGTAGCGACTTGGGCTGCCGGGCTAAAGCTGCGACAATTCCTGCGACGGTAAATCCGAAAGGGTTGGCACCATGAACCTGGCTTTTGATGCGCCTTCTGCACTGGACTACTTTGGCTCCCTGGTGGAGAGCGACGGTGAGTTCGCGCTGTTTGAAGCCGCCATCAGCCTGGGGCAGGACGAATACCCCGATATGGACGTGCAGTCCGTGCTCAGCGAGGTGGACCAGTTGCTGGCCCGCGTGCGCCGGCGCATTGCCGCCGACACGGGGCCGGTGCAGAAGCTGCGCATTCTGAACCACTTCTTTTTCCACGATCTGGGCTTTGCCGGCAACTTCAACGATTACTACGATCCTGACAATAGCTTTGTCCACATCCTGCTGCACACCCGCCGGGGCATTCCCATTGCGCTGGCCGTGCTGTGGATGGAGCTGGCGCAGGGCCTGGGGCTGGCGGTGCGTGGCGTCAGCTTTCCGGGGCACTTTCTGGTCAAGATCAATCTGCCCATGGGTCAGGTGGTGCTGGACCCGGTTAGCGGCAAGTCGCTGAGCCGTGAAGAACTGTCCGAGCGACTGGAGCCTTATCGGCAACGCAACGGGTTGCACGACGAATTCGAGAGCCCGCTGGGCCTGTACCTGCAGACGTCGCCGTCCCGCGACATCATTGCCCGTATGCTGCGCAACCTGAAAGAGATCCACAAGTCGCACAGCGACTGGACCCGGCTGCTAGCGGTGCAGGAGCGCCTGGTCGTTCTGTTGCCCGAGTCCTGGACCGAATACCGCGACCGCGGGCTGGCCCATGCCGAGCTGGGTCATACCGAGCAGGCGCTGGCCGATCTGGAGTGCTATCTGGTGCACGCGGACGACGAGGTCAACCTCGACGCCATCGCCGACTGGGTCGATGCCCTGCGCCGCTCGTAAATTTTTCCTCACCCCGATGACAGGATTGCCATGAAGTTTCAGACCACGTTGCTTGCGGCCATGATCTCCTTGCTCGTTTCTCCCACCATGGCTGCACTGCGTGGTGCCATCGCCCAACCTGGTGCCAAACAGATTCCCAAGCTGTGTGACCAGCGCATTGCCCAGGCCCGCTCCCGCATTGAAAAGCTCAAGGCCTTGCCCCTGACCAAGGTCAGCGCCAGGACCGTGCTGCATGCCTGGAACGCGCTGGACATGGGCCTGCAGGACATCGGTGGCCCCGTCGGTCTGCTCTCTGAAACCAGCCCGGACCCCGAGGTGCGCAAGGCGGCCGAGGCCTGTGACCTCAAGCTTTCGGCCCTGCCCAATGAATACCTGCAGAGCGAGGCGCTGTTCCAGCGTGTCAAGGCCCTGCAGGTGAGCGACCCCATCGACGTGATGGCGCGCCAGAGCATTCTGGATGACTTTGACGAGCGCGGCGTGAGCCTGCCAGCGGCCAAGCGCGAGCGGGCCAAGGCGATCTTCGAGCGCCTGGACAAACTCGCGCAGGATTTCTCGCGCAATGTACGTGACACCACCACCAAGCTGGTGTTTTCCGAGGCCGATCTGCAGGGCGTTCCGTCCGGTGCGCTGGCCAAGCGGGCCAAGGACGACAAGGGCAACTACGTGTTCGGCCTGGACTATCCCGAATTCGACGCCATCATGAACAACGCCGAGGTGGAAGGCACGCGCAAGGCCTTCTGGATGGCGTTCCAGCAGCGCGGTGGCCAGACCAATCTGGAACTCCTGAAGGAGGCCGTGCAGTTGCGTCTGGAGCTGGCGCAGTTGATGGGTGATACCAACTATGCCGACTGGGCGATCAAGCGTAAGATGGCCGGATCGGCCCAGGCGGTGAACCGTTTCCTGGACGATGTGCAGGGGCGCGTCGAGGCGCTGGAGCGCAAGGAGTTGGGTGAGCTGCGCCTAGAAAAGGTGGCGTTGACCGGCGACAAGGAAGCCGTGTTGCAGCGCTGGGATGTGCCGTTCTACCAGCAGCGCCTGAAGAAATCCCGCTACAGCGTGGACCCGCGCGAGGTGCGCGCCCAGTTCCCCACCGACCCGACCATTGCCTGGATGATGGAGGTGACCAGTACGCTGTACGGCGTGCAGTTCAAGCCGAACACGGCGCTGCCGGTCTGGCAGGCCGATGTACGTGGCTACGACGTGTTTGACCGCAAGAGCGGCCAATACCTCTCCAGCTTCTACCTGGACCTGTTCCCGCGTGACGGCAAGTACAAGCATGCCGCGGCCTTCCCGGTGCGTGGCGTGTCGACCTTGACCGGGCGCACGCCGGTGTCGGTGCTGGTGACCAACTTCAACCGCGAAGGGTTCGATCAGCGCGAACTGGAAACCCTGTTCCACGAGTTCGGTCACATCATGCACGGCGTGCTGTCGAAAACGCGTTACGTGTTGAATGCCGGAACTGGCGTGAAGCGCGACTTTGTCGAGGCGCCGTCGCAGATGTATGAGGAATGGTCGCGCCGGCCCGAGTCGCTGGCGCTGTTTGCCAAGGTCTGCCCCACCTGCAAGCCGATTGATGCCAAGCTGATCGAACGCATGAATGCCTCGCGCGCCTTCGGCCAGGGCATTCAATATGCTCGCCAGCGCCTGTATGCGGCCTGGGACATGGCATTGCACACACTGACCCTGGTGGACCCGATGCAGACATGGGCAGAGCTGGAAGGCAAGACACCGTTGGGCTATGTGCCCGGCACCATGGTTCCGGCCGCGTTCGGTCACATCATGGGCGGCTACCAGGCCGGCTACTACGGCTACATGTGGTCCGAAGTGCTGGCACTGGACATGCGCTCGGCCTTTGGCGCCAATGTGATGGACACCGCGCAGGGTGCCCGCTACCGCCAGTTGATCCTGGAAAACGGCGGCCAGAGAGCACCGGCCGAACTGGTGGAGGCCTTTTTGCAACGCAAGCCATCGCCCGACGCCTTCTTCAAGGAAATCACCGGCCAACAGTGATCCGGGAAAGGACTGATACCGTGCTGCTTGCCACCCACCGCATTCCCGGCCTGGTGCTGCGGGAACATGCGTTCGAACTTCCGCTGGACTACCAGAACCCTACTCCGACCATCAGTGTCTATGCGCGCGAGGTGGTGGCCCCGGGCAAGGAACACGCGGATCTGCCGTACTTGGTTTTCTTCCAGGGCGGCCCGGGCTCGGGCGCACCGCGGCCCGTGTCGCCCACCGGCTGGCTGGGTCGTGCGTTGCAGGACTACCGGGTGCTGTTGCTGGACCAGCGCGGCACCGGCCGCTCCACGCCGGCCACGGCGCAGACGCTGGCCGGTTTTGCCAGTGCCCAGGCGCAGGCCGACTACCTGATGCACTTCCGCGCCGACGCCATCGTGCGCGACGCCGAGGCCATTCGCCAGCAACTCGTCGGCGACGTGCCCTGGAGCATCCTCGGCCAGAGCTACGGCGGTTTCTGTGCCATGCGCTACCTGAGTGCCGCGCCCCAGGGGCTGCGCCACGTGCTGATCACCGGCGGCATTCCGTCGCTGTGGCGCCCGGCCGATGACGTGTACCGCGCTACCTTCCGGCGCGTGATCGACAAGAACCGCCAGTACTACCAGCGCTATCCCGGCGACGTTGTGCGGGTGCGCGCCATCGTGGACCATCTGCAGCAACAGGCGGTGCACCTGCCCGGCGGGGGCGTGCTGAATGCCCAGCGTTTTTTGCAACTGGGCTTGCAGTTCGGCATGAGCGATGGCTTTGAGGCCGTGCACTACCTGCTGGAGGAGGCCTTTGTGGCCGGCACCGGCGGGCAGGCGGTTCTGAACTGGGACTTCCTCAATCGGATAGAGCAGGCGCTGAACTTTGACGCCAACCCCATCTATGCGCTACTGCAGGAGGCCTGCTACACGCAGGCAACGGCCAGCCAGTGGTCCGCCCAGCGCGTGATGGAGGAGTTTCCTGAATTTGCGTTGCAGGGCACCGAGCCGGTGCTGTTCACGGGGGAAATGGTGTTTCCGTGGATGTTTGATGCCTATGCCCAGTTGCAGCCCCTGAAGGCCGCGGCAGAGATGCTGGCCCAGACCGATGCCTGGCCACCGTTGTACGACCTGGAGCGTCTGCGCCAGAACACCGTGCCGGTGGCGGCGGCCGTCTACTACGACGACATGTATGTGCACCGGGAGTTTTCCGAGGAAACGGCGCGCATGGTGCCCAATATGCGGCTGTGGTTCACCAACGAATACGAGCACAACGGCCTGCGTGCAGACGGCGGCGGCGTGCTGGGCCGCCTGCTGGCTATGGTGCGCGGGGAAATCTGAGGCTCATGCCTGCGGCGCACGAACGATGACGGTGGGCAGGGTCACCTGACGGGTGGTGCTGGCCATGCTCTGAGCGTTCCGGGCGCCTTCCTGGGCGATAGTGTCAAGTCGCCACAGCATGGAACCATCCACGGCCAGCGTCATCAGCAGCGCAAAGGACAGGCCGGCGATTCGGAGGGGGGCGTGGTGGGCGTTGGGCATTTTCTTCTCCAGTCCCGGGCCAAAACGGCCCGATGCATGCACTGTAGGCACACTGGCTGTACTTTTCACGCGGCGTGCGACGAATGGAGATACGGAAGAGGGCTACGCAAAAAACCGCGCCGAGCCAGTGGTCTTTGTTAAATTAAATTGTTACTGTAGTTTTACATCCGTTACATTCCGCTCACGTTGGCACACTCGTCGAAAGGCGGGGTCGCAAAGCTTCCGGTCTAAAGCCTCTTGAGGCCATGACAGCGGGGTTGCTTCCTCAGGTGCTCAGTCACCCAGTGTGTCATTGGTTCGGTCCATGAAAACTCTGAGGGAGTAGCCATGAGAGTCAACGATCCGGTCACACAACGCGAATACACCTTTCCGGCCGAGCAGACACTGGTGTCTGTGACGGATCTCAAGGGGCGTATCACCTACTGCAACTCCTCCTTTATCGAAGTCAGCGGCTTTGAGCGCAGGGAACTGATGGGCCAGCCGCACAACATCGTGCGGCATCCCGACATGCCCGAGGAGGCCTTCCGCGACCTATGGGCCACCATTCAGGCCGGCCTGCCTTGGTCGGGGCTGGTCAAAAACCGGCGCAAGAACGGAGACTACTACTGGGTGCGCGCCAACGCCACGCCGATGATGGATGGTAGCCAGATCACCGGCTTTCTCTCCGTGCGTACCATCCCAACGCGCCAGGAGGTCGAGGCGGGTGAGGCCTTGTATGCCCGCATGTTCAAGGAGGCCGCCAGCGGGCGCAAGCGGCATGTGCTGGCGCAGGGCCAGGTGCAGCGCGCGGATCTGGCCGGGCGCCTGCTGGGCATGCTCCGGTTGGGGACCGCCTCCAAGCTGTTCGCAATCCAAGTGGTGGCTGCGCTCCTGGTAGCGGCTCCCCTGCTGCTGGGCTGGGGGGCGCTTGTGGCGGGGCCGGTCGGGGTGCTGGCGGTGTTGGGAGCCTTCTGGGTAACGCGCTGTCTAGCCATTGCACCGCTGCACGGCATTGTGGCGGATGCCAATCGGCTGGCCTCGGGGGATCTCTCCTTTCACGTTCAGTCCGGTGGCGAAGGCTTGGTCGGACGGCTCCAGCAGGCGCTGACGCAGCTCTCGGTCAACCTAAAAACCGTGGTACAGGATGTGCGGGCGGAAATTCATGCACTGGGCAGTGCGGCCAGCGAAATTTCCTCGGGTAACGACAATCTGTCGGAGCGCACGGAGTCGCAGGCCAGCAGCCTGCAGCTAACCGCCGCCTCGATGGAACAGATCAATGGCACGGTCCAGCTCAGCGCCGAGTCGGCCCAACGAGGTGCGCGGCTGGCCGAGGAGACGACGCAGATTGCGAGCCGCAGCAACGAGGCCGTGCAGGCCGTGGCCCGGACCATGACCGAGATTGCCGACTCGTCGCGCCGGGTGCAGGACATCATCCAACTGGTTGAAGGCGTGGCGTTCCAGACTAATATCCTGGCGCTCAACGCCGCGGTGGAAGCGGCACGCGCCGGCGATGCGGGACGCGGCTTTGCTGTCGTCGCCAGCGAAGTGCGGGCTCTCGCTGGACGCTCCAGCGCTGCCGCCAAGGAAATCAAGCAACTGATCTCGGAGTCGGGCGAGCGCGTGACGCAGGGCGCCGCGCGGACCAGTGACGCCACCACACGCATGTTGGAGGCCAGCCAGGCCGTAGAGAAGGTTAAGACCGTGTTGGGCGAGATCAGCAATGCGGCCGCCGAGCAGCAGAGTGGCATAGCCAGCATCAATGGTGCCGTGACACACATGGACTCCATCACGCAGCAGAATTCGGCACTCGTGGAGGAACTTGCGGCTGCCGCCAAATCCCTGACCTCGCAGGTTGATAGTGTGCGCAACTCCATGCGTCTGTTTCGCCTGGTCAGCGGCGAGGCCACGGTGGCGCAGATGGATGCCGTGGCCATGCGGCGCGAGGCCCGTCTGCTGCCCCTCGCCTAGGCCCCAATGAGTCGGCGGCCACTTCTGATCATGGCTTCAAGCTCATTGGCCGGTACCGGTGGGCTAAAGAGATAGCCCTGCACCAGATCGCATCCTTGCTCACGCAGGAAATCCAGCTGTGCATGGGTTTCCACCCCTTCGGCGACCACTACTTGCCGCAGGCTGTGTCCCAGGGTCACCACCATGCGGGCAATGGCGGCATCTTCCGGGTCGATGCTGATGTCACGCACGAAGGACTGGTCAATTTTGAGGCAGTCCACTGGAAAGCGCTTGAGATAGTTCAGACTGGAATAGCCTGTCCCGAAGTCATCTAGGGCGATCCGTACACCCACAGCCTTGATTTCGCGCAGGACTTGCAGGGTGCACTCGGGGTCGTTCATCACCGCACTTTCAGTTAACTCAAGCTCCAGCAGAGCCGGTGGCAGACCCGTGGCCTGAAGGTGCTTTGCCACCACCTGCGCCAGATTGCCATGCTGAAACTGACGAGCGGACACATTGACCCCAACAACCAACTCGTCAAGCCCCTTGGAACGCCATTGCATGGCCTGCCTGCAGGCCGTCTCCAGGACCCATTCCCCCATGGGAACGATCAGACCGGTTTCTTCCGCCACGGGTATGAAATCTGCGGGCGATACCAGCCCTCTTTCAGGATGGCGCCAGCGGATCAGGGCTTCGGCTCCGACGATGCGACCCGTGGCCAGGTCGCAGCGGGGCTGGTAATAGAGCACAAACTGCCCCTGCTCCAGGGCCAGGCGTAGACCGGCCTCCAACTGCAGACGCTGGTTCATGCGCGCATTCATCTCCGCCGCAAAGAACTGGAACTTGTTGCGCCCACTCTCCTTGGCACGGTACATGGCCACATCCGCATGCATGATCAGGTCGTCGGTGTTTTGACCATCCCGCGGAGCCAAAGCGATACCCACACTGGCGTTGACTGTCAGCATATGACCATGGGCTTGAATCGGATCTGAAATGGCAGACAGCAGTTTGTTGGCCAGCATGGCAGCCGCTTCTTCGGATGCGATGCCCTGCATCACCACCATGAACTCATCGCCACCGAGGCGACCCACGGTGTCTCCTTCGCGCACCTGGGCTTTTAGTCGGCCGGCTATTTCCACCAACAGCGCATCTCCGGTGACATGGGTCAGGGTATCGTTGATCACCTTGAAGCGGTCCAGGTCCAGCAACAGTACTGCTACATTGAGCTGGTTGCGCGCGGCCAGCGAGATAGCCTGCTTGAGACGGTCCCCTACTAGGAGACGGTTGGCCAGGCCCGTCAGAGGATCATGCGTCGCGGAATGCTCCAGCTCACGCTGGTATTTTTCCTGAGCCGCGCGGGCATCCTGCAAGGCCGTCAACATGGTGCTGAAGCGTCCACTGAGGCGCACTAGTTCAACCGACCCACCACTGGGCAGGGCCACCTGGACCTGACCGGCTGCCACGGCTTGGGTAGCTTGTTCCAGATCGCGCAACGATGCCCGTAGCGACTGCGCAAAACGCCAGGCCAGGAAAAGGCCCAGCAGCATGCTGCCCCCCAGTGCCAGAACGGTGCTCATGACTTCTTGGCGCAAAGGAGCTACCAAAATCTCTTCCGGGACCGATGCAATCACCGAATACCCAGTGGTGTCAGAACGATGCATGGCTGCCACCGAGAACTTGTTCTCCAGGGTCCTGCCTTCACCCAATCGTTCGGCGGGGCCCTCCAGCCACTCAAGGACTATGGGGGCCGCCTTTTTTCCGATGAATTGATTGGCATTGAACCGACGGCCAGCAATCGTGCCACTGCGGTCGTAGATGACGGAACTCCAGCCTTCAGGAAATAACTGGCTGGCCAGCACAGTATTGATGTGCTCGCAGTAGATGCCCGCAGTCAGCACAAAGACTACCCGCCCATTGCGGTTCACGGGGACGTCCACCGGTATCAGTGCCTGTTTGGAGATCGCCCCGGTAATGATGTCACCCACACTGGATTTTCCACTGGCCACCACCGCCTGGATGCGTTGAAAATTCGCTGACCGCGGCAGCTTACTTCCGTACGGCTCACGGCTATGGAGGATCATCTGGCCGTCTGGGGTATACAGCGCCAGCGAATCCACCAGGGTAAGGTTGGATTTGCTGGACAGCAATTTTCGATGGAATTTTTGCAATTGCTCTTGGTCCAGTTCATCACTGGTTGCCGCCAGCAATTCCAGACTGCTCTGCACCGATAGCAGATGCTGGTCTACGAGTTGACTCATGGTTCGGACCCGAGCCAACAGGGCCTGGTCCGCGGCACTTCGTTCTCGATGGTAGGTATTGCTGGCCGTGAACACCAGGGCCAGCAGACCCGGCAGCAGGGTCAGCAACAGCAGGGTGTGCAGGTTCAGTGAACTGATGGAGCGCTTGATCATTCGGTCAAGTAGTGCGGAGTGCTGGCATCATAAGTTAGCGCAAACCTTATGTGCAACCAATCACCGCTATCTCGGCGGATGAACGGGGAGCCGCTGGGCGCCGGACGGTGTTCCCGCCAGCGCAAACTGCTGCCAGGCGCGGCGCAACTGGGTGTCCGAGCTGAAGCCGGCCGTCTCCGCGGCGCGGCTGACGCTGTGGCCCGATTGCAGGGCGGTCTGGGCCACGGCCAGGCGGATACGGCGCAGGTATTGCAGCGGTGCAATGCCGGTGTGTTCCAGAAAAAGCCGCGTCAGGTGACGTGGCGACGTGTGCGCCACCTCGGCCATGCCGGGCACCGTCCAATTGGAGGTGGGCATCTCGCTGACGGCGTCCTGCATGCGGTGCAGGGCCGGGTGCAGGTGGTTGCGGTAGGCCAGAAACGGCGACAGTTCCGGGTCGTTCGGCCCACGGCGCAGTGCCACTACCATGGTCTGCGCCACCTGGGCGGCCAGTGCCGGGCCGCATACCGCGCTGATGCGCTGCAGCACCAGGTCAATGCCGGTGGTCACACCGGCGCTGCTGTAGACCGGTGCATCTTCCACAAACACCCGGTTGGCCACCACATCACAGCGCGGCTCCACCCGGCGCAGCTCGTCCAGATGGTGGTGGTGGGTGGTGGCACGCCGCCCAGCCAGCAGGCCGGCGTGGGCCGCCAGCACCGAGCCGGCACAAATGGTGATTAGTTCCACCTGTCCGTGGCCCAGACGCAGGCCGCGCAGCCAGTACAGGGCGCTGCGGGTGGCGTCGTTGTCCACGGTCAGGGTGCTGCCGGGCTGGCCGACCAGCACCACCCAGCAGGGCTGTGACGCGGCTGCAACCTCGGGTAGCGGCTCCAGGCCGGTCACCGCCACGCCGACGGACGTCATGGCCGCGGGGTGGGGACTGATGAAGTGCAGCGCAAAGCGGGGGCTCTGGCCCTGGGCGATCAGCGTCTGGTTGGCCATTCGCAAGGCCTCGGCCGGTCCTGACCAGTCCAGGATCAGGCTATGGGGCAGCAATACAAAATAGACGTCAACCATGGTGCGGCATCCAGGGCGTGTCCGTTCAGGCGACCGTGGCGTGTTGTAGCGCCTGCTCCACCGTGCACAGGGTGGCAAAGCGGTCCTTTAACACGGTGGCGGTGCGCGCCTTGATGTCGGCGGCGTTCAAGGGGCTGCCATCGGGTTGCTGCATGTCATAGGTGAGGGTGGCATCGACGCAAAAGTCCACGTTCCAGCCCAGGTCCGAGGCGTGGCGGGTCGTGGTCTCACAGCACTGTTCCGTACGGATGCCGCTGACGATGATGCGCTGAATACCGTTGCTGGTCAGCCAGACATCCAGACCGGTGCCCACCAGCGCGCTGTGGCGGTGCTTGTAAAACGTGGCTGCCGGTGTGAAGTCGGTGAGCCCCTTTAGCGGCACCACATGGCCGGATTCCAGGGCAAAGGGGTTGCTGGCTAAGGTGGGGCCGTCCACATGCAGCACCCGGATGACGGGAATGTCCTGTGCCACGCAGCCCGCGATCAGCGCGTTCTGGGCCGCGAGGTAGGCCGGCATGTCGCGCTCAGTGGAGTAGGGGCGGTGGCGGAAGGACTCCTGCACGTCGATCACAATCAGACAGCTCTTGTTCATAAAGACTCCATGGTAGTGGTGTTGGAAGTCTCTATTTTTGCTGTGTCGTGTCGCCGCGTCCCGCCGGAGTGGGACAGATTTCGATCAATTTAGGACATCATGATCGACCGGGGCCCGCAGCGCGGGTCGGGGGCCTTCAGGCGACGACGACCGGGGTGCCGCTGCCCTGGAGGGCGATCACGCCGATGGTGTACACCGTTTCGCCGCTGGCGCGTAGCGTGGCGGCCGTGGCTTCAGCATTCGCCGCATCCACGACGACGACCATGCCAATGCCGTTGTTGAACGTGCGGTTCATCTCGATGTCGTCAATGCCGGCGGTCTTTTGCAGCCAGGCAAAGAGTTCAGTCTGGGGCCAGCTGCCTTTTTTCAGGTGGGCGGCTGTGCCTTCGGGCAGTACACGCGGAATGTTTTCCAGCAGGCCGCCACCGGTGATGTGGGCCAGGGCCTTGATGGGGTGGGCGGCCAGCGCGGCCAGCACGTTTTTCACGTACAGGCGGGTGGGCTCCATGATGGCCTGCTTGAAGGTTTTGCCGTCCAGCGTGGCGGGGGTGTTGGCGCCGGCGCGCTCGATGCACTTGCGCACCAGGCTGAAACCGTTGGAGTGCACGCCGGCAGAGGCCAGGCCCAGCACCACGTCACCAGTCTTCACATCGGCGCCGGTCAGAATCTTGGATTTTTCCACCGCACCGACGGCAAAACCGGCCAGGTCGTATTCGCCGGCGGGGTACATGCCGGGCATCTCGGCGGTTTCGCCGCCGATCAGCGCGCAGCCGGAGAGTTCGCAACCCTTGGCGATACCGCCGACCACGCTTGCTGCGGTGTCCACATCCAGCTTGCCGCAGGCAAAGTAATCCAGGAAGAACAGCGGCTCGGCGCCTTGCACCAGCACGTCATTGACGCTCATGGCCACCAGGTCGATGCCCACGGTGTCGTGCATGTTCCACTCGAACGCCAGCTTGAGCTTGGTGCCCACGCCGTCGGTACCGCTCACCAGCACCGGCTCCTTGTAGCGCTTGGGCACCTCGAACAGGGCGCCAAAGCCGCCGATGCCGGCCAGCACGCCTTCGCGCATGGTCTTCTTGGCCAGCGGTTTGATGCGTTCAACCAGGGCGTCTCCGGCGTCAATATCAACGCCGGCATCTTTGTAGGACAGGGGTGTGGGGGAGCTGGATTGGGTCATGGTATTGGGCAAACGGGGGCTGCAAGGACTGAGCCCGATAGAATTTGCCCAGATTTTAAGGGTTCACCCCCTCCATTCCTGTATGCAATTGACACCCACCCAAAAAAGTTTTGCCGCCTGGAGCCTGATCGCGGCACTGTTGGGCTGCGCGTTGTGGTTGCTCGGGCCGGTGCTGACGCCCTTTGTCGTGGCCAGCGTGCTGGCCTATGCGCTGACCCCCATCGTGAACTGGCTGGACGACGTGGGACGCGGGCGCATTCCGCGCCTGTTGGCCGTCGTGGTGGTGGAATTGCTGTTTATTCTGGCCGTGACGGGCATTTTCTTGCTGATGGTGCCAATTCTGGCCAAGGAACTGCCGCTGATGCGTGAACAGGTGCCGGCCGTGCTGGACAGCCTGAACGCTGCCGCCAAGCCCTGGCTCAGGCAATGGGGCATCCACTTGTCTTTGGATGGAGCCAGCATCAAGGGCTTTGTGATGAAGTACCTCAGTGCCAATGTGGAGGATGCCATGGGCTCGGTGCTGACCTCGCTCAAGCTGGGTGGCAGCGTCGCCTTTACGGTGATTGGCAACGGCATCCTGATCCCAGTGGCGCTGTTCTACCTGCTGATGGACTGGGATGCCTTCATGGGCAAGCTGCGTGGGCTGATCCCGCCCCGTCTGCGCCCGGGTAGCGACAGTTTTCTGGCCGATGCCGATGCGGTGCTGGGCCAATACCTGCGCGGGCAGTTGCTGGTGATGCTGTTGATGGCGATTTATTACAGCGTGGGCCTGGCCTTGTTCGGGCTGGACATGGCACTGCCGATTGGCATCTTCACCGGCCTGGCCATGTTTGTGCCCTATGTGGGCTTTGGCATCGGCTTGGTGCTGGCCACGTTTGCAGGTCTGCTGGAGTTCACCGCCAGCCATGGTGCGGCGTATCCCCTGATCATGGTGGCGGTGGTGTATGGCGGCGGGCAACTGCTGGAAGGATTCTTCCTCACGCCGCGCCTGGTGGGCGAGCGCATTGGCCTGCACCCGCTGGCCGTGATTTTTGCGTTGCTGGCCTTTGGGCAAATGCTGGGTTTTGTCGGGGTGCTGGTGGCATTGCCGATGAGCGCCGTGATGCTGGTGGCCATCCGGCGCATTACCGCAGGCTATATGCACAGCCGGCTTTACCAGGGTTGATGGTGAGAGCATGAAACAGATTGCGCTGGACATCGGACTGTCAGCCGGCCCCACGCTGACCAATTTTTGTGCCGGCCCCAACGAGGCGGCGTTGCGCCACATGGAGCTGTGGGTAGGGGCCAAATCCGGCGCCGGCAGCGATGCGCCGACTCGCTCCCCGGTTCCCACCTATTTCTGGGGCGCGCCTGGCAGCGGCAAGAGCCATCTGCTCAAGGCCGCACGCGAGGCCCTACGCGAGCAGGGTGCGCGGGTGGGCTGGCTGGACGCAGCTGTTCACGATGCGCCCGAGTTCAGCGAGTCCTGGGCCGCCGTGGTGCTGGACGATGTGCACTTGTACACGGCGCTCCAACAACACACCGCCTTCAACTGGTTCGTCAATGCCCAGACCCACCTGCGCCCGGTGCTGGCGGCTGGTGAATGCGCACCGGTGGACCTGAAGCTGCGCGACGACCTGCGCACCCGCCTGGGCTGGGGTCACATCTTCCACCTGCAACTGCTCAGCGAGCCGGAGCGCCGCGCCGTGCTGCGCCAGGCAGCCGACGCACGCGGCGTGTTCCTCGGTGACGAGGTCATGGACTTCATGCTGACCCGCTTCAGCCGTGACCTCGGCAGCCTGATGGAGCTGCTGGAGCTGCTGGACGGCTATGCGCTGCAGACCAAACGCGCCATCACCATACCGCTGATCAAATCCATGATGGACAACGCATGACACCAACCCGAGTGGCTCTATTTGATTTGGACCACACCCTGATTCCCATCGATTCCGACTATGCCTGGGGCGAGTTCACCATTGCCCGTGGCTGGGTGGACCCGGTGGAGTTCAAACGCCAGAACGACGCCTTCTACGCCCAATACCAGGCCGGCACGCTGGATGTGCGCGACTATGTGCGCTTTGCCACGGCTGCCATCCGTGACCGAGGCGCTACAGATTCGATAGCTGCTCACGCAGATTTCATGAGGGCTATCGTCCAGAAAGCCATACAACCCCAGGCGCTGGAGCTGGTTCGCCAGCACCAGGCGGCAGGGGATGCCGTGGCCATCGTCACCGCTACCAACGAGTTCGTGACCCGCCCGATTGCCCAGGCCTTTGGCGTGGATGAGCTGATTGCGGTGGAGCTGGAGCGTGACGACCAGCCGGGTGGCTCCGGCTGGTTCACCGGCGCCATCCGGGGTGTGCCGTCGTTTCGCGATGGCAAGGTCACCCGGGTGGAACAGTGGCTGAAGTCGCGTGGGTTGGGTTGGAATGCGGTGCACATCACCTTCTATTCCGACTCCATGAACGATCTGCCGCTGCTGGAGAAGGCCACCGTTCCCGTCGCGACCAACCCGGACGCGCGCCTGCGGGCATTGGCCCAGCAGCGTGGATGGCGCATACTAGACCTGTTTAGCTAAAGAAGAAATGATCAAAAAATTTATCGACAAATTGCTGGGCAAAGCATCCGGCACGGCAGCGGGCAAGAAGCCCAAATTCGGCAAGCGGGTGGAGTTGCCAGTAGAAACCCATGGCATCGACCCCAACCTGGTGGACGAACGCGCCATCAACGTGGTGCGCACCCTGCACGACGCGGGCTTTGAGGCCTATGTGGTCGGCGGCGCGGTGCGCGACCTGCTGGTTGGCCTGCGTCCCAAGGACTTTGACGTGGCCACCAACGCCACGCCGGAGCAGGTCAAGGGCTTGTTCCGCCGCGCCTTCATCATCGGCCGGCGCTTTCGCATCGTCCACGTGGTCTACGGCCGTGGCCGTGAGCACGAGGTGATCGAGGTCTCCACCTTCCGGGCGTATCTGGACAATGCCGCCGCCGAACAGGTCAAGGGCAACGAACGCACCAGCAAGAGCGAGCTGGCCGGCATGCAACACGCCGTCGACTCCACCGGTCGTGTGCTGCGCGACAACGTCTGGGGTCCGCAGGAAGAAGACGCGGTGCGCCGCGACTTCACGATCAACGCCATGTACTACGACCCGCAGACGCAGATCGTCGTGGACTACCACAACGGGTTCAAGGATGTGAAGAACCGCGTCATCCGCATGATTGGCGATCCGGCCACGCGCTACCGCGAAGACCCGGTGCGCATCATCCGCGCCGTGCGTTTTGCCGCCAAGCTGAGCCCGCTGGGCTTTGCGCTGGAGTCCAAGACGGCCGCTCCGCTGATCAAGTCGCAGGAGCTGCTGGCCGATGTGCCACAGAGCCGCCTGTTCGACGAAATGCTCAAGTTGCTGCAGACTGGTCATGCGCTGGCTTCCATCGAACAGTTGAAGAAGCTCGGCATGGCGCGCGGCATCTATCCGTTGCTGGATGTGGTGGTGGAGCGCTCCGATCAGCCGTTTGTCAATGCAGCGCTGAAGGACACCGACCGCCGTGTAGGTGAAGGCAAGCCAGTGGCGCCCAGCTTCCTGCTGGCGTGTGTGCTGTGGGCCGATGTGCGCGACGGCTGGGCCCGCCGACAGGAAGACCAGCAGCATTCGCACCCGGCGCTGCTGGATGCGATTGACGACGTGTTCCGCTCCCGCATTGGTGACGTGTCGGGCGGCGGCAAGCTGGCCGGCGACATGCGCGAGATATGGGTCATGCAGCCACGTTTTGATAAGCGCGTCGGTAGCAGCCCGTTTGGCATGGTGGAGCAGGCGCGCTTCCGCGCGGCGTTCGACTTCATGCGCCTGCGTGCGGACATTGGCGAGGTCGATGAGGTCCTGGCCGACTGGTGGCAGGAATTCAGCATGGCCAGCGACAGCCTGCGCCAGGATCTGGTGGACCAGGTCCGTGAAGAACAGGCCAAGCAGCGTCGCGCGCCGCGCGTGAACCGCGCGCCCCGCACGGACACGCCTGCCGCAGCCCCCGGAACCGGTGTGCAGGATGCGGTTGCGGCCGGCCCACGGTCAGCCGATGTACCGGCAGACGGAGCCCCGGCCCGCAAGCGCCGTCGCCGTCGTCGCCCCGGTGGCGGCGGCGGTGGCGGCGGCGGTGGTGGAGCCCCTGGCGCCAGCAGCACCGATGGTGGAGCAGCCAGCAGCGACTGATTGCCCATCATGCGCGAGCCGGTGACCGCCTATCTGGGATTGGGTGCCAATCTGGGTGATGCCCGTGCGGCGGTGGCCCAGGCCATTGCAGACATCGCAGGCAGTGACGGGGTCGCACTGGCGGCCCAGTCCGCGCTATACCGCACGGCGCCCATAGCCTCCAGCGGACCCGACTACATCAACGCCGTGGTGGAGGTGCGCACTCTGTTGACCGCCCCGGCCCTGCTGCAGTGTCTGCAGGGCATCGAAGCCGCAGCCGGACGGGCGCGGCCCTACCGCAACGCGCCGCGCACGCTTGATCTGGACATCCTGCTTTTTGGCGAGAGCCGGATCGCCAGCCCGCATCTGCTGGTACCGCATCCGCGCATGGAGCAGCGTGCCTTTGTGCTGGTTCCGTTGGCCGAGATCGCCCCACACCGGGTCGACGCCCAGGCCTTGCAGGCCGTTCTGGAGCAGACCATTGAACGCCTCGACTAACACCACCACGCCCGCAGCCCCCCATGTGGCCGGCGACATCTGGGGCGGTGTTGCTGCCATGCTGGTGGCACTGCCATCGGCCATTGCCTTTGGGGTGGCCACCGTGGCGCCGTTGGGCGGTGCTTTAGGCGCACAGGGCGCGGTGGCTGGCATTCTGGGCGCCACGGCCCTGGGGCTGGTGGCACCCCTGGTGGGCGACCGCACCCGGCTGATCACGGCACCCTGCGCGCCGGCAGCAGCCGTGCTGTCGGCACTGGCTGCCGGCTATGTCCAGGGCGGCATGCCCGCGGAAAAGGCCTTGCTGCTGCTGGGCCTGATTGGTCTGTTTGCCGGTGTGATCCAGATTGCGCTGGGCCTGGCCGGTATTGGCAAGCTGATCAAGTACATCCCGTTTCCGGTGGTGAGTGGCTACCTCAGCGGCGTGGGCCTGATCATCATCGGTAGCCAGATTCCGAAGTTCCTGGGCGTGCCCGGTGAGAGCGGTCTGCTGGCCGCATTGGGGCATCCCGCGCTATGGTCCTGGCAGAGCATGGTGGTGGGCACTGTCGTCATTGCCGCCATGCTCTTGATGCCGTTGGTCACCACGGTGATTCCGGCCACCATCCTGGCGCTGGTGTGCGGTGTGGCCTGCTATGGTGTGCTGGGCTGGCTGGACCCGGCACTGCTGTCGGTAGCGCACAACCCGCTGCTGGTGGGGCCGCTGACTGACAGCGGCGTGCAACTGATGGACACACTGGGCATTCGCCTGCCGGGCATGGACCTGCTGTCATGGGAGACCCTTCTGCAGGTGGCAGTGCCGGCACTGACGCTGGCCGTGTTGCTGTCCATCGACACACTCAAGACCTGCCTTGTCATCGACGCCATGACCAACACCAGCCATGACTCCAATCGCGAGCTCATAGGGCAGGGCGTGGGCAATATGGCCTCGTCGCTGGCCGGCGGCATTCCGGGCGCAGGCACCATGGGCGCCTCGCTGATCAACATCTCCAGTGGCGGCACGACCCGGCTGTCCGGCTTTGTCACCGGCGTGGCGTCCTTGCTGGCGCTGCTGCTTCTGGCGCCGCTGATTGCCTGGGTGCCGGTGGCGGCGCTGGCCGGCATCCTGATCGTGACCGGCTTTCGCATGATCGACCGGCACAGCCTGGCCTTCTTTTTTACACCCGCCACGCGCCTGGATTTCATGGTGATTCTGGTGGTGATTCTGGTTGCCATCTTTGGTAATTTGATTGCTGCATCCGGTGTGGGCGTGGCGCTGGCCATTCTGCTGTTCATCCGCGAGCAGACCCGCAGCTCGGTGGTGCGCAAGCGTGTCGAGGGGATGGACGTGTTTGCCCGACGCCACCATCTGGCCGGAAACTCCGAATGGCCGGAGAGCATGGCCCAGGAGGCCGTGGTGTTTGAACTGCAGGGCAGTCTGTTCTTTGGTACGGCCAACCAGTTGCACACCGCGCTGGAGCCGGAAACCGGTTCGCGCAAGTACGTGATCCTGAACATGCGCCGGGTCCAGTCGCTGGATGTGACGGCCACCCATGTGTTGGAGCAGATCAAGGACCAGCTGGAAAAGAACGGTGCCTACCTGGTGTTCTGCGACATCCCCAAGGACCTGCCCAGCGGCCTGAAGATGAAGCGTTTTCTGAAAGATACCGGTGTCGTGCGACCCACCAGCAAGGCCTTTGCCTTTCGCCAGTTGGAGGATGCCCTCAAATGGGTGGAGGCACGCGAATCGCCGCAGCATCCGGGGGACACGCCCGCGGCCGTGGTGTCGCTGGACCTGTCGGCCATGCCGCTGCTGATGAACCTGTCGGAGTCCGCCATGGCGGCGTTGAGCCAGGCCATGCAATTGCGCAGCGTGCACTCGGGCAAAAAGCTGTTCAAGGCGGGTGGCGATGACGACAGCCTGTACCTGATTCGCAGTGGCAGTGTCCGGCTGGCGCTCGCAGCCCCGAAAAAGGAGCACCGCGAGCTGGCCCTGCTCGGGCTGGGTCAAGCGCTGTGCAGCAACGGTTTTTTGCAGTGCGAGACCCCGGCGCTGGAAGCCGTGGCCCTGACCGATGTCGAGGTCTATGCCCTGCCACGTGCGGCCTTTGACGCCCTGGCCCACGAACACGGAGCATTGGCCATGACGCTGTTGGGCGCGGTCACGCGCAACCTAGCCATACAGCTGGCCCGCGCCCTGGAAAGCCTGGCCGTCTCGGAAGCGGAAACGCAATAGCCGCGGTGGCCGCAAGCCGGCCGGCAGGTGTGATGACTACGGGCAAGGTCTTGACCAAATCCTTGATTTACATCAGGCTGGTGGCGCTATTCTTGACGCAAAGTCATAAGCAACAACAAGGCATGTCACAGGAGCACAACCATGGGTATCAATCGGCTGAAAATCGCAACCAAGCTGTGGGTATTCATTGTGGTGGTGCTGGTACTGCTGACTACGGTCGCCGGCGTGGGCCTGTTGCGCAGCGCCGCCATCCTGGCCGAAGGGCGGGCCCAGCAGCAGGTGGCCTACAAGATGGTGCAGGTGGCCACGCGCTGGAACGGCCTGACCGAGACCAATGCCACGCGCAACCTGGCGATGATCGTCAGCAGCGACCCCGAAATCGCCACAGCCTTCAAGGATGCGGTGGATACCACGACCAAAGAAATCTCGGACATGCAAAAGCAACTAGACGCCTTGCCGTTGACCGACGCCGACAAGGTCCAACTGCAGAAAATCGGGGAGTTTCGCAAGACAGTGATTGCCACGCGCGAAAAGGCCCGTGCTGCCCGCGCAGATGGCAAGGGCGACGACGCCATCCAGATTCGCAATGTCCAGTTTCTGCCGGCCCTGGCCAGCTACATCGGTGCCCAGAAGGAATTGGTCCATATGCAGGAACAGCGCGTGGTGGACGTGCAGGAGTTGACCGAGAGTCGCCGCCAGACCAACAGCATTGGTATTCTGGTGGGTCTGGTGGTGATCGTTGTCATGATCGCCTTTGGCACCGTCTGGCTGGTGGGCTCCATCCGGGGTCCGCTGAACCAGGCCAATGACCTCGCCGCCCGCATCGCGCAGGGCGACCTGAGTACCAGCATCAGCACCACGCGCGGGGATGAATTCGGCAGCCTGCTGCGTTCACTGGGGACGATGAATGACTCCCTGGGCCGCATGGTCTCGCAGGTCCGATTGAGCACGGACAGCATCGCCACGGCCAGCGCGGAAATTGCCCAGGGCAACAACGACTTGGCGCACCGCACCGAGCAGACGTCCAGTAACTTGCAGTCCACCGCATCGAGCATGGACGCGCTGACGGCCACGGTGCAACAGAGTACGGACAACTCCCGGCAGGCCAGCGCGCTGGCGGCCAGGGCCTCTTCGGTGGCGCAGCGCGGTGGTTCGGTGGTGACCCAGGTGGTCTCCACCATGCAGGAGATCGACACCAGCAGCAAGAAGATTGCCGACATCATTGGCGTCATCGACGGCATCGCCTTCCAGACCAATATCCTGGCGCTCAACGCTGCGGTGGAAGCCGCACGTGCCGGTGAGCAGGGCCGTGGCTTTGCGGTGGTCGCCAGTGAGGTGCGCAGCCTGGCCCAGCGCAGTGCCGAGGCCGCTAAGGAGATCAAGGGACTGATCACCACGTCGGTCGAGAAGGTGGAGTCGGGCACCCGTCTGGTCACCGACGCCGGCGCCACGATGGACGAAATCGTGCAATCGGTGCAGCGCGTGGCCGACGTCATCAGCGAGATCACCGCCGCCGCCAACGAGCAGAGCAGTGGCATTGCTGGCGTGAACGTGGCCATTGGCAATCTGGACCAGATGACGCAGCAGAACGCTGCCCTGGTGGAAGAAAGCGCCGCTGCCGCCGAGAGCCTGCGCGAGCAGGCCGATCGCATGAAGGAAGCGGTGTCGGTGTTCCGGGTGTCGGACCGCCACAGTGCCTGAGCGGCTAGCCCAGCGTGGCGGCGCGCACGCAGTTGCGGCCCGCGCCCTTGGCCTCGTACAGTGCACGGTCGGCCGCGGCCAGATACTCCTGGGCCGTCAGCAGGGGGCGCGGTATGGCGCTGACCACGCCAAAGCTGGCGGTCATGTGCAGCGGCGTGCCTTCAAACGCCATCTCCAGCGCGGCAATGGCGGCGCGGAATTCCTCGGCCAGCGCCAGCGTCTGCTGCAGATCGACGCCCATCAGTGCAATCACAAATTCTTCACCACCATAGCGCGCCAGGATGTCGCCCGCGCGGTGGATGCGTGGTCGCAACAGATCGGCTAGGGCACGCAAGCAGGCGTCTCCCGCCAGGTGACCGTGGGTGTCGTTGATGCGCTTGAAGTGGTCGATGTCGAGCAGGATGATGGCCACCGGGCTTTGCTGCCGCTCGGCGCGGCGCAGCTCGTTGGCTATTGTTGTGTCAAAAAAGGCGCGGTTGCCGATCTGCGTCAGGCCGTCAGTGGTGGACAGCAGTTGCAGCTGGTCGTTGGCCACGCGCAGTTGCTCCATGGCGGCATTCAGGTCGGTGGTGCGCGACAGCACGCGCTGCTCCAGCTCGCGGTTGGCGCTCTCGGTGGCCTGGATCAGGGCGTGCTGGCTGGCACGCGCCCGGCGCTCGTGGCCCAGCGCCACGGCCTGCGCGTTCAGGCGCAGCGTACGGTTGGTGTTGATCTGGTCGGCCAGGGTGAAGGACAGCAACACCACCAGCATCACGATGCCGAGTTGCGAGGCGTTTTCGGTCCACACATTCAGCGGAATCCAGCCCTGCTTGCTGGCACTCAGCACGGCCAGCCCGATCAGGATGGCGGTCCAGGCCAGGCAGTAGAAGCGCGCGAACTTGGCGCCGCGCCACCAGCGCCAGTAGCCCAGGAACAGCGCCGTGCCCGCTGTCGGCAGGGTCATGGCTGCGACCACACGAATGGTCCAGCTGTAGGGCAACACAAAAGTCAGACACAACAGCAATGCACAGAACGCGGCCAGGCAGCGCACCAGGTAAAACGCAGGCTTGGAAAACCGCCGCAGCCGCAAAAAACTTTCGGTAAACAGGCAGCTGAATAGCGCCGCGCAGGCCCCAAAGGTCGAGATGGCAAAGCTGTTCCAGTGCACGGCGTTCGGCCACACATAGGCATATGTGTAGCCGGTCAGCGTCAGGTGAAACAGCAGGTAGCTGCCGACGAAGCCGATGTAGTAGATGTAGTTGATGTCCCGCGTGGAAAAAAACACGAACAGGTTGTAGATGACCATGACCAGCAGCACGCCAATCACCGCGCCCTGGACCAGGTTTTCATCGTTGCTGGAGGCGTGGAACTGCACCGGGTCCCAGATACGCAGCGGGGCCTCGATGGTGCCGGCGGAAGCCAGGCGCATGTAGATGTCGTTGTCGCCGGAGGCCAGTTGTACTGGCATGATGAAGTTGCGGTGCTGCACCACGCGTTGCGCAAACGGCAGTTCGTCGCCCAGCGCATAGCGCACCTGCAGCGCGCCATTCACGAAGTGGTAGAGCTGCACGTCGTTCAGGAAGGGGATTGGCAGCTCGATGAAGCGGGGCAGCGCTTGCGCGTCGCGGTTGTGGATACGAAAGCGGAACCAGTAGGCATCGCTGGTGAAACCGAAGTTCGGCGACTGCCGGTCGATGGCCTGCCAGGGCTGGTCGGAGCCGCGCACCTGGGCTATCGTGAGCGCACCGCTGGCGTCCACCAGCACGCCCATGTGTGCGCCCACCTCGATTCGCGGCGCGGCGCCAGCGGACAGATCCAGGACCGGGAAGCGGGCGTCTGGCGCCGCCTGGGCCGTGGCGGCCAGCGGCGCCCACAGCGCTGCCAGCAGCATACAGATCCAGAGGCTCCAGGGGCCCCAGCGGCGCAGGCGCATGGCGAGCGGGTTCAGGCCAGTTCGGCGATCAGTTCAATCTCGACGCAGGCGCCCAGCGGGATCTGCGCCACGCCAAAGGCGCTGCGGGCATGCGCGCCCTTGTCGCCAAACACCTGGCCGAACAGTTCGCTGGCGCCATTGGTCACTAGGTGCTGTTCGGTGAACTCACCGGTGGAATTGACCAGGCTCATCAGCTTGACGATGCGTTTGACGCGGTTGAGGTCGCCCACGGCGGCGTGCAGCGTGCCCATCAGGTCGATGGCAATAGTGCGCGCCGCGGCCTTGCCTTCTTCAGTGCTCATGTTCTTGCCCAACTGGCCGACCCAGGGCTTGCCGTCCTTCTTGGCGATGTGGCCGGAGAGGAAGACTAGGTTGCCGGTCTGCACAAAGGGCACATAGGCGGCCGCGGGAATCGCCACGGGCGGCAGGGTGATGTCCAGGCTGGAGAGGGTGTCGTAAATGCTCATGGTCATGCTCGGCGAAAGGATTAAGAGATAAATATACCACCAGCCCTCGTGGAATGGGCGTAGGCAGCTATCTAAATGATAGCGCCTTGCGTCTGGGACTGCGATGCCGGTGGCGACGAGGACGATGGCAGAGACTGGGATTGTGACTGATGCGCCTCTTCATGGGGCGCCACCGTCACGCCCACGGTCAGTGTGTGGTTGGTGCCGCCATGGATGACGCCGCGGATCGGTGACACGTCGGCATAGTCGCGGCCAATGGCCAGCGTCACGTAATCCTCGCCGGGCGTGCCGCAGCCGTCGCGGTCGTTCGTCGGGTCGAAGTCCCACCAGCGTGTGGCGCCTTCACCCTCGGGCAGATCGGGCAGGTAGACCGACACCCAGGCGTGCGACGCATCGCTGCCGATCAGGCGCGGCTGTCCCGGCGCCGGCTGGGTCAGCAGGTAGCCGCTGACGTAACGTGCCGGCAGGCCATAGGCGCGCAGGCAGGCCACCATGACGTGGGCAAAGTCCTGGCACACGCCCTTGCGCTGGGCCAGTGCCTCCAGGGCCGGTGTGTTGACCTCGGTGCTCTGGCTCTCGTAGATGAAGTCGCGGTGGATGCGCTGCATCAGGTCGCGCGCGGCCAGCAGCAGCGGCACACCGGCGCCCAGGCTGGGGCGGGCATAGGCGGCAAAGTCGCCGTGGCGCGGCACATAAGGCGACGCAAACACAAATTCGCCGGCAGCATCGAAGGCGTGTTTGGCGCTGTAACGGAAGCGCTCGCGCACGCTCTCCCATGCCAGTGCGCTCTCCATGGGTGACGGCGCCTGCGTGGACACCAGGCTGCGGGCCACGACCTGGAGCTGGCTGTGCGCCGTCTGCAGCGCGAAGAAGTGCCGGGTGTTGCCATACACGTCCAGCATGTCCAGCTGCTGGGCCGGCTCGGGCGTGATCTGCAGGCTGTGGCCCAGCAACTGCTGGTGGGTGGTGTTGAGTGGCTTGAGGTAGGCCATGTGCTGCGCAATGTCCACCGGCGGTGCGTAGTCGTAGCAGGTGGCGTGGGTGATGTGCAATTGCATGGTCAACCCCGCTCAGGCACCCAGGCTCTGTCCGGCGTCACCGGAATGGGTGAAGTAGGTGGCGCCGATTTCTTCGGACACCTGGTAGGCGGCGCCGCTGCAGGCCTGCAGCAACTCGGTCAGAGCTGCATAGGTATTGTCCGGGCCGGCATCAAACAGCAACTCCAGTTGCCAGTGCGCCGGGTCGGGCACGCTGTGCGACAGCAGGCTGAGCTGGTCCGGCTCGCTGCCGGCCAGTTTGGCCAGGCGCCCGCGCAGCGTGTGCACCACCCAGGCCAGGGAGCGCGGGTTGTCGCGGCCCAGCACCACCAGGTCCAAGAGGGCGGCGATGTCGCGGCTCTGCTGGTATTGCGCGTGGAAGGTGATGGTGCTGTCAAACAACGCGACCATGGCTTCAAAGCCACCGCCCTCGTGCACCGAGCCGGTCTCGAAACCGATGCGCAGTGCCCTGGACAGAAAGCCCAGGCGCTCGATGTGGCGGCCAATGCTGAGCAGGCGCCAGCCATCGTCACGCGTCATGCGGTCGGTCTGCAGCCCGGTGATGGCGGCCAGATGGTCGCTGGCGGTCTTGAGCATGCCCAGGGCCTGCGGTGCCGAATAGTCGGCGCTGGCCTGGTGGGCGGCGCAGCTCTGGAAAAACTCGTCCTCGGCGCGCTGCATCTGGCTCCAGTGCTCCTGCGACAGGCGCTCACGCACCGCAGCACCGGCCAGGCGCAGGGCGCGCAGGTTGAAGCCCACGCTGGTGGCCTGGTCGTTGCTGCCCAGGCTGGCGATCAGCGAGCGCTCGAACACGCGCCGGCTCTGTGGCGTGGGCGCCGGCACACCGGGCAGCACCAACGTGTTGTGGATGGCCATGCGGCCCAGCCAGGTCAGCAGCGGCGGCGAGGACTGGTCCTCGCCGCCCAGTGCCTCCAGCGTCAGGCGCGCCAGGCGCACGGAGTTCTCGGCACGCTCGGTGTAGCGGCCCAGCCAGAACAGGTTCTCGGCGGCGCGGCTGGTGACCAGGCGCTTGCGCTGGGCCAGGACCGACGGTGTGAGCGTGGGTTGCAGCAGCGTGGTCTTGTCCACCGCGCCGGTGGTGATGGCCCACACGTCCGCACTGCTGCCGCCGCGCTGCATCGAGGCCACATCGGCACTGGCGCCAGCCACCCGCGCCAGGCCACCGGGCAGGACGCGCCAGGACTGCGGCCCGTTGGACACCGCAAACACGCGCAGGATCACCGAGCGCGGTACGACGCTGCCGCCGCCCTGGGGCTGCCAAGTTGGCATCTGCGACAGCGGCATATAGGCCTGCACCGTGTGGTCATCGCTTTGGCGCAGGATGCGTCCGGCCCATTCGTCCAGCTCGCGCGGCGACAGGTCACGGCCCAGCACGGCGTCGAAGTTGCCATGGATGCTGGAGCCGGGGTAGGTCGGCTTGATCGCGCATTCATGCAGGCGCGGCAGCACGTCTTCCAGCGCCGAGCGTTCGCCGCACCACCAGGTTGGCAGGGCCGGCAGTTGCAAATCCTCGCCCAGCAGGTGCTGGGACAGGGCCGGCAAAAAGCCCAGCAGCGCGGGGGACTCCAGGAAGGCCGAGCCTGGCGCATTGGCCACCAGCACGTTGCCGGCGCGAATCACCTGCAGCAATCCTGGCACGCCCAGCGTGGAGTCGGCGCGCAGCTCCAGGGGGTCGAGGAACTGGTCGTCCAGGCGCTTGAGCAGGCCATGCACGGGCACCAGGCCGCGCAACGTCTTCAGGAACAGGTGCTGGTCGCGCACGATCAGGTCGCAGCCCTCGACCAGGCTCAGACCGAGGTAGCGCGCCAGGTAGGCGTGCTCGAAATAGGTTTCGTTGTAGGGGCCGGGCGTCAGCAGCGCGATGTGGGCGTCCGCCCCGGCCGGGCTCATGGCCTTCAGGCTGTCCATCAGCGCGCGGTAGGTGCCGGCCAGGCGCTGCACCTGCAGGCTCTCAAACGCCTGCGGGAACAGGCGTGAGACCGCCAGCCGGTTTTCCAGCAGATAGCCCAGGCCCGAGGGCGCCTGCGTGCGCTGCGACACCACCCACCAGTTGCCGTCCGGCCCGCGTGCCAGGTCGAAGGCGGCTATGTGCAGGTGCGTGCCACCCACCGGTTGCACTCCGTGCATGGAGCGCAGGTAGCCGGGGTGGCCCTGCACCAGTGCGGGCGGCAGCAGGCCCTGGGCCAGCAGTTCCTGCGGACCATAGACATCGGCCATCACGCGGTCCAGCAGGCGTGCGCGCTGGGTGACACCGGCCTCGATCTGCAGCCAGCTTTGCGCGGATACGATCAGCGGGAACAGGCCCAGCGACCAGGGGCGCTGCGGGCCGCCCTCATCGGCGTAGACGTTGTAGGTCACGCCGTTGTCGCGGATCTGGCGTTCCAGGTTGGCCGTGCGCTGGTTCAGGTCGCCCAGGCCATCGGTTTCGCATTCTTCAAAGAATTGGCGCCAAGCCCTCGCCATTTCCGGGTTGTCCGCTATGGATTTGCTAGCACCCTGGCTTTGGCTTTGGCTTTGGCTTTGGCTCTGGGTCTGGGTCTGGGTCTGGGTCTGGGTCTGGGTCTGGGTCTGGCCCGAGGCCTGCGGCGCGCGGCCGCGCAGCTCGTCAAAGTGGCCGCTGGCGGCCGGTGGAGAGACTGCTGCGCGCGCCATGGCCGTTACCGTATCAAGGGCTGGGAATGCGGGGTTGGGGCTGGCATGGTTCACCCGTGGGAGTATGCCGTAAACCGTTTACGCGCCGTGGTCGGGTGGTCAAGCCAAAGGCAGCGTATCCAGCGTCGCATAGGCGTGCTTCAGCCAGGTCTTGACACGCTGGCGCTCCAGCATTCCCAGGCCATCGGGGCCGCTGCTGCTCTGCGTGGCGGCCCAGAAGCTGGCGTTCTGCCGGTCGATCTTGCGCATGCTGGCCTCGTGCAACTGGGCCAGCGTCACCACCTGGACACCCAGTGCCTGCGCCTTCTTCAGCGCGGCGGATTGCTCCAACTGCGAGAAATCGCTACCGCGCCCCAGGTTTTTGACGACGAAGTAGTTGGGCCCGGCGCCATAGGTGTTGAGCAGGCGGTCCAGCAGGTCGATGGAGTCCTTGCCGGCGTCGGCCATGTGCCAGAAGTTGACCGTGACCCCCATCTCGGCCAGCAGGGACAGCAGGTCCGAGTCGCGCACCCAGCGCGACAGGGGCGCGGCCGTCTGCGCGGCCAGGTCGACGATGACGTTCTTGCGCTGGCCATCCACGGGCGGCTCTTCAAATACGGCGGCAATCTGGTCCAGGCCTTCGTAGGTGTCCACAATCACCGGCGCGGCGTAGCCGGCATAGAAGCGGGTGAACGAGGTGTGCGAGCGGTCGGTGTCAAAGCCGGTGAAGGGCTGGCCCCGGTCGATGAAGTACTGCGCCAGCAGGCGCGCCGCAACCGATTTGCCCACCCCGCCTTTCTCGCCGCCGATGAAGTTGAGTGATGGCATGTGCTGTGTCCCCTGGTTTGGATAAAGAATCTGCTTCAAGCAAGATGGGTGCCATGGAGCATTCGATACGATGTCGGGATGTTGAAACCACAGTGTGTCGCCTTGATGGTTGCCAGCCTGCTGCTGGCCGGCTGCGCCGGTGCTCCACCGGCTGCCACCGCGCCTGCGCAGCCTGCTCCAATCAGCGAACTGGCCGCCACGTATGCCGCGCTGCAGGCATCGGGTGGACGCGTGTTTGCACTGGACCCGGGACGCTCGGATGTGCGCATCTACGCCTTTCGCGCCGGGCGCGCCGCCGCCATGGGCCACAACCATGTGCTGACGGCGCCGCAGTTCGAGGGCTATTTCCATCGTGCCACTGAAGCGCCGGCGATGCGCTTTGATCTGGCGTTCCGTCTGGACCAGCTCGCGCTGGACGACCCCCAACTGCGTGCCACCCTGGGAGGGGGTTTTGCAACGGTGGTGTCCGAGGACGCCATCGCCAGCACGCGCGAGCACATGCTGGGCGCCAACAATTTCCAGGCGCAGCAGTTTCCGTGGGTGCGTATTCGCTCGCTGCAGATCGTGGGTGAGGCGCCCAAATTTGCCGCCCAGGTGGTGGTGGAACTGCATGGTCAGGCACATGAACAGTGGGTGCCGCTGACCGTGCATGGATTGCCCGATCATTTGACGGTGACGGGCTCCCTGGTGCTGCGTCAGACGGACTTTGGCGTGCAGCCCTTCTCGGTGCTGGGCGGGCTGCTGGCGGTGGAAGACGCGGTCGTGGTTGACTTCACGTTGCAAGGCGATGAACATCGCTGAACCGCAACCCCGCTCCCTTCTGATCGTGGCAAAGCCCAGGAAACCCGCCAACCCACCGCGCCGCCGCATGGTGCTGGTCATTGCAGCCGGTGTGGTGCTGGTGCTTGCCGTGCTGCTGTCCCTGCTGCTGCATCGGCCGCCGCAGGAGCCCGAACTCGCCCCGCCCGCGCACTATCTGGACGATCAGGCCGGTCTGCTGTCACCGGGCTTTGCCGCGGCCAAGGACCAGTACATCGAGCACCTGTCACGCACGATGAAGATTGCGCAGATCAACGTGGTCATCCTGCCGCGCGTGCCCGGCGGCTCCGTCGAGGACTTCAGCATCCGCGCGGCCACCGCCTGGAAGCTGGGTGCCCTGGGGGTGGACAACGGCCTGCTGCTGTTCATCTTCCGCGACGAGCGCCTGTTGCGCCTGGAGGTGGGCTACGGGCTGGAGACCGCGATCCCCGATGCGCTGGCCTACCGGCTGCTGGCCGAGCAACTCGTCCCGGCCTTTGCCCGCGGCCAGTACGAGACCGGTGTGGAGGACTTTCTGGACGTGCTGGACAAGACCCTGGAGGCATCCGAAGCCGCCAACCACCGTGCCTCACCCTATGCGGCCATGATCCCCTTCGTCTGGAACGTGCTGCGCAGCACGCCGCGCATTGCCGAGCGCGTGTGGCGCGTCTTTCTGCAGGCCGACACGCAGGGGCGCTGTGTGCTGGCGCTGTTTGGTCTGGTGCTGGCCGGTGCCATGCTGTGGGCGCTCATCGGAATCGCCGCGGGCATCGTGCCGCTGCTGCGCCTTCCCATGCGCTTGGCTGCCAGCACCACGCTGCGCACGCTGGGCAGTCCGGCGGTGCGCGAGCAATTCACCGGCAAGAACTTCTTCGCCCGCCCGCCGCCAGTGCTGGTGACGCTGGTGCAGGAACTACAGTTGGGCGAAATCCTGAACGCGTTCTACATGCTGGCTGGCCTGGTGGTCGGCATCGCGTTCCTGTTTGTGGGCTCCAGCATCCTCATCGGCGGCTTGGGGCACTTTGGCGGCGCGGGGGCGACGCTGGGGTGGTGAGCACCACCGCTGTAGCAAGCGGCCTATCGGCGCTCCACACGCCTGCGGCTGGGCATCTGGTTGGGGGGTACCAGGCCGCGAAACATCTCGGTCATGGCCTCCAGCTTGTTGCGTGCCAACTGCTCGCCATGGAAGTCGGACAGCAGGCGCAGCACGTCGCTGCGCAGATACCACAGGGTCTGAATGTCGGCGGCGCGGGCCACATCGGCCCAGGCCTTGGATGAACCCATGTCTTCATTCGCGTCGATGCAGGCCAGCGCATCCAGCATGGCCGTGCGGATGTTCTCGACCCGCGCATCGGCATCGATGATGGTCTTCGGGTCGCTCAGGAGCGATACAAAACGCGAAATGGCCTTGCGCATGGCCGTTACCTCACAGGGGGACGATTCAATGTCTTCAAGAATAGCACTTGAATTCGAACAAATCCTTGCGCCTGCGCATTGCGTGTTCAACTCCCGCGCAAATCCGGCCTATCCAGGCAGGCCCGGTTGCGTCCCTCTGCCTTGGCCCGATAGAGGGCTCGGTCACTGCGCTGCAGCAATGAGTCCCCCGTTTCGGAATCCATCCACTGGGCCAGGCCGGCACTGACCCGTATCCGGACCGGGGGCTCCGTGAACTCCAGGTTTGCTACCGCCTCGCGCATGCGTTCGACCTGCGCCAATGCGTCGTCGATTCCTGTCTCCGTGAGCAAGACGACAAATTCCTCACCCCCAAAACGGGCTATGTGGTCACTGGATCGAATATTGGAGCTCAGGCATTGCGCCACCCGCTGCAACACGACATCGCCTGCCTGGTGTCCGTATTGGTCATTGACCTCCTTGAAATAATCCAGGTCAAAGAAGACCACGGTCAATGCCCGCCCGTAGCGCTGCGCGCGCATCACTTCCTCGTCAAGCCGGCGCGTCAAGAATCGGCGGTTGCCCACATTCGTCAATGAGTCCGTGAGCAACAGATGCTCCAACTCACTCTTGGCGGCATTCTCGGACGCCATCGAGCGCACAACCATCGCACCAATACCCCATGCGAATGCCGAAATCAGACCGGCAACGGCGGCAAGGATAGCGGTGTGAAGCGCCCAGGGGTCCAGCATGTCGCTCGTCTGCTGGGTGACCGCCGTCAGCAGGGGATAGCCGGGGACCCGGGCGAAGGAAATCATGCGTTGCGTCCCATCTACCGAGCCCTTGTTTGATATGTAGGCGCCTTGAGATTGGACCCCCAAGTGTTCTTGCCAGCCCGGGCTATCCGCAATGGATTTTCCGATTGCACCTTCAATCATGGGTATGCGAAACAGCAGCACTCCATCATTTCTCGTGATGGATATGGCGCCCGAAGGCATGAGACGCTGGCCTTCCAAGGAGGCGGCGATCTTGTCGAGTTCGATGGCGGCGAAGATGACCCCGACATTGCCGCCTGCACCTTCTACGGGCAACGAGACGGGAATTCCCCATTTGCCCGTGACACGACTGACCAGCGGATTGGCGAAGAACAAGCCGCGCGTCCGCGCGTCCAGCTGGGCGCGAAAGTAGTCCCTGTCGTCGACCTTGACGTAATTGGTTTGCCCCCGGTCAGGGATGTAGCGCAAGATGCCGTCCTTTGTCACCATGCGGATGTCGATCAGGCCATCGGACTTCTGGCGCAACGTTTCCACCAGCTCGATGAAGTCGTTGGTCTTGCCGGGGTCCTGGTCTGGATGCTGCTCCATCCAATGCTTTGCGACGGCAAGGCTCGTTTCCGCCTGGACGAACAGCGCTTTGGTCTGCTGTTGGACTGCATTGTTCAGGTGCTGCAGTTTCACTTCGCTGGACGCGAGAATACTGGCGTGCTCCCAGAGGGACCAAAACACCACAAATCCCCAAATGCAAAGCAAAAAGACGGCGACCATACCCACGACGATTCGGTCGCTTCTGGGTCGCAATAGACCTCTTACCCTTTGCAATGCCAACGACACCGTCAACTGAGCCTCGTATTTTTGTTGTTGCTGCTGCTGTAGCTATGCCCATTCTTGCATAGGTGGATTGAGTGGGGCAACTATTTGAACGGCCTGCGACGGCGCCATTGACCGTCGGGCCAGGAGTCACCCGCGCTGCAGCACGATGCGGGTGAAAGTCAAGAATTCATCCAGATGACCAGTGATGACATTGACCAAAATGGGCAGGATCAGACTTTGGTAGTCATGCACCGCAATATTGCGAAAGGCCACCATGCGCTTGAGCGCCTCGGCCAGCTCGGCGTCTATCCATTGGCCACGTGCCATCAGCTCGAAAACATCGCGCGCGCTCTGGGGCACGCCCAGCCCCTCGCGGCGCACGATGTGCTGGCCCATGTCCAGCACTGCCTCGCAGGCGCGCTGCACGTTCAGCGTGGCGGCGTCCTGGCGCGTGAAATCGGTCGCAAAGCTGGCCGGGTCACGCGCATATTCCGCGCGCGCGCGCGCCACGCAGCGCTCCACGGTTGCGGATTTGTTGATCAATACATCATCGGCCATGGTGGATCTTCCCGGTGCGTTGAATGTCCGCCATCAAGGGCGCGCGGGCCTCGTCCAAGGCGGTTTTTTCGCTCAACACATAGGTCTCGAACAAGCCCACCGGCAGGCCCACGGACCATAGCCGCTGGCCGGTGGTGATGACCTGGTATTGCATCACCGTGGACGCGGCGCGCAGGTCCAGAAGGTCTACCGGGCAGCCGACCACGTCGGCCAGTATTCCCGCCATATCCCAGAGCACCAGCGGATCGGCATAACCCGCAACCAGAACGGCTAGGTCCAGGTCGCTGTTTGGACCCGCTGTACCCTGCACCTGGCTGCCAAAGGCGTAGATCGCCATGGCGTTGTGAAAGCGCGCGCGAATCGCAGTCACCACGGGGCCTTGCGGGGCCAGCAGTTGGTTGATGGGGGAGGGCATGGCGGGATTATGCCGATAGAGCAAAGTCTAGGAATCCTGCGAAAAGGTATAGGTCCCGAGTGCTTCAAACGGCAGCTCACGGCCGGGTTAGGTTCAGGCGTGAGATTAAATCAATTCTTGTCGTGTTCATCCGCTGAAAGACGCAAATGCTATTGAAGCAGTCAAGCCGACAATGAAGCCAACGATGACAGTCCATCTGATTTGCTCATCAAATTGGTATCGCTTTATGCCTTGACCGATTGGGAACGAGACCAATGGGAAAAAGCGGCGACGTATGAATACCGTTGCCCAGACCAACAACGCAACTCCTCCCAACACAAGAATTACATTTGGCAGCGCATGCAAGGCCTCATTGAGAGATCTTCCTGGCCTTGGGGTTGAGTCGCTCGGTGCCATGAGTTGCAAGATCACCAGCGACATTGTCATAACAATTAACCAAAGCGTAAACATGTCAAAGGTGGCTACTTTGGAGTTCCAAGCTTTCATTCCATGTATTGTGTCGCGAACTTTTTCTTGTGCTGTCGAAGCATCAATTTCTTCACCTCGAATTGAGAGCGATGTTGGTGTGGAATAGTTGCGGCCAAGTGTGATTGTTATGCTCCTGGCAGGCTCACGAGAACGCCCCGATATTTCAATTTGTTTGATAAAAGCTCTAGGGTTATTTTCGTAGCCGATCAGACCCTCCAATGTGTCGAAGGTTCGCGTTATTTCATCGGAGCATTTCACTTCAGCCAAGGGTGCATTTGTATAGCCTTCCACATGTGCCCATATTCTTTTGATTGAGTCTTCATCAACGATGATGGCCCCCGGGAGGTCTCGACTTGCATGTACTTGCATGTTTGGGTTCTTGTATGAAGCATTTCAGACGGAATGGGAAAACCGAACTTAAAGTGACTGAGCATCTATCTTGGTACTCTCAAGCTAAGCAACGAAATAAACTGGGTGAGCGAGTGCGCACTGGATCGCACCATACCGCGCATGACCAATTGCCGCCTCGCTGCGGCACATCTGAGTTGAGTGCAACCCATCAATCTATCTCCTGTCGTCACCAATCCACCCGCGATTGCGGGGCGAATCGTTTTCGGGGGCTATCGACGCCAACACTATAACCGCAGATGCGAAGCTCAATAGCTATCAATTTAATAGCTGTAAACGGATATTTCACGAGGTCTAGCGACCCATTCCGCGCATCATTACTCCGACGAAGGCAAACAAAATGCGGTCAGAGCACACGTTGGCTGAGCGAACGGTGATCCGACCCCATTGACCCCGTCGCCCTAGCGAATCAGCCCCTGCGCAAATCCAGCGTAAACGGAAACTCCTTGCTGCCCGGCACGTTGATCGTGGCCGGTGGCACGTGCATCACGCCCGGTGTGTGGCCGGTGGAGGTGAAGCGGGTCAGGCGGCGGCTTTCGGCTTCGAAGGAGTTGACCGGGAAGTTGTCGTAGCTGCGTCCGCCGGGGTGGGCCACGTGGTACTGGCAGCCGCCCAGGGAGCGCTTCATCCAGGTGTCGACGATGTCGAAGGTCAGCGGCGCATGCACGCCGATGGTGGGGTGCAGGCTGCTGGGCGGGTTCCAGGCCTTGTAGCGCACGCCGGCCACATATTCGCCGACGGTGCCGGTGTTGTGCAGCGGCAGGGCCTGGCCGTTGCAGGTGATGACGTAACGGCTCTGGTTCAGGCCCTTCACAAACACCTCCATGCGCTCCAGTGACGAGTCCACATAGCGGGCGGTGCCGCCGGCGGAGTTTTCCTCGCCCATCACGTGCCAGGGCTCCAGCGCGCAACGCAGTGTGAGTTCCACACCGGCGGACTGGACGGAGCCGACCAGCGGGAAGCGGAATTCCACATGCGGCGCGAACCAGCTGGGGTCAAACGGATAGCCGGCGGCGCGCATGTCTTCCACCACGTCGTCGAAGTCCATCTTGATGAAAGTGGGCAGCATGAAGCGGTCGTGCAGTTCGGTGCCCCAGCGGGTCACGGGTGCCTTGTACGGCGTCTTCCAGAAGCGGGCCACCAATGCGCGCAACAGCAACTGTTGCACGCTGCTCATGTGGGGGTGCGGTGGCATCTCGAAGGCGCGCAGTTCCAGCAGGCCGAGACGGCCCGTGGCCGAGTCGGGCGAGTACATCTTGTCGATGGAAAACTCGCTGCGGTGGGTGTTGCCGGTGGCGTCGATCAGGATGTTGCGCAGCGTGCGGTCCACCAGCCACGGCGGCATGCTCTGGCCGTAAATCTCGCGGTTCTTGTAGATCTGCTCGATGGCGATTTCCAGTTCGTACAACTGGTCGTTGCGCGCCTCGTCCACGCGCGGCGCCTGGCTGGTGGGGCCGACGAACATGCCGCTGAACAGGTAGCTCAGGGACGGGTGGTTGTGCCAGTACAGCAGCAGGCTGGCCAGCAGTTCCGGCTTGCGCAGGAAGGGGCTGTCCGCCGGCGTGGCGCCGCCCATCACAAAGTGGTTGCCGCCACCGGTGCCGGTGTGGCGGCCGTCGGTCATGAACTTCTCGGCCGACAGGCGCGACTCGAACGCGGCGCTGTACAGGAACTCGGTATTGGCGACCAGTTCCTTCCAGTTGGTAACCGGGTGGACGTTGACCTCGATGACGCCGGGGTCGGGTGTGACCTGCAGCAGTTTGAGACGCGGGTCGCGCGGGGGCGGGTAGCCTTCCAGGACCAGCTTGACTTTCTGCTCCTTGGCAGTGGCTTCAATCGCGGCGAGCAGGTCCAGATAGTCTTCCAGGCGCTCCAGTGGCGGCATGAAGATGTAGAGCACGCCGGATTTTTCGCCGACCGCTTCGGCCTTGGGGCCGCTGGCGCGGCGCGGGTCGCGCACCTCCACGCACAGTGCGGTGCGGGTGATCCAGTGGGCGGATTCCAGGCGCTTGGGTGCCTGGCTGTATTGCGCGGGTTCGGGCTGCAGGGCACTTTGTGCGTTGGCGCTGGCCGTGCCCGCCACATTCGCGCTAGTGGACTGGAACTTGCGTTTGACTTCGGTCTCGGGAAGCTGGCCGGCCAGGAAAGGCAGCTCGCCAGGAGTAGTGGCTGGTGTGGCATAGCGCGCGGCCATGGCCCCGTGCGCGGGCAAGGCGCCGCGACCTTCGGTGGGGTCGCGCTCGATCATGTAGGGGTAGTCGCTCTGGCTGACCCAGGGCAGGGAGTCCAGCGGCAGGCGCAGGCCCATCGGCGAGTCGCCGGGCATCAGGTACATGCGTTCGTCGCGGAAGAACCAGGGGCCGGTGGTCCAGCGCGCGCCGGTCTTGGCCAACGGGTCGGTGGCCTTGATCGGCAGCACGTAGCCCACCGGGGTGTCGAGCTTTTGCTCGAACACGCGGCGCAGGCGGGCGCGCTCCATCTCGTCATCCAGCTTGGAGTTGAACGGGTCCACGTTGACCGGCAGGCGGCGTTCGCGCCACAGGTAGTACCAACTGTCCTCAAAACCGGCCTGGATGTACTGGTCGCTGAGCGACAGCTTGCGTGCCAGCGCGTGGCTGAAGCGCTTGGCATCCAAAGCGGTGTAGTGGGTGGGGTCGCGCTCGTCGGTGAAGAGGCTGGGGTCGGCCCACACCGGCTGCTTGTCGGCGCGCCAGTAGATGTTGAGCGCCCAGCGCGGCAACTGTTCGCCGGGGTACCACTTGCCCTGGCCAAAGTGCAGGAAGCCGCCCTGGCCGTATTCATTGCGCAGCTTGTGCACCAGCGCGGTGGCAAAGCCGCGCTTGGTCGGGCCCAGGGCGTCGGTGTTCCACTCGGCGGCGTCGCGGTCGTCCACGGCGACAAAGGTGGGCTCGCCGCCCATGGTCAGGCGCACGTCGCCGGCTTTCAGTTCCGCATCCACCGCGTAACCCAGTCGCATGACGTCGGACCACTGTTCCTCGGTATAGGGTTTGGTCACGCGGGGTGATTCGTAGATGCGGGTGACCTGCATGTGGTGGCTGAATTCCACCTCGCACTCGTCCACGCCGCCTTCAATCGGCGCCGCGCCGGACGGCTGCGGCGTGCAGGCCAGCGGCACGTGGCCTTCGCCCGCCAACAGGCCGGAGGTGGCGTCCAGGCCGATCCAGCCGGCGCCGGGCAGATACACCTCGCACCAGGCGTGCAGGTCGGTAAAGTCGACCTCGGTGCCGCTGGGGCCGTCCAGCGCCTTGACGTCGGACTTCAACTGGATCAGGTAGCCGGACACAAAGCGCGCGGCCAGCCCGCAGTGGCGCAGCAGTTGCACCAGCAGCCAGCCGGAGTCGCGGCACGAGCCTGAGCCCTTGGTCAGCGTCTCTTCCGGTGTCTGCACGCCAGGCTCCATGCGGATGGTGTAGTTGATATCCTGGTGCAGCATCTGGTTCAGGTCCACCAGGAAGTCGATGGTGCGGCGCTGGGTGTAGTCGATCTTGGCCAGGTAGGCGTCCACCAGCGACGTGCGCTCATCGGCCAGCAGGTAGGGCAGCAGTTCTTCCTGCAGCATGGGCTCGTACTGGAACGGGAACTCTTCGGCAGAGGGCTCCAGGAAGAAGTCAAACGGGTTGTAGACCGCCATCTCCACCACCAGGTCCACCGTGACCTTGAATTCGCGCGTCTTGTTGGGGAACACTAGCCGCGCCTGGTAGTTGGCAAACGGGTCCTGCTGCCAGTTCAGGAAGTGGCCCTCGGACGGCTCCACTTTGAGCGAATACGAAATGATCGTGCTGCGGCAATGCGGTGCGGGGCGCAGGCGCACCACCTGCGGCCCCAGTGCAACCAGGCGGTCATAGGTGTAGTGGGTGACGTGGTTCAGCGCGGCATGGATGGACATAGGCGTCTCGGTTGGGCTCAGTGAGTGACCGGGGTGGCAAAGGCAGTGGCTACCCCGTTGGCATGGTAGCAAGCAATTCTTGCGCCACCTTGGGGCGGGTAGCATGGACAGGTGCGCAGCCAGCATTTATTCCCCCACGGCCTGACCCGCGTGTTGTTCGCGGCGCTGCTGGGCTTTGTGCTCGGTACGGCCGTGCAGCTGCAGCAGGCGGAGTTGTTTGCGTGGCAGATCTATGCATCATTTGTGCTGCTAGCCCTCGTGGCATATGCGCTGATAGCTACAAAAGGTATAGCAAATGGCTGGCACATGCTGGTGGTCACCGTGGCGTTGGGGTTGCTTGGCTTTGGCGTGACCGGGCTGCGCGCCACCGTGTACCTGGGTGATGCGCTGGAGCCGGCGCTGGAGGGGCGCGATGTGCGCGTGACCGGTGTCGTGGCCAGCATGCCGCAGCGCAACGAGTCGGGCCTGCGCTTTCGACTGGAGCAGGAATCCGCCACGCTGGACGGGCGTGCCGTGCGCCTGCCGCCGCTGATGGATGTGGGCTGGTACGGCGGCGCGTTCTCTGCCGGACCGGCCGTCTGGCTGGATGCCGATAGCCCCAAGGCGGGCGAGACCGTGGTGCCGGTGCTGGGCCTGAACCGCCTGCCGGCCGACGTACAGGCCGGTGAGCGCTGGGAGATGACGCTGCGCCTCAAAGCCCCGCACGGCAGCCGCAACCCGTTTGGTTTTGACTACGAGCTCTGGACGTGGGAGCAGGGCGTGCAGGCCACCGGCTATGTGCGCGCCACGGCCCGCGACCCGGCACCGCAGCGCCAGGGCCAGACCTGGCTGCATCCGGTGGCGCTGGCGCGCCAGGGTGTGCGTGAGCGCATCTACGCCCGAGTGCAGGACCGCCAGAGCGCCGGCATGCTGGCCGCGCTGGTGGTGGGCGACCAGGCCGCGATTGACCGGTGGACACAAACATTCAGGTCGTTAAATGGGTTCCCCTCTGAAAAACACGGAAATCAACGGGTGGCCAGACATTTAGGTCTTTAAATCAAATGTTCCCGCTCCGTGCGTTTCAGACATTCAGGTCGTTGAATGAACTTTGTTTCGGGTGCAAAAAGATGCCCATGAAGGGCATTTTGATAGTGGCGTGAGTGCACTATTGTGGTGCATCGCGAGACTCCTCCAGTACGCGCAATATCGATTGGAAGACTCCTTTCGCAGCCCATCTGCGTAGCGCACTGTAGGCATTTGTCCATGTTCCCGTTGTATAAGTGATTTGTTTCCAAGGAGCTCCTGTCGCGAGCTTTTCGAGGATGCCATTGAGTATTTCCCGTTGAGATAGGGCAGTATGCATGGGCGTCTGATTTGCAGTCAAAATCAGCGGCTCAATTTGTACCCATTCATGGTCTTTGAGCGCAACTTCACCTGTCTTGTGCCTCGGTATCGTGAATTGGCTCGTGAGGCTGCCAAAGGTCCCGGTCTTACCAAGTGGAACCTCGCGACTAAACAGCGAAAACGTCGACGGCAAGTCGAGTAGCTTGATAGACGGTTTCTCGTGAGTGGTAATGCGGACGACGGATACTTCAGTCACAAATACAGTGCTATCAACCTTGAGTCCTCGGAAGACAATACGCATTTCCGCAGTGGGCAGCTCCAATCCGAATCGACCAATCATTGCATTGGCATGGATACTCCCGGCCATATTGTTTGCGGAAGTATGTGCCATCATCCAAGAAAATAGAGGCATCCAATCAGTGCGCCTCGCCTTTGTTGCAGTCGTGGCCCATGGAGCATCAACAAATACGGAAGTACCTTCAGCGGACACTGCTAATCGGCACTGTCTGTCGAGAGCCTGCGGCATGAACATTTCTGGTAGCAAATGCTTCGTCGGACGGAAGAGTGCTCGCATCAATGCGAGGGCTGGAAATATGTAAATTCTGCGTTCGCTCAGGACCTCAAAGAATTGGTGATTGATTTCAGTTGCCTGGCAACTCGTGAAACCAAACGCCTTAAGGTACGACTGGCCATTAATCACTCTCCAGTCGGCGAGGTTGGTGTCAATCCGTCGACGTGTGGGCTTTGCGCATGTTGGCAGTCCACGTTTGTACAAATCTTTGAGAGAGAAGCCGACCGTATCCCCCATTTGATTGACCGCAAATGCGGTCAGTTGAAGGCCTTCAAAGCCCAATCCCATGGCCAGTTCCATTTGAATCTCCAGTTAACTGGAGAAGGATAGCAATGGGGTTTAGCTCCTTCTATGGCCCAAGCATGTTTCGCGTGTGGTTCCACGTGCATCTTAGGAGGATAGGCACATTGGGCGTGGCGCTCGGTTACCTTAGAATGGGCTGAGGACAAATCTGAACGATTGGTTTAAGAGTACGCAGTGGCAAACGCAGGCCCCCCCGGACCAGAAATGGACCGAGGGGTTGCGTACTAACCATCTGACGTAGGAGTCCCGATGAAACCAAACCTTTCATCTAAACTCGGACGACCAGGTCCCAAATTTTTGCTCGCGTGCGCCGATGGCGCATTGTGTGCATTCGTTATGGGGCTTGGAATCATATGTTCGTCGTTGTCCAATCAAGAAAAAGTTGAAAAACTGCTTTCTGTATTGATTGTGACCGTGCTGGCCATAGTGATTGCGTCCAGAGTTAAAGAAGCAGAAGAGTAATCTTTTGCGTGGAGGCCGTGAAGTTAACGCTTCAGGGCCTCCTCCTCCCTATATCTATAGTCACGGGTTTTATTTTTGGCGTTGTGAGGTGAGTTGCGTGCCCGCTCAGCAGCATCTATAAGTTCGTGCGTCCGTTCGCCGTCTTGGCGGGCGAATGGGCTGACGAGTAGATTCGAATTAGGAGGGGTATCGGCTTGGAAGCCGCTTTCGCCAGTACATTCTCCCGCCCATTTGCCTTTCCGACTGGTCAGATTCACGAAATTGCAGGACCAATTCCCTCGTCCTCGGCAGCTTTTCCCGATGGTGCTTGAAAGGGCTCCAGGAGCCGGCCTCCGATAGCAACTCTTTAACGGTCATGCGCTTGTTGTCAGCCATGGCCTTCTCTATGATGGTCATGAGTCGAAGCGACAACCAGGCGTCCAGTTGTTTGAAGTCGGTCGTCTTCTTGCCTGGCTTCGCATAGCCGAAATCGACAGTAACGGATGCACCGCTATCCAGGTCCAAGAATGTTTGCAGCAGCACATGTTTGGGCGTGGCGAAAGGCACGGTTGTCCCCGGTCGCAACATAAGTGATGTCCATGGTCTCCCTGCAATGCCGCAACCGGAGTCGGTCAAGAACCCGACTCCATAGAAGTTTTGAAACCGTTCAGACAGTACCATGCTTGCAATTTGCCCGGATGGAATGACATATCCGAGTGCGATTGCACGATTTCGGTAGTGGTTCAACAAGCCCTCCGAGGGTTGCTCCGTGTTTAACGCCTGGCACGACGTCCCTGCCAACCGCATCAGGTTCGCCGGTTTGATGTCGACATGAAGCCGTTCCTGACGCACCATGTATCTCCGAATTTTGGACTCAATGCCTTTGCTCTCAATTGGGCTCTTGTCGCTTGCGGCATGAAGGCTGTCGCATAGGAAAATACGGTATGCAACAGCATCAACTCTTCAGGGGCCAAGCCTGTAGCACGGGAAAGCCCCGAGAAGCTTGTGCCCATTAGAAACGAAATGCAACTCTTGGTAGGCCCGAAAATTGACTTGAGAAGGCTCTTCAGTGGCAGACCAGTGTGCCAGACCCCTCGCGCAATGATGCTCCCAATGGCTTCGTCAGGGTATGGCTTTGGCAGCAAAGCCATCAGTCGATATTGAGCAATTCACCCAGTGGCTTTGCCATCCCAAGCTTTTGTAGCTGTTCGTAAACCTTCGTGTTCTCCTTGGCGGCAAGAGCGATGGCATTGCGATAGTCGTCAGACTTGTACTCAATGACTTTAGAAGGGGTACCTCCAGCTTTCGCTCGCTTTGACTTAGAGGGTCGCGTGGTCTGGAAAGACTTCAGAAATTTGCGGGCGTGCTCGATGCCCTCGTCGAGGTTCTTTGCCTTGCCCTCTTCGAGCACATATTCTGCAGCCTCAAGGGCCAAGTCTTCGTCTATTCCACCCGCAACAAGCGATGTTGCAATGGAGGAAGTGAAGACGCTGTCCGTGGGTTTGATTGCATAGGCGTCAGATGTCTTGATGCGAACTTTCTTCGCTGCGATGTTCACCATCTCCCGAATCCCAACCGGAGCAATATCGGCGAACTGGGCCAAGTCTTGCGGCTCGCCATTACGCAGAGCGTTGAGCATTGGGTGAAGTCGCTGCATCTCGCTTTCATACACTTCGATGAGCAATTCCTGAGTGAGCTTCTCTGACTTGTCAAAGATTGCACGGACTTGGGCGGATGCGAAGAGCTTAATGGCAACGTCGATGACACCCTGGCTAAGGTGGTACATCGTTGCGGAGAGGGCGGCATCAAGCTCAACCGGGCGCCGTACCCATTGAAGTGCCCAGAGCACATCAAGAAACTCATGCCATTCACTGGCCACCTGGCGGCCATCTCCTTCGGCCCCCGGAGCCAGAGTTTTGGCCTCATCAAGGCGGTCCCAGTGTTCAATGCCATGGCCCGATGCTCGGCGCGAAGTTCTAAAGGGCGGCCTCAAATCTGAAGTGCAACACCTCATAGCGTAAGGTGCACAGATGAATGAACAAACGAAGTATGAGCAGCTCCAGCCCGAGGATCGGATGACCATTGCCAGTATGAGTCAGCAGCGA